>Ga0209607_1001106_pt1 | contig 22718 bp, 14 predicted proteins | sample AD_UKC117_MetaG_FD_184413 | JGI IMG/M metagenome (GOLD analysis project Ga0209607, IMG submission 184413) | Active sludge microbial communities of municipal wastewater-treating anaerobic digesters from Hong Kong - AD_UKC117_MetaG (SPAdes)... | ecosystem: Engineered > Bioreactor > Anaerobic >... | reverse complement strand
CCATCACAGGATGGAGCGCAGCCGGGTTTGGCCTGGGCGGCGTCTTATTGGGCGCGACGATCTGGTATTTTATTTTTAGCCTGGAACAAGGGCTGGTGTCGTTTGGCCCTTATGGCTGGCTGTTGGCGGGTCTGTTTTTGTTTGCCGGGCTGGGCGGGCTGGGGCTGGCAGTCGCCTACCAACGGCTGGAAATGCAGGTGGAGAATGTATTAGCCCCCGTACGGGCGCTAACAGAGCAAGGTTGGCGGCGGCGCTGGTTCAAGATTGCCATAGGGTTGCTGCTGCTGGCGGTTGCGTTCCGGCCGGTGGTCTCGGCCTTAGGCGACGTGCTAACCCCCATCGATGCCGGCCTGTCCGCCGTGCTGGAGCTGCCCACGACGGGGACTCGCTGGCTGGAACCCGTGACGGTAACGGCCGTTTCCCCGCAATCACCCCCTGCCCTGGCCGCCAATGACCACGGCCAACTGGCCCTGGTCTGGGTGGAAGGCGATACGCTTTGGCTGCAAGCAGGTCAATGGCTGCCCGCCGCACGGCAGATTGCCTGGCAGCCCGCCGTTACGGTAGCGACGGGTTCTCTGGCTGACCCGGCGGTGGCTGTGACGGAAAACGGCCGTGCCTACCTGGCCTGGGTCGCCAATGACGCCATCGCCGTCAGCCAATGCGCAGACGGCGGCTGCACCCCGCCAACGCTCCTTTCGGCGCCAGACTCGTGCGCCACGCCGCCCGAACCGGGCAACCGCCAGCCCACATTGGCCGTGAAAGACGACGCCGTTCTTCTGGTGTGGGCCAACCAGGCAGGCATCCTGCCTTTTGCGGTCTGGTCAACTTCCGCAGCACCGCCGGGGGCGGCGACCGGCTGCGCGCCGGGAGCCGCCGCGCCACAGGTAAACGCCGCTTTCGAGCTGGCATTTGAAACGGGAACCGGCTCTGTGGGTTTGTCACGGTTTGACGGCCAGAATTGGGCGGCGGTGGAGGAAGTGGGTAACGGCCGTTTCCCGGCCCTGGCAGCGGCGGCCAATGACCAATCCCACGTTGCTTTCTGTACCGATGAGGGCCTGGTTTACCGGGGAAATGGCCCGGCGGAACGGATTGCCGCCGGACCCTGCACCGGTCGCCCGGCGCTGGGCCGCGACGACCAGGGCCAGATTCACGCCATCTGGTTTAGCCCTGAAATAACAAACGCCAACAACGTCATCCGCCCCGCCAGCCTGTTGGTGGAAAGTGTGAAAACGGCCGTGGGCTGGACACCTCCCGCGATTATCGGGCAGAGTCTTCCCCAGGCGCGGCCGGCGCTCGCCGCTGCGCCCGACGGCACTCTTCATCTGGCCTGGGCCGGCGCCGCGAACTTGCAAACCGCCAGCTATCTGGCGTATGCCTGCGACCCGGCGGATCTGTCTCGCCTGGAGCGTGTTTTGTACGATCTGGGCCGGCAGGAAACGTATACGCCGCCCACCGATCCGGTGCCGTTCTGCCATAACCGGTATGATCAACTGCTCATCACGCCCAATCCCAAACCAGAGTATGGCTTACCCGAACCCCCAACACCCAACGGCGCTTTTGACGTCATGGCCGATCTGATCCGGGCTGCGCAGTATGAGGTATTGTTCACCACGATGTGGTACGGTGCGCCGCGCGGCGGCGACAGCCCGGGCATGGTGATTGCCGCAGCGGTGGCCGATTTGTACCACAACTTGCAGGCGCACCCAGAGGAGTATCCGCGCGGACTCACGGTGCGCATCTTGCTGGGCAATCCGCCGGAATTGGCGCTGGGCGAAACGACCGGCCAGCTTTGGACGCTTCTGGATGATCTGCGTCAGGCGGGCATCGACAGAATGGTGGATGAGGAACTGGGCTGGCGGCTCGAAGTGGCCGATTTTGAAGGCAACCTGCCGCACAGCCACGTGAAGGCGATGGTGGTTGATGGGAAAACGGCCGTTACCGTCGGCTACAACATGACGGCCGATCACTTCCCGGTCGACCATCCGTCTGGCACAGGCGGCGGCCGGTTTGACCTGGGGCTGCAGATGACCGGGCCGGTCGCCCAGCCAACGTTACGGATGTTCGACGATATGTGGCAGGGGGCTGACGGCCGTTATTGCCTGGACTTCAATCCGCCGCTGGGCCTGCCCTGGCAAATGACCTGCTTCGATCACACCGTTGAGGCGGATCATGTGCCCGAAGTGGTCCAGTTTTACCAGGCAGATGGCGACAGCGCCGCGTTCTCCATGTATCGCTCCCGCGAATTTGACCTGGCGGACAAACAGACCGCAGCCGTTATCGCGGCGGCCCAGCAGACGGTGGACGTGGTTCACGTGATGTTTTCCCTGGACATGATCTGCAACCTGAACGTCTTGTTCAACATCTGCACCGTCGATGAAGCGCCGGTATACAAAGACGCCTTGCTGCAGGCCGTACAAAACGGCGCCCATTTGCGGATTTTAGTGAAACCCGGCCCGTTTGAAGGGATTGAAAATTATGTGGCGCTCGACGCAATGATGGCGCGCTTGCAAGAATTGGGCTTGGCCGATCAGGTAGAAGTCCGTTTTTATAACGGGCCGATGCATCCTAAAGCCGCGCTCATTGACGACGAACTGTTCATTGTCGGCAGCCAAAACCTGCATTACAGCGCATTTAACGAGACGTGGGGCCTGAATGAACACAGCATCGGCACGGACGATGCCCAGGCCATCGCCGATTTTAAGCAAATTTTTGAAGTAGAATGGGCGGCCGGACGCAGTTGGCCATAACAATCCGGCGCGCCTTAAGGGGTAACCGGCAAAATAGGCACGGCATATGGGCAAATTGATTACCACAAAACTACGACCGCCGCGTCTGCGGGAGGGCTATATGTCGCGCCCGCGCCTGCTGGCGCAGCTAGATCGCGGTTTGGCGCAGGACCTCATCCTCATTTCGGCTCCGGCCGGGTATGGCAAAACGTCGCTGGCGGTTGATTGGCTGCGCCAGCGCCCCGACCTGACGACCGCCTGGGTCTCGCTGGATGAATACGACAACAACCTGGATATTTTTCTGCGTTATCTGACAACGGCCGTACACAACGCCTTCCCCCAGGAACGGCCGTGCGCCAACACCCAAACGCTGCTCAACGCGCCGCAACCACCGCCGCTGGAAATCATCACCAACACCCTGATCAACGACCTGGTGCACCTGCCCCGCGCCCTCCTCCTGGTCCTGGACGATTACCATCTGATCACCCTGCCCGCCATCAGAGAAGTGATGGCCGGGCTAATTCGTCATCCGCCAGCTGCGCTGCGCTTGCTGCTAATCACCCGGGTAGACCCGGCCCTCCCCCTGCTGGCGCGCCGCCGGGCGCAGCTGCAACTGCTGGAAGTGCGCGCCGCCGATTTGCGCTTTGCCCAGGCAGAGGCGCGGGCCGTCCTGAACCAGACGAGCGGCGCGGAGGTGGATGAAGCCACGGCCAAGCTGCTCGGAGAGCAAACCGAGGGTTGGATCATCGGCTTACAGTTGGCGGGCCTGGCCTTGCGGGAACAACCGGACCAGCCGGCATTTGCCCGCGTCTTTCAAGAGCGACATCGCCGCCTGATGACGGACTTTTTACTGGATGAAGTGCTGGTCCACCAACCGGAGCCGGTATTGGACTTTTTGCTGAAAACGGCCGTGTTGGAGCGCCTGTGCGATTCATTGTGTGCGGCCGTGGTCGGCCCCACGCCGGTCGGCGTAACCCTAAGCGACCTGGAACGCACCAACCTCTTCCTCATTTCCCTGGATGAACAGGGTACCTGGTACCGCTATCATCAATTCTTTCAGGAGCTGCTGCAGCGGCGATTGGCGCAAAAATTCGGGCAGGCGGAGATTGCCGGGCTGCACCGCCGCGCCGGCGGGTGGCTGGCTGAGCACGGGTTTATCGAAGCCGCACTGCGCCATTTGCTGGCGGCGGGAGATGTGGCCACGGCCGTTACCCTCATCGAAGACCAACGGCACGAACTGCTGAATCAGGGCGAAATCCACCGCCTGAATCGGTGGCTGGGATTGCTGCCGGAGGCGGTATTGGCGCAGCGTCCGGCCCTGCTGCAGCTTAAAGCGTGGGTGCTGCGCTGGCAGGCCAAATTCCAGACGATTCCCGCGTTGCTGCAACAGGCGGAATCATTACTGGCCCAAGAAACGGAAACGGCCGTCGCCGAAAGCATCCATCCCGATATTTTGCGCGGTGAACGCGACGTTTTGCGCAGCGAAATGGCCTTTTTCCAAAACGAATTTCAGCGCGGAGAAACTTATGCCCAATCTGCGCTGGACCGTCTGCCGCCGAATTACTTTTTTGCCCGCGGCATGGCGGCTTTGTTCCAGCTTATGTCTCAACAAAGCCTGGGGCAGACAGAAGCCGCTCTACACCAGCTAACCATCTGGTTGGATGATGAGCAATTACAACATCCCACCTTCCGCTATCTGCTGCTGCTGGGAGCCGGAGCCATTTACGGCTCAATCGGCGATTTGAAACGGTTAGAGCAGGTGGGTCAGTTCATGTTGAAACTGGGAGTGGCGGAAGAGAAGCCGCTCACAATCACCTGGGCGCGTCATTTTTTGGGTCACGTACAGTACCATTGGAACTGCCTGGATGAAGCGTATGCCCACTGGTCGGCGGTGCTTGACTGGCGGTATCAGGCGAACTTTCGCACCTACCACGAAGCGATGCTTGGCCTCGCCCTGCTGCGTCACAGTCAGGGCGATGAGACAGGGGCACGGCAAACGCTGGACGAGCTAACGCAGGTGCTGTTGGAGATGAACCAGGTTCAATTCGCGCCGGAGGTGGAAGCGTTTCGGGCCCGTCTGGCGCTGCTGCGCGGCGACGTGGGCACGGCCGTTCATTGGACACAAAGCGGGACGCAACCGGCGCGTATGCCGCTCTGGTTTTGGGAAACGAATGAGTTGACCCACGTGAAGGCGCTGCTGGCCCAGGACACGGCCGTTTCCCGCCAGGAAGCCGATCAATTGTTAATCACCTGCCAGCAGTACGCCGAAAAAACCTCCAACGTCTGGCTGCTCATCCAGATGTGGGCGCTGCGCGCGCTGTTGGCGCAGGCGCAAAATCGACCGGATGATGCCCTGGACGCCGCCGAGCGCGCCGTGCGGTTGGCCGAACCGGGGGGCTACCTGCGCCTGTTTGTGGAAATGGGGCCTGACATGGCTGACCTGTTGGCGCAACTGGCCAGCCGTGGCGTTGCTTCCGTTTTCATCGGCCGTATTCTGGCCGTTTTCCCTGCCGCCCCCACCGCAGAACCAGACCTGACCCGCCGCGAATTGGAAATCTTAACCTTGTTGCAGCAGGATCTGTCCAATAAAGAGATCGCCGGGCGCCTGGTCTTGTCTGTGTTGACGGTCAAGCGGCACAACCGGAACATTTACCAAAAGCTAGGCGTAAACGGCCGTCGCCAAGCCATCGCCAAAGCAAAAACGCTGAACATCCTCTCCTAAATACTCCCAATCTACTCCCCTGCCCCCCTTTTTCCCATTGTCTTTTTGCCCTACCATCCAGTCATGGTTCAGCACAAATTGACGATGTATGAAACGGCCGTCTACCGCATCCGCTTTCAGGGGGCGTTCGATGACGCCTGGCTGCAAGACCTGAGCGCCGATTGGACCATTCAATTCAACGATGACGACACGGCCGTCACCACCACCATCACCGGCGTCGCGTGCGATCAGGCCGCTTTACTTGGTTTGTTGAGCAGCCTATACGATATCGGGCTGCCCTTGTTGGAAGTCGAATGTCTGGCAATGAAAGCCGGAAAACAGACAGGGGAATCTGAAACAACCGGCAACAGGAGAGATACATGATTCAGGCAAAGGAAGCCACGCAATTTACGATAGCCGCGAACCGTACTTCGGGAGCGGACCTACCCTGGCACGATGAACAAGATTTCGCCGCCTCGCGGCAGGGTTTTATCGCCACGCTGGATGATCCGGTCATTCGCGACAAAAACGGCCGTCCGGTATATGACATCGGCGCTTTTGCCTTCCTCGGAGAAGAGAGCGCCCCGCCCAGCGTTAACCCTAGCTTGTGGCGGCAATCTCGTCTCAACGCCAACTATCATGGCCTCTTCCAAGTCGCTGCCAGCGTCTATCAGGTTCGCGGCTTCGATCTATCCGTCATGAGCATCATCGAAACCGACAGCGGTTATCTGGTAGTAGACCCGCTGATAACGCCGCCCACTGCTGCCGCCGGCATGGGACTGGTCTACCAACATCTGGGCCGTAAGCCCATTGTCGCCGTCATCTACACCCACAGCCACATTGACCATTGGGGTGGTATCAAAGGCATCATCTCCACCGCCGACGTACAATCTGGTCAGGTCAAAATCATCGCCCCCCAACATTTCATGGAATTTGCCATCAGCGAAAATGTCATCGCGGGCAACGTCATGGCCCGCCGCGCCAGCTACATGTATGGCAACCTCCTGCCCAAGAGCCCTACAGGGCAGGTGGGCGCCGGGCTAGGGCAGACAACTTCATCTGATGTTCCCACCCTCATCGCGCCCACCGATTTCATTACCCAAACCGGTCAAAAAATGATCATAGACGGGCTGGAAATCGAGTTCCAACTCACTCCCGGCACAGAAGCCCCGGCCGAGATGAACTTCCTTTTCCCCCAACACCGCGCCTTGTGCATGGCGGAAAACGTCTCGCACAACATGCACAACCTCTACACCTTGCGCGGAGCGCAGGTGCGCAACCCCAAGGTGTGGGCGCATTACATTGATGAGGCGATTGAGCTGTTTAACGGCCGTTACGACCTCATCTTCTCCTCCCACCACTGGCCCACCTGGGGGACTGAAGCGGGCCTGGATTACCTGAAAAAACAGCGCGACATGTACAAATACCTCCACGACGAGACCATGCGCCTGGCCAATCAGGGCTACACCCTGCTGGAAATCCCCGAAATCGTCGAAAGCCAACTCCCGGCCGACCTATTCAATGCCTGGTACAACCGGGGCTACTATGGCACCGTCAGCCATAATGTCAAAGCGGTCTACCAACATTATTTGGGCTTCTTCGACGGCAACCCCGCCACCCTGCACCCGTTGCCGCCACAGGCCGCCGGGCAAAAATACGTCGAATTCATGGGCGGGGCGGAAAACCTGCTGGCCAAAGCCCGCGAATCATTCGACAAAGGGGAATACCGCTGGGTCGCCCAGGTGGTCAATCATCTTGTTTTCGCCGACCCGGACAACAAGGCGGCGCGTGATCTTCAAGCCGACGCGCTGGAGCAACTGGGCTACCAGGCGGAATCTGGTATCTGGCGCAATTTCTATCTCAGCGGCGCCAAAGAGCTGCGCGATGGTGTGCTGGACCTGGGCGCGCCCAAGACGGCCAGCCCGGACGTGATCAAGGCGATGTCGCTGGATATGTTCTTCGACCTGCTGGCGGTGCGCCTCATCGGCCCCAAAGCGGCGGGCAAGTCGCTGGTCTTTAACGCTAACTTCACCGACATTGGCGAGCAATATCTGTTGGTTGTGGAAAACTGCGTCCTGAACTACGCCAAAGGCAAGCAGTCTGAACAAGCCGATGCCACCCTCACCATGACCCGCGCGGCCCTGAATGAGATCGTCTTGGGCGAAGCGACACTGGCCGAGAAAACCGCAGCCGGTGAAGCGCGCATCGCTGGCAGTCCAGAGAAGCTCATCGAGTTTCTCTCCCTGCTAGATAACTTTGAATTCTGGTTTAACATCGTCACGCCCTAAGCGGACGATTTTTTACGTCAATGTAACTGTTCACCCTCCCGGAAATTCTGCCCAGAGCAGGTTTCAACAAAAGAAACTTCCGGGAGGGCTTTCCCCCAGAGGAACTGAACGCTTACAAATCAATAACCGAAAGGAGAATTTTTCATGACCACATTAACCGTTTGGAAATTCAATGATCCCATGGGAGCGCAAGATGCGCTCAATAAGTTGGTTGAGTTATCGAAGCAGCATCTGATTCAGATCAACGATGCGGCCATTGTGTCGTGGGAAGAGGGCAAGAAAAAGCCCAAGACCCACAACTATGGCAGCATGACCGGCAAATCGGCCGTTTCCGGCGCGTTTTGGGGGATGCTCTTTGGTTTGATCTTCTTTGTGCCCTTCTTTGGCATGGCCATGGGCGCGGCGATGGGCGCGCTGACCGGAAAATTTGCCGACTATGGCATCAACGACAACTTCATCAAGGAAGTCCGCAACCAGGTGACCGAAGGCACGTCGGCGCTCTTTTTGATGACCAGCGGGGCGGTGCAAGAGCGCGTGGCCGAGGCCTTCCAGGGCGTGTCGGCTGAATTGATGCAGTCGAACCTGACGAGCGAGCAAGAAGCGAAGTTGATGGAAGATTTCGGCGGCTAACGGCCGTTCCGACCAATAGCCCACGGCTTAATGTCCCGCAAGAAGGGTATCTGTCAGGTACCCTTCTTGCGGGTTGATTTGTAAAAAGAGTGGAGGTTAAACAATGCCCGGTAGAGCACGGCGCGAACAACGCCAGGAAGAACGCGAGGTCTTTGGCCGCCGCGGGACGGCCACCCGCTATAGAATGCGGCAAAAATTGGTCGCTTTTGGTGATGACTTCTGGATTGAAAACGAGAACGGTCAGCGTGTTTTTAAAGTAGACGGCAAGATGCTGCGCGTGCGCGACACCCTCTTTTTTGAAGATCCACAAGGGCAGACCCTGTGCAAAATACAAGAAAAGTTGGTGCGCATCAAAGACACGATGACCATTGAGGGGCCAAACGACGAGCGCCTGGCCACCGTCAGGAAGGCTCTCATCACCCCTCTGCGCGACCGCTGGATAGTAAAAATTGGGGATGGCCCGGATCTGCAAGTGCAGGGCAACATCCTGAACCATCAATACACCATTGGCGAGGGGGGTAGCAAAGTCGCTGAAGTTTCCAAAAAGTGGTTCCGTCTGGCCGATACTTACGGCGTCCAGATTGAACCATCGCAAAACGACATTGTGATTTTGGCTGTTACCGTGGCCATCGACATGATGGCGCACGGATAAAAATGGTTCTTTAGGAATTCGTTGGGCTGACTGCCCATGAGGCCACACGGAATCCCAAAGACCCTAAAAAAATTTAAGTTAGAAGGGGAAAGCATCTGTGATAAAAGTAGCTGTAAAAATATTTTTATTGGCGATGGCCCTGTTTGTAATGGCAGCGTGCCAGCAAACGGCCGTACCGGAAGCCAGCATGGACCTGGCCGGTACAAACTGGATTTTGAGTTCTTTGAACGGCGAACTGCCGGTGGCCGACACGGCCGTTACCCTCCAGTTCGGCACAGACGGCACCGTTTTCGGCAGCGATGGCTGCAACCGGTTCAACACCACCTACACCCAGGACGGCGCGAATCTTACGATCAATCAATCTGCCGGGATTTCATCGATGATGGCCTGCGAGGAAACGGTGATGACCCAGGCGTCTGCCTATACGGCAGCGCTGGGAAGCGTTACCGGCTTCACCGCTTCCACCGATCAGCTAAGCCTGAAAGTCGGCGACCAGGTGGTGGCGACTTTCGTGGCCGGCACAGTCGAAACCCCTGCCCAAGGCATCACAGGCTCTTCTGAAACTGGCAGCGATCTGGCCGGCACCGGCTGGGTGCTCAGTTCGCTCAACGGCGAGATCCCCGTTTATGGCACGGCCGTTACCCTCCAGTTTGGCACAGACGGCACAGCCTCCGGCACAGACGGCTGCAATCAGTTCAGCCTTGGCTACACGCAGGATGGCAGCAGTCTTTCATTTGACCCGGCAGGGCCATCCACCATGATGGCCTGCGAAGAGCCGGTCATGACCCAGGCCACGGACTTTATGGCCGCCCTGGCCGCTACCGACGGCTTCACCATCAGCGCCGACAGCCTGACTTTGTTATCGGGTGGTCAGGCAGTGGCGACGTTTGTCGCCCAGCCCACCAACCTGGTGGACACGGCCTGGGATGTGGTTTCTTACAATAACGGCCGTGAAGCCGTCGTCGGCCTCATCGGCGGTACCGAAATTACCGCTTACTTCGGCCTGGAAGGCGATCTGAGCGGCAGCGGCGGCTGCAACCAGTACGTCACCAGCTTCACCGCCAGTGACGGCAGCATCGAGATTGGGCAGGTTGGCGCCACCATGCGCTTCTGCGCCGAACCGGCCGGCATCATGGAGCAAGAAAGCGAATTCCTGGCCGCTCTAGAAAGCGCCGCCACCTACAGCATCCAGGCGAATGTGCTGCAAATGCGCACCGCCGACGACCAACTGGCCGTGATCATGACCCGCAAACTGGTCGTGGATTTACCAGAACCGGACCCGGCTGCGCCCACGGGCCGCGTCAATTCGCCCCAGGGTCTTAACATCCGTTCTGGCCCCGGCGTCAACTTCCCGGTCATCGGCTTTGCCCGGGATGGCGACGAGGGCGAGATTGTGGGGCGCAGCGCCGACGGCCGTTGGTGGGCCGCCGCCGTGCCCACCGCTCCCGGCGGCATCGGCTGGGTCTCGGCTGACTTTGTCGTCGCCACCAATGCGGAAAACGTGCCGGTGATTGAGGTTGCGCCGCCGGTAGTGATTGTGCCGACGACGGCGCCCACGCCGACCCCGCCCCCGCCGCCCACGGCCACGCCTGTCGCGCAAATCTCCTTTGGGGCCGACCGCACCAACATCAACCAGGGCGAATGCACCACCTTGCGCTGGTCGGTGAACAATATCCAGGCCGTGTGGGTTTACCCGCTGGGCGAGCAGTTCGAGCGCTTCCCGCGCACCGGCCAGGGCAGTGAGCAAGTCTGCCCCACCATCACCACGACGTATGAGATGCGCGTCTTGCAGCGTGATGGCACGGTGGTCTTCCGCCAGGTGACCATCAACGTCACAGGAGCCGCGCCCGACCCGTTGGCGGGAACCCGCTGGGAAGTGGTGAATTTCAATAACGGCCGTGGCGGCCTGGTCACCCCACTGGCTGGCACCCGCCTCACACTGGAGTTTGGCGCGAACAACAGCCTGGGAGGCAGCGGCGGCTGCAACACCTACAACACGACCTACCAGCTCAACGGCAGCAACATCAGCATTGGCCTGCCCTCTTCCACGCAGCAGTTGTGCGCGGAACCGGCCGGTATCATGGAGCAGGAGAGCGATTTCCTGACCAGCGCCCTGCCCTCTGCGGCCACCTTCCGCATCAATGGCAGTTCGTTGGAAATCCTTTCGGCCGGCGGGCAAACCGCCATCCTGGCTAACCAGGTTCCGTAAGAGCTGATGACGTTGTTGAGTGGGTTCGCCCTGCATAGGGTAACCCACTCAACAACGTTCCAGCCAAAAGGCGCCATCAAACAAACGATCAGTCAAGACCGCAGATTAAATGCCTAAAAAAGTTTGAACTTTAGAGATTGGAGACTGAACCAGTCTCTAATCTCCAATCTCAGTTCTGCAAGTTGTCTAAATTTCATTCCTTAAGAGGGAACATGAGCAACGGTAATCAAGCCACAGCCAAAGCCGGCAAATCTTTTACCGAAAGACTGCTGGATGGGGTCGAAAAGATCGGCAACAAAGTACCCCATCCCGTGCTGATGTTTTTGTATTTGATCATCATCGTGATGGTCTTGTCACACATTCTGTATTTGCTGGGAGTGAGCGTCACGGAAGAAATTGCCGTGCCGGTATCCGAAAGCGCGGCCGAAACCTACTATCTGGATTCAGCCGAACCGGAGATAACCCTGTCGCAGGGGCCTTACGACACCAACTTCGAGATTGAGCAGCAAACCATCGCCGTCCAGAGTCTTTTGTCGGTTGAGGGATTGCGGTTTATCTTCACCTCATTCGTCGGTAATTTTGCCAGTTTCAGCGTGGTGGCCGTCATTTTGGTGGCCATGGTGGGTGTGGGCGTGGCTGAAGAAGCCGGCCTGATGGGAGCGTTGATTCGTAAAATAGTGCACGTGACGCCGCGCCAGTGGATCACCTTTATCCTTATCTTCGTCGGCGTGCTGTCCAGCGTAGCGACTGACGCCGGCTATCTGATCTTGATTCCGCTGGGGGCGGTGGCCTTCCTGAGCCTGGGCCGCCATCCGCTGGCGGGCGTGGCGGCAGCCTTTGGTGGCGTGAGCGCGATCTTTGCCGTGAATATTCTCATCGCGCCGGTAGACGCCATGCTGACGGAGATCACCAATGAGGCGATTATCCTGGCTGGCGGTCAGCCTATCACTATTGTGGCGAATTTCTATTTCGCCGCCGCTTCGACGCTGATTTTGAGCATCGTGGCCGCGATAGTCACTGACCGCATCATTGAGCCGCGGCTGGGAAAGTATGTGGGAAAAACGGCCGTCACCGAAGAAGAACCTGACGCCACGGCCGTGGCCGCCGAAACCCAAGGCTTGCGTTACGCTCTGTACGCCTTCCTCGGCATCCTGGCCGCCGTTTTGCTGATTACGCTGCCTCCCGGCGCGCCCCTGCGGGACCCGGATACCGGCGCCATCATCGGCAACACGCCCTTCATGACCAGCCTCATCTTCATCATCACCCTCATGTTTCTCATTGCCGGTCTCGGCTATGGCATCGGCGCCAAAACCATCACCGGCAGCGCGGATGTCATCAAGGGCGTCACCAAAACCTTTGCCAGCCTGGCCGGTCTTATCTTCATGCTGTTGATGATCAGCCAGTTCATCGCCTTCTTCAACTACACCCAAATGCCGCAGGTGGTTGCTATTTGGATGGCTGACGCGTTAGAGCAGGCCAATATCGGCGCACTGCCGCTGCTCATCGGCTTCATCCTGGTGATCATGATTCTCAACTTCATCATCCCCAACGTTGTGCCCAAGTGGGCCATCTTTGCGCCTATTTTCATTCCGGTCTTCTTGCGGCTGGGCGTGACCCCGCAAACGGTGCTGGCCGCCTATCGCCTGGGCGATTCGCCAACCAACGTGATTACGCCGCTGATGGTTTACCTGCCGTTTGTGCTGACCATCGTGCAGCGCTACCAGAAAGATGCGGGTATCGGCACAGTCATCGCCCTGATGCTGCCTTACACACTGATCATCTCCGCGGCCTGGATCATTCTCTTCGTTGTCTGGTTCGTACTGGGGATTCCGCTGGGTCCGGGTTATCCGGTCAGCTTCTAAGAATACCATGACAGAAAAACCCGTTTCCATTTCAGCCGACACAGCCGTACAAGCCGCTTCCTGGCTGCCGCTGGTTGTCATTCTACTGGCGCAGATTCAGATGGCCTTTAATGTGAATGCGCTGCCGGTGTCTATTGGCCCCATTGTGGAAGAGCTGGGTGCGCCGGCAACGGCCGTAAGCACCGCCCTCGTTTTCTATTCCCTCTTCGTCGCCGCTTTCGTGATGGTGGGGGCCAAGCTGGGCAGACTGTTCGGCGAACGGCTGGTGTTCCAGGTAATGGCCCTGGCGCACGGCGCGGCCATGGCGATGATGGCCTTCAGCCCCAACGCCGGAACCATGAACCTGGCGCAAGCGCTGGCCGGGTTGGCCGCCGCCGCCCTGGTGCCCACTCTGGTGGTGCTCATCGCCGCCAATTATCGAGACAAGCAGCAGGCGCAGGCATTGGGGATTATGGCGGGCACGCCGGCTATTTCCGGCGCGCTGGCCTTTTTCATTGCCGGTCTGCTGGGCACCCTGCTAACCTGGCGGCTGTCGTTTGGTATCCTGAGCGTGCTATCGCTGGTTGTGTTTGTCCTCAGCTTCCAGCTAAAGCCGATCTCGCGCCAGCCAGGCATCCGGATTGATCTGGTGGGCGCTGTGCTAGCTGCTTCGGCAGTTATCCTCATCTCTTTAGGGTTCAACAACCTGAATGCCTGGGGGATTACCATGGCAAAACCGGCCGCGCCTTTTGCGCTGTTGGGGTTGTCACCGGCGCCTTTTATGGTGATTCTGGGTGTGGTTTTTGGGCAGGGCTTTTTTGCCTGGGCGCAGCGGCGGGTCGAAAAAGGGCAAACGCCGCTGCTGGCGTTGGAAGTGCTGGAATCGCCGGAGGAGCGGTCGAACATCGCAGCCTTGCTGGTGATTGGGGCGCTGGGGCCGGCCGTTAATTTTCTGATTCCATTGTACTTGCAGATTGTGCAGAACCGGACGTCGCTGCAAACAGCCGTAACCGTCATCCCTTACACTCTGGCTATCGCCGCCTCGGCCATGCTCATCGTGCGCCTGTTCGACCGGCTGTCCCCGCGCCAGATCGCTTCCAGCGGCTTCGCCATCGTGGCTCTGGGTCTGACGCTGCTGGCTTACACCATTCGCAACGAGTGGATGACGCCTGTGGTCATTTTCAGCCTGATCCTGGTTGGTATTGGGGAAGGCTCGCTGCTGACTTTGCTGTTTAATGTGATGGTTTCGGCCTCGCCTAAAGAGCTGGCCGGCGATGTGGGCGCGCTGCGCGGCGTGGCGAATAATCTATCCACCGCGCTGGGCACGGCTTTTGCCGGGGTCGCTGCCGTGGGCCTGTTAAGCGCCTTCGTGCTAAGTAGTCTGGCCCAATCACCTCTTCCCGATTCGCTCAAGATGCAGGTAAACCTCGATAACGTCAACTTCATCACCAACGATCAGCTTGAAACGGTCCTGGGTGAAACGACGGCCACCCCGGAGCAGGTGTCTATCGCCGTGAGTATCAATGAAGAAGCCCGCCTGCGGGCGCTGAAGGCTTCCTTTTTGATTCTCGCCGGTATTGCGCTGCTGGCGTTGGTTCCGGCGCGCGGACTGCCCGCCTACGTGCCCGGCGAAGTGCCGAGTAACGCATCGACTAAAAGACGTGGGATGGGATAAGAAGGGTGAAGGGGTAACGGCCGTTATCCCTCCCCATACCTGGTGTTTTTCCTGTGGGATAGATGGGCAAAACATACCGCTCATCCATCTTCACAGTTAATCAAACCACACTCTAACAAGACCAAAAGGAGAACAACATGAGTGATTTAATTGTGTTATCGTTTGACAATGAGGCCAACGCCTTCCAAATGCGCGATAAGCTGGTGAATATGCAGAAGCAGCAGGTCATCAGCCTGGCCGACGCCGCCATCGTGATCCGTGACAAGAACGGCAAACCCAAAGTTAAGCAGTTGCATAGTCTGGTCGGCGCAGGCGCCCTGGGCGGTGCGTTTTGGGGTATGTTGATTGGCCTGCTCTTTTTTGCCCCCTGGATGGGCATGGCCATCGGCGCTCTCAGCGGCGCTCTCGGCGGAAAACTATCCGACATCGGCGTGGACGACAACTTCATCAAAGAAGTCGGCGCCACTATAGAACCGGGACACGCTGCCCTGTTCCTGCTCGTAACCAAAGTCACGGCCGACAAAGTGCTGCCGGAACTTTCGGACTACAATGCCAAGGTGCTGCAAACCTCCCTCTCCAATGAGGACGAGGCCAAACTGCGCGAAGCCTTTGGCGCACAGGAAATCGAAGGGTAAACGCCAAAGGCAGCGCCAGAGTAAGGGCTTTTTTTGTCCTTACTCTGGCGCTGAGTAAAGATGGAGAATAGTCATGAGACAACGAGGAAGCAGCCGGGGAGTTAGCCGGGCGACTCAACGCACAGTACGCCGCAGCATTCGGCGTGCCCGCCGTCGGCGCGTGCGGATGCGCCGCAGAAGGATGCTACTGACAGGTGGTATGGTAGCCATTGCGGTTGCCGGGACCGCCTCAGCGATTAAACTGAGCCAAGCAGACGCCGATCGTATTGAAAAGTACACCGGAAAGAAGCCTGAGGATCTGAGCGAAGAACAATTGGACCAGGCTATTTCTGATCTGGGCATTGAAGCAGAGGAATTAAGTGACGCTGACGTGGCTTCGATTGAAGCGGCAGATGCGCAGCCAGCGGCTCCGGCCACGCCCACTGCCCCGGCTGCACCTGGCACGCCAGCGCTCTCGCCTACTTCGCAACCCGACTATATCGACGAGTTAGAGCGATTGGCTGGTCTGCGAGACAAAGGGATTATTACGGCCGAAGATTTTGCAGCGAAAAAAAAGCAGCTTCTAGGCCTTTAACGTTGGATCCGATTATTTTCAAGGGGAACTGAGACAGCCACTACAGGCGGGGTCAGTTCCTCTTAGCTTGTTATGTCTGTAAGACGAACCGTTCATTTGGTTAAACCCGAGGTAACGCCTCGGGTTGGTTTTCTGGGACACTTGTTGGATCCTATCGACAGGCTATCTGAAACGATTTACAGTGTCTTGATTGCGCTTATTTTCACCCTGGCATATCGTATCTTGATGCTGAACAATGATTTCTCCTTTTCGAGTGGCTATGGCTTTAATTTGTCGTTTGCTATTCTGGGGGCGGCCTTGGCCTGGGGGATTATTGACGGTATTATGTACGCGTTGATAAGCGTTTTTCAACGCCGTGAACGACATCGTCTGCTGCAACAGATTAAGACGGCCAAAACAATGGAAACGGCCGTTACCATTATCGCTGATGAGTTGGACTTTATTTTGGAACCGATCACCAGCAGCGAACAACGAGACGCCCTTTATGTAGATATCCTTGACCATTTGCGCGAAGGAAAATCCCAGAAGGTCGGTTTACAGCGCGAAGATGTGGTAGGTGCATTAGGGTCCGTGCTGGTAGCTTTTTTGGCTGTGCTGCCGTCTCTGGTACCACTTATGCTTTTACCGCAAAACACCGCCCTGGCTATTCGCATCTCTAATTTTGTATCGTTTATCGTTCTCTTCAGTGCAGGCTACGGTTGGGGCAAACACACCCATACCAATCCGTGGCAAACCGGTTTACTACTGGCAGGCGTCGGTCTCATCATGGTACTGATTGCTATCCCACTGGGCGGTTAACGTTATTATATATCTATGATTGACCTTAAGGAGTTTGTAAAAAAGGTGGCTGTCGGCTGCATATTTCTATCCAGCATGCTGCTGATGGCCTGTACGACACCTGTAGCAGAAGAGCCGCCGATGAACGGCCGTATTCTTTTCTGGCATGAATGGCAAGGCGCCGAAGCCCAGGTTTTGAATGATCTGATAGCCGAATTCACCACACTTCACCCCGGTGTAGAAGTTATTGTCGTCCCTGTCAGTCCGGGAACTATCGAAAATCGATATCAGAACCGCAGCGGCTCTGGTCTGGGGCCTGATATATTATTGCTAGACGCCGGTTCCGTTTTTGAACTGGCGGAGGCCGGCCTCCTCAACGATATCAGCGGGCAAGTTAGCCTGGAAAGAAAACCGTATCTTCCCTCAGTTTTAAAGACAGTTCAAAATGGCAATGCCCTTTATGGCATTCCTTTCTCAATGCATACACAAGTGCTGTTTTACAATAAAACGATGGTTCAATCGCCACCGACAAGCCTGGCCGAACTACAGAATCGTGTTGCCAGTGGTGAAAAGATCGCCCTTGACGCCAATCTAGTCGATGCGCTTTGGGGATTGGGAGCATTTGGGGGCAGTTTATTCGATGCCAACGAACAATTGACTCTGAGCCAGGGCGGATTAACAAATTGGTTGGATTTTCTACAACAGGCGCAGGCACTGCCCGGTTTCATTCTCGACACGGATACGCAGCGTCTCCGGGAACTGTTTGTATCCGGTGAAACAGCTTACTACGTAGGACCATCTTCTGATTTACCGGCTTTACAGGCAGCTCTAAGCGAAACGGCCGCTTTAGCGGAGCCGGTTGAAGAGTCCACAACGGTTGAGGATGTAGGGGTACAGCCGGCAATTTATGTGGCCGGTGCAAGTGATGTTTTAGGGGTCTCTTTGCTGCATGTAGGACCCAACGAATGGCAGCCCAGTCCCATTTTACAAACAGACGCCTTTGTATTTAGCCGTGTTTCCAATCATCAAGAACAGGCTTTGGCTTTGACGCTCGCTGAATTTTTAACGAACTCCCAGCAACAAACACGTCTGGCGGCGGAAGGAATTGGCCGCGCTCCGGCCAGCGGTGAAGTAAAACGATATATAAATTTGCCAGAATCCACAGCCGCCTTAGCGCGACAAACGCGAACGGCCGTTGCCATTCCTTATTCCCTGCGCTCCGTTTGGGATGAATTTGTCCGCACCGGTGGCGATTTTGAAACCGGCTATACCAGAGCCTTACAAGGCATCCTCACGACCAACCAGTTTATAGATGATTCCGTAGCCCACGTTGAATCTCAAAAAGACTTCAAGGACAGCGAGCCTGCTTTGTTCTGCCACAGTCAGGCAGATGGCGAACCCGTCACACTTACCCTTTGGCACGCGCTGCCGCCAGCAGAAGCAGCGGCATTGGAAGAAATTGCCGCTAATTACGAAGCCTTATGCTCAAGCGTCCGTTTGGCAATCACGGCCAAAACGCCTGATGAAATCATAGGCGATTACGTACAAGAAACTCAGGCCGGCGGCGGCCCCGACATTTTGCTTGAGTCCAGTCGTTGGACATCCCGACTGGCCGAACAAGGATTAATTCTCGACCTGAGCGATTATGTACAGACAGAAGACCTGGAAAAACTTATCCCAGAGGCAGCTAGCTCAATGCGGTATCAAAGGCGGCTGTATGGAATTCCCCAGTCAGTGTCTGTGTTAGCCCTTTTATACAATAAGGACATGATTGATACGCCGCCAACCAGCCTGGAAGAATTACTAATTCAAGTTAGCCCAGAATATCGCTGGGCGCTGCCTATGCGTTTCTTCTATGGATATTGGGGCTTGAAACCTTTCGGAGGTTTTTCCTTTAACAGCGAGGATGGCTTGATTGAAGAATCGGCCGGGTTGGTTCCCTGGTTGTCCTGGCTGCAGGAGATGCAGGTTCGGCCTGGCTTTGACCTGACATTTGATCCTCAGGTGGCCGTAGATGCTTTTGCTCGTGGCGAGGCGGCTTTTCTCGTCGCTGGTCCCTGGGTATTGCCGCAGTTACGCGAAGATTTAGGCGGAGAGCGCATTGGGGTTGCCTCGCTGCCCGGCGGGCCAGATGGTCCGGGCAGCCCGATTCTCCAGGTAGAAGGTGTAATGGTGAATGCAAACAGTGACAGCCTAATCGAAGAGACAGTGGCATTTTCACGCTATCTCAGTTTGCCGGAAAGTCAGGCGATTCTGTTGGGCACGGGCACACATATCTCTGCCAGTGTGGTGGCAAATATGGATGATCTACCTCTTCTTCGCGGATTTCAAGAGGAAGCGAAACTGGCGACGGTGGTGGATGAAAACAGCAATTTTGCGGCGATGGAGGCGCTAGGGGATGTGATGTACGAAGATGTGTTGCTAGATGGTGTTGATCCCCAAACGGCCGTTCAGGCCTTTGAAACGGCCGTGGCCAACCACTCCGAGAACCACCCATAACAGCCAGGAAAAATTATGGAAAGCAGAACCGGGCTTCAAGTCACAATCGATACCTTGCAGATAGTTATCAAATTTTTAGGGCGGGCGGCTGTCCAACGCCAGCTTCTTGTCATTGCGGTGCTACTCATTGTCGCCTGGTATTTTTCAAAGCCACTGGTGCGCGGGATGGGCAAACTTTACGGCAAATGGCTGGCCCGCCAGCGCCAAAGAATATCTGCCCAGGGCATTCGTTCTGTTGCCGATGACGCCCGCGTCCGCGCTTCTCTCCAGAAGTTACGGCCGTTAATACAAATTGCCGATGTTGTCACCTATCCCCTGACGGCCATCCTGTTCATTAGCCTGAGCATTCCCGTTTTTCAGTATTTTGGTTGGTTCACCGGTTTGCTCACCGACGCTTTGCGGCTAATGATAATATTTCTGATTTATCGAATGCTAATAGGCTTGTTCTACGTCGTTTTTGATAAACAACGCGTCATCTATTACCAGGCCCGTTTTTTCAGACCGCTGTTCAGCGTCATCATTTTTCTTTTAGTTGTGAACGGCATCACCGAGTTACCCACTCTCGCCCGTGCGCCGTTATTTCCTCTGTTTGATGGGTTGTTGACGCTAGGGGCTCTGTTTCTAGCCACAATCGGCCTGTTTCTATGGATAATGGCCACCTATTTAATCGTAGAGATATTACAATCAATCATCACAAATAAAACAAGTGCAGATCCTCGCGGCGTACAGGCCTGGTTGATCTTGCTGCGCTACGGATTGATTGCCCTGGCCATCATCGTAACCTTTCAGCTCGTCGGGTTCAGCGCCACGACACTGGCGGCTGTACTGGGTGGCCTATCTATTGGCATCGGTTTTGCGCTGCAAGACGTCCTGAGGAATTTCTTGGGCGGCATCATCCTATTGTTTGAAGGGTCAATCCGCCCCGGCGACTGGATCCAGGTAAACAATACCATAGGCAAGGTAGAAAACTTGAGAATACGCAGCACAGTGGTGCGCACAGATGACAATGTTGAATACATTGTCCCCAATCAAAGTTATTTAAGCTCGACAATTGTCGCCTACACATACAGTCAATCTGGTTTAATCCTGAAAATTCCGGTGACCGTGTCTCATGATGCGAACGTTCGCAAAGTTCAGGAGCTCTTAGTTGAGGTGGCAAAAAAGAGCGCCGCCGTGCAATCAGATCCGCCGCCAACAGCCGCGCTGATAGATTTTAGCGCCAGTTCCCTCAAATTTGTGCTCAGGTTGAGGATCCTCGATATCCAAAATAAAATCGGGATCGAAACATCGCTGCGAACCATGATTTTGGAAGCACTGGAACAGCAAAACATCACAATCGTTGCCTGAAATCATCCCTTCATACCGAGGAGAAATAATGAGTCGTTTTTCACACCGATCCCTGCTCTGCATAGTTTTGCTGTATCTCCTGGCTGCCTGCCAACCGCCCCCCACGATAAGCGGAAATGAGGATGTGCCCACTGTGTCTTCTACAGGCTTGCAGCCCACAACGATACCTACAGCAGCCTCTGAAACCGGTACCGCTGCCAGCGAATTACCCGCTTCTGTTAAATATAACCTGGGCGATACCACTATCACGCAGGATCGTTTCCCAGAAGACAGCCGGTTTCGGGAAATGCCTGTACGCTTGAATGGTATTATCGCCGTTCCCCCAGACGGTGATGGACCTTACCCAGTCGTTCTCATCATTCATGGCACACATCCTGGCTGCCCGGAAGATGAGGCCGGCGTGGATCGCTGGCCCTGCGATCCCGAGGTGGAGCAGCCCAACTATCAAGGCTTTGCATACCTGGTTGAGGCGTTGGCGGCCGAAGGATATGTAGCCATAGCGCCCAACTTCAATGCCGAAAATACCTTTGGTTTTGGTGAACCAACTCCCGGTGAACGGTTCAAGCAGTTGGTCGATTTACATCTTGGCGCGCTGGCGGCGGCGGCGGCCGGTGGTAAAAACGATTTCGGGGTGGATCTGAACGGCCGTACAGACATGAGCCGCCTGGCTTTCTTCGGCCACTCGCGAGGTGGGGAAGCAGCCAGTTGGCTAACGAACAGCCAGGGTCTGTCCGCTTCTGATGCCGTACAAACATTTGGTTATGGACCGGTCGAAGGGCTGCTGCTGCTAGCTCCGGCCCCTATTTTTACCCTGCCAGCCGGTTCACGTGTGCCCCAGGTCGTCATTCTTCCGGCCTGCGACGGAGATGTCACAAATCAGGATGGACAACTTTTCTATGAAGGGGCGCGGCTGGATCCCAACCAGGAACAGTGGGCTTTGTCTGTCTGGTTGGAGCAGGCTAACCATAATGCTTTTAATGAAGTTCTGGGCCACGACATGGTCGTTTTCGCTAACCGCTCGGACTGCGAGGAACTGCTGGACCCTCAAGACCAGCGTCAATTCCTGACGGATATCGCCCACGCTTTTTTAACCGTGATCTTTAGCGACGACCAGCAAGCCCAAGAGGCGGCTATGGACAGCCTTAGCATGGACCCAACCGCGCCGGCCCCAGATTTGTTGTTTGGGCAGCCGGTCCGGGTGATGACCCTGGCAGCGGCAGCCAATCGCCTGCCACTACTGGTCCCGACCAGCGCCGATGAGCTGACTACCAACCTGGCAGGCGGCAGTGTCACGGCCGTCGGCCTGACAACATTCTTCTGCGAGGAAGGTTACTTTACACCGGCAATGAAACCGGGCAGCGAAACCTGTAAACGCGCCAATGTAACTATCCCGGGCAACCCAGCGATGGTGGTTGTCTCCTGGGAAGAACCGGGGGCCGTGCTGCAGTTAGCCTTGCCGGCAGAGGTTGAAGACTTGAGCCGCTACACGACGATCAGCCTGCGAACGGCCGTAGATCCCCTATCCCCTTCGAACCCGTCCGGCGAGTACCAAAGTTTCTCAGTACAGCTCACCGACAGCACCGGGGCCACGGCTTCAGTCCAGACGCGACCAAAGGAACCAGCGCTGGCCTTCCCCACTGGCCACGTGGAAGAAGATAAGATATTCGAAGACGGCCTATTCACGGGGCGTGTGCCGCTGACAACTGTCCGGCTGCGGTTGAGCGAGTTTGAGGGTGTGGATCTGACACAGATTCGCGAGGTGGCATTGCTGTTCGACCAGACGCCAAGCGGCTCGCTTTTTCTGGGTGACATTGAACTGTTGACATACTCCCAGGGCTGAAAGCACCTGGGATTCTTGGCTTCAAACAAGAGACGCGGTCGCCTGTGACCGACTTACTCCCTCTAAGCGCGGAGTCGATGCCCCAACTCTTAACAGGGCGATTGCTTCGCGCCTGACGTTCCTGGCAGCGTTGTGGTCGCGTCCGATTTTGAGGCCGCATTCCGTACAGGTGAAACCCCGCTCATTCAACGCCCTGGCCTGTCGGTGGCCACAACATGAGCAGGTCTGACTGGTTGGTTCCCACCGGCCGATCTTGACCACTCGCTTGCCTCTCATCGCGGCGACATGCTCCAAGATGAGCCTGAATGGGGCGAACCCCGAATC
>Ga0209607_1001105_pt1 | contig 22722 bp, 21 predicted proteins | sample AD_UKC117_MetaG_FD_184413 | JGI IMG/M metagenome (GOLD analysis project Ga0209607, IMG submission 184413) | Active sludge microbial communities of municipal wastewater-treating anaerobic digesters from Hong Kong - AD_UKC117_MetaG (SPAdes)... | ecosystem: Engineered > Bioreactor > Anaerobic >... | reverse complement strand
CGCTGCGCACCGATGGACGGGGACGGCGGTCGGGCGTTGCCTGCGCGCTGATTACCCTGAGACACGTGAAGACCTTCGATGACCTGTGGACCGAGCTGTCGGCCAAGGTCGCCACCGCAGACCCCGAATCCGGCACCGTGCGACTGGTGCAGTCCGGGGTGCATGAGGTGGGCAAGAAACTGGTCGAAGAGGCCGCAGAGGCGTGGATGGCCGCCGAACACGAGTCCGCCGAGCGTGCGGCCGAGGAGTTGAGCCAGTTGCTCTACCACGTCCAGGCGATGATGCTCGCGGTCGGGCTGACCCCGCAACAGGTGGGGCGGTACCTGTGACGCTCAAGGTGGCAATTCCGAACAAGGGTCAGCTCGGGGACCCAGCGCGCCAGATGCTGCGCGAGGCCGGCTATCTGCGGTCGGCCGGTGCCCGCGAACTGCTCGTACACGACCCGGACAACGACGTCGATTTCTTCTTCCTGCGGCCCAAGGACATCGCCACGTATGTGGGTCAGGGAACCCTTGACCTGGGCATCACCGGGCGGGACATGCTGGTGGACTCCGGAGCCCCGGCCGCCGAAGTCGTGGAACTCGGCTTCGGGCATTCAACGTTCCGCCTGGCGGCGCAGAACGGCGTGGACAGCGTCGCAGGAAAGCGGATCGCGACCTCATACCCGGGGCTGCTGCGCGACTGGCTCGAGCGCACCGGCACGGATGCGACGGTCGTGCGCCTGGACGGTGCGGTGGAGAACGCGGTTCAACTCGGTGTGGCCGACGCCGTGGCTGATGTCGTGGACACCGGGAACACCTTGCGGCAGGCCGGCCTGGTGGTACTCGGTGATCCGCTGCTTCGCAGTCAGGCGTTGCTGGTACGTCCGGCGCACACCCGGCCCAATGCCGCCGAGGAGACGTTCGTCCGCAGGCTGCAGGGGGTCATCGTCGCCCGCGCATATGTGATGGTCGACTACGACATCGCCGAGGAGCTTCTGGACGAGGCATCTCGGATCACGCCCGGTCTGGAATCGCCCACGGTGTCCCCGCTGAAGGAACCCGGCTGGGTAGCTGTGCGGGCCATGGTCGAGCGGGTCCGGGTCCACCGGGTGATGGACGAGCTGTTCGAGCTCGGTGGGCGGGCGATCCTGGTCACCGACATCCACGCGTGCCGGCTATGACGAGCCTGGCGCAGACACTGGAAGCGCTGGTCGATCCCGGGTCGATCGAGCCGATCCCGGTACCGATGCGGCCTGCGAAAGGTGACTACGCGGCCACCCTCGAGCGCGCTCGTGAGCGTAGTGGTGTCGACGAGTCCGTCCAAGTCATGCGAGCCCGGATCAACGGCTATCTGGTCGTCGTCATCGGCGGCGAGTTCGGTTTCCTCGCCGGGTCGGTGGGACAGTCCGCGGCAGATCGGGTCGTGGCGGGGTACCAAGCGGCCACTGCGGATTCTCTTCCGGTGATCACCCTGCCCACCTCGGGCGGCACTCGCATGCAGGAGGGAGCGGCCGCCTTCTTCCGGATGACGGACATCGCCTGGGCCGCGGAGGAACACCTGCGCACTGGCGCGATCCGGGTGGGGTGGCTGCGCAACCCTACGACCGGTGGAGTCATGGCGACCTGGGGTTCTTACGCCGACATAACCGCCGCCGAACCCGGGGCACTTCTCGGCTTCCTCGGTCCGAGGGTCTACGAAGCTCTGCACGGCGAGCCCTTCCCGCCGGTGCAGACCGCGGAGAACCTGGCCCGGGTCGGCGTCATCGACCAGGTCGTCGCGCTGGGTGAGTTGCGAGAATGGGTCAGCGGAATCCTCGACGTCGTGTACGGCGACGACGAGGAGGACGAGTTCGGGGACCACGGAGTTCCCGAGCCGGTCGACGCCTGGGAGGCGATCACGCGCACCCGCGACGCGGACCGTCCTGGACCGCCGGCGGTGCTGGATCTCATGAGCGACCGCACCGAACTGCACGGGACCGGTGCCGGGGAGAGCGGCGGCGGTATCCGGCTGGCGCTCGGGCGCTTGCGCGGAGTGCGGACCTTGGTGGTCGCGCAGACCCGCGAAGAGGTGTCGCCGGCCGGCCTGCGAGTGGCTCAACGGGGACTCCGCCTGGCCGACCGCGTCGGGCTACCCGTCATCACGCTGATCGACACCCCCGGTGGTGAACTGTCCGGTCGCGCCGAGGAGTCGGCGATGGCCGGCGAGATCGCCCGGACGTTGCAGACAATGTCGGGGCTGAGCGTGCCAAGTGTGTCCTGCGTCATGGGCCAGGGCTGCGGGGGCGCGGCGCTGGCATTGGTACCCGCCAACGTGGTGGTGTGCATGGAGAACGGCTGGGTCTCGCCGCTGCCCCCCGAAGGTGCCTCGGTGATCACCCACCGGACCCCCGACCGCGCCGCGGAGATGGCCCGGCAGCAGGGCGTCGGCGCCGAATCATTGGTCGATGCCGAGGTGGTCGACGAGGTGGCAGCCGAGGGTTCCGATCTCCCCGCGGCCGTCGCGGATGCAGTAGTGACGGCGTTGGTGTCGCAGTGAACGACTTCGATGGCGCAGATGTCCTGGTGACTCGTTTCCAGGGCGACGATGGTGAGGCGGATCCGCGGTTGCGGGAGTTGCTCGGTGATCCTGAGACGTATGCCGCCCAGCGGGAGATCGTCGACCGACTTGCCCAAGGGCGCTTGCTCATCCCCGTGGTCGCCAATCTCGACGAGAAGGACGAGCAGGGCGCGGACAAACACAGTCACATGGCCTCTGTCACCATCACCGACGTGCAAGGCCACAAAGCGCTGATCTGCTTCTCAGGTGTTGATTCGGTCGCATTGTGGCGTGCTGACGCCCGTCCGATCCCAGTGGCCGGGATTGAAGCGGCGCAGGCCGCATTGCAGGACGATTGCACCGCACTCCTGCTGGATTTGGCCGGCCCCAACCGGTTTGCGCTGGCTGGCACCGGGCTTTGGGCGCTGGCGGCCGGCGGACCGTGGCGGCATCCGTTGGACGAGCCCGAGGTAGAACAGGCTCTTGTGGGCGCGCTGGCCGACAGCGGACTGGCGGGGCGTTTCGTGGCGGATCCCTCGACCATCGACGGGGTTGCCCTGGTGCTGCAGGCCCCGGATGTGCAGGCGGCGCAGGCCTTGGCGCAGGTCCTGGGATCGACCCCCGCGATTCAGGCCCGGGTCAGCCGCTTGGAGATCCGCATCGAGGCCTGAGCGCCGACGCTTTGACCGGTTGGGTGGAATGTCAGCAACCGCGCAACCCTCGGGCGCGCTTCAGACAACCGGACCCGTCAACTTCTCCCCGGGGCCTTTGCCGGGCGGGTCCTGCACGATCGAGGCCTCCCGGAACGCCAGTTGCAGCGACTTCAAACCGTCGCGCAGCGGTTTGGCGTGGAACGTGCCGATGTAAGGACTCGCCGCGACGACCAGCCCGGCCAACGACTCGATCAAGGTACGAGCCTCGTCGAGGTCGGCCTCCTCGGGATCCTCGCCCAAACCGCATTTCACGGCCGCCGCGGTCATCAGATGCACCGCCACCGTCGTGACGACCTCGATCGCTGGCACGTCGGCGATGTCGCGGGCAGCGTCTGCGGATTCCATGGGTTCAAGAATGGCACGCGGTCCTCTGCGCGGCCGACGTCGCGGTCCTGGCACCTGTCCCGCCGTCCAGGGCGGCACCCCGATATCCAGGGCGACGTTGTTGGGCACTTCGAGGCCCGAAACTCCCCAACAACGTCGCCCTCGATTTCCGGTGACCCCAACAACGTCGCCCTCGTCAGCGGGTACGGACCCGGGCGGACAGCGACTCCCCGCACTACCGTGGAGTGATGCACAAGGACGCCGTGACTGCGGGACTGCGGGACCTGTTCGGCGCCGAGCCAGCACTCGATCTGCCGCAGACCGCAGGGCAGCCCTGGTTGTCGGTGAAGTACGGCGACGATCCCGAGCAGGTGTACGGGGTGGTCCGGGCACAGGTCGCCGATCGGTCGGTGATCGTCAAGGTGAATCCGCCCCGTGGAGTCGGGCAGACCCTGATCCCGTGGATCATCGCCGAACGCAAAATCCGACTGCCCAGGCCCTACGCGTCCTTCGAAGCCGCGGCTGAAACCAGCAACACCGCGCGCCGTGAAATCGCTGTGTACGGACTACCCGCAGTGCAGGACGTTCTTCCCGACCGGCTCGGCGTCATCGAAGCCGAGGAGCAGACTGCGCTGATCCTCGAAGACCTGGGCGACATCGCGTACTTGGACGCCAGCGGTTCCATCGAGCGTTGGCCGACAGGCCGCATCGAGCAGGCGTTGCAGGCTGCCGCCGGGTTCCACGCGGCAACCGCCGGGCACGACTACGGGTGGACCATCCAGCGCCCCAGCACCAACACGATGCTGGCCGACGTCCCGCTCTGGGATGCGATCCTCGCGGATGCCGCTGAGCGCTTTCCCGACATCGTGACTACCGAGGTTGTGGCTGCTCGCCGCGAGACCCTGGATACGGTTTCCCGCTGGCATCCAGCCAAGGACGTCATGCAGGCATGTCTGGTCCAGAACGACTTCAACCAGCGCAACGTGGGCTTTCGTGAGACTGGCGAGGCCGTGGTTCTCGATTGGGAGCTTGCGCGGGTCAACACACCCCAGCGCGACGTCGCGGAGCTACTGACCTTCACCTTGGACGCACACACCGAAGTCGAGGAACTGCTGCACCTGCTCGCCGTGCATTGGCAGGCCCTGGCAGACAACGGGATGGATGTGGATCCGGGGGTTTATGCCAGGGCTGCGGCGGCGGAGTTCCGCGTCCAGTCGCTCGACCGGGTCGGGATGCAACTGATCTTCGGCGCCGCGTTCGATCTTCCGTACCTGAAGCGGATCAACCGGACGGTTGATCATCTGGTTGCACTCACCAAGGAGTAGGCCGCCTCACAACCGGGACTTTGGACGCATGAGGTCAACAGGCGACCCGATCCGTCCAAAGTCCGCGTGCCACCGAGCTGTGCGCTGGCAGGCCCCCGTGCGCAAGACCGGCCTGCTACCCTTATGGAGTCGAAACCTCGACACCTGTGCAAGCGGAACAACCGTTCCCACCTCCCGAACTCTTGAGGTTCGGTGGTCTGCGGGCAACCTGAGTCATTCAGGTGCGCCTTCCGCTTGCCAACCGGCAACGAAGGAGGCGCCACATCAGCGAAGAACCACGCGTCAACGACCGCATCAGGGTCCCCGAGGTCCGCTTGGTCGGACCGAACGGCGAGCAGGTTGGGATTGTCCGAGTGGAAGATGCCCTGCGACTGGCAGCGGAATCCGACCTCGATCTGGTGGAAGTGGCCCCCATGGCCAAACCCCCGGTCTGCAAACTCATGGACTACGGCAAGTTCAAGTACGAAACTGCCCAGAAGGCCCGTGAAGCCCGCCGCAACCAGACCCACACGGTCATCAAGGAAATGAAACTCCGGCCCAAGATCGACAACCACGACTATGAGACCAAGAAGGGTCACATAGAGCGGTTCCTGGGTCAGGGCGACAAAGTCAAGGTGACCATCATGTTCCGCGGTCGTGAGCAGTCCCGGCCCGAGTTGGGGTTCCGGTTGCTGTCTCGGTTGGCAGATGACGTTGAATCGCTGGGATTCGTTGAAGCATCGCCCAAGCAGGATGGGCGCAACATGATCATGGTGCTGGCACCGCATCGGAAGAAATCCGGCGCCCGCGAGCACGCAACAGAGGGCTAGAGGAGACAACATGCCGAAGATGAAGACCCACAGTGGCGCCAAGAAGCGCATCAAGAAGACGGGCTCGGGCAAGCTCATGCGCGAGCAGACGAACAACCAGCACTTGTTCGAGCAGAAGTCCTCGCGCCGCAAGCGACGCCTGAACCTGACCAAGCCGCTGAGCAAGGCCGACGAGAAGGCCGCCAAGCGCCTGCTCGGCCTGCGCTGAACTGAAGGAGTGACGAAATGGCACGTGTGAAGCGCGCGGTCAACGCGCAGAAGAAGCGACGCGAGACTCTCGCCAAGGCCAGTGGCTACCGCGGGCAGCGCTCGCGGCTATACCGCAAGGCCAAGGAGCAACTGCTCCACTCGGGTGTCTACGCCTACGACCACCGCAAGGACCGCAAAGGCGACTTCCGTCGTCTGTGGATCCAGCGGATCAATGCCGCCGCCCGCGCGAACGGCATGACGTACAACCGGTTCATCCAGGGCCTGCGGGTCGCTGGCGTCGAGGTCGACCGTCGCATGCTCGCCGAGCTCGCGGTCAACGACGAGAAGGCCTTCGCCGCGCTGGTGGAGACCGCCAAGGCGGCTGTGCCTTCAGCGGCCTGAGCCGATGACCTCGAACGGCCCCACCTCCGTGAAGTCCGACCGGGTTGGGGCCGTTCGCCGTCTGGCCAACCGGAAGTTCCGCAATCAGGTCCAGCGCTTCCTGGTCGAGGGCCCGCAGGGCGTGCGAGAAGCCGTCGCACATCGCCCGGAGGTCATCGACGAGATTTTCGTCGTCGGGGAGTCGGACATCGCTGATTCGGCCAACGACGCCGGTGTGCGCGTGACGCAGGTGCCAGAGCAGGTCCTGCTCGCGATGTGCGAGACCGTGCACCCCCAGGGGATCGCCGCCGTGTGCCGGTTCCTGGATTTCCACACTCCCAACGATCCACGACTGGTCGTGGTTCTGCACGATGTGCGCGACCCGGGTAACGCCGGCACCATTCTGCGCACTGCCGATGCCGCCGGTGCGGATGCCGTGTACCTCACCGGCGATTCTGTGGACCCGTACAACGGCAAGGTGGTGCGCAGCACGGCCGGCTCGCTGTTCCACATCCCGTTCACGCAGACGGACCTGGACGATGTGTTGGCGATGGATCTGCAGATTCTTGCCACCTCGGGCACCGCTGCCCGGGACTTGCAGGACATCGACCTGACGAAGCCCACCGTATGGCTCTTCGGCAACGAGGCTCACGGTCTACCAGAGCTTGAGGTCGAATCCGTGGCGATCCCCATCTTCGGATCTGCGGAATCGCTCAACCTCGCATCCGCCGCGGCTGTGTGCCTGTACGCCAGCGCTTTCGCCCAGCGCGGCTGATCTACGACTTGTCCTGCAGATCCAGCCATCGCATGATGCCCGCGACGTTGGCCTCCGTTCCCGACAAGGCCTCCTGTTTGGCCAGCAGCGCCTCGTCGGTGTACATCCGCGGGTGCCGGGCGCGGTCCTTCTCGCGGACCATCGCTACGGCGTGATCCGCGTCGGGGGACACCTCACGCGCCGCGCGAACCGTGTCCACCCACGCGTGCAACTCGTCCACCGAGGCGTCCAGCGTCTCTTCGATGTCGGTGACGGGTCCGAAATGGCTGAACAACAACCGGGTCGGACCCACATCCCGCATCGCAGCCAAAGAGCTCAACGTCAGGTCGAGGTTGAAGTCCGGCGGGGGAGTCGCCGGCCGGACGTCGCGCGTCTCAGGAACATAGACGCCCGCGGCGTCCCCGGTGTACAGGTCGCCGGTCGCTGAATCGACCAGTCCTATGTGGTGCGATGCGTGACCGGGGTTGTGGAAGGCGGACAGGTGCCGTCCGTCGCCGAGGTCCACCGATCCGACCTCGCCCACCGCCACCAGCCGATGTGCGTCGGTGGGCCGCAGGTCTCCGAACAAGCGGTCCATCACCTCCCCGAACACCCGATGTGCGCTGGCCACCAGTCGTGAGGGGTCAGCAAGGTGTCGGGCCCCGCGTTCGTGCACCACGACCTGTGCGTTCGGGAACGCCTGTGCCAGATCGCCGACTCCACCGGCGTGATCGAGATGGATGTGGGTCACGACGATCGTCGCCAGGTCCTGGGCGCCGATCCCCAAGGATGCCAGTTGCTCCACGACCACCGGCGCCGAACGTGCCGTGCCGGTTTCGACCAAGCACGGTTTGGACCCGCGGATCAGGTAGGACGAGGTGATCGACTCGTAACCGCCCATTCGGGTGTCCATCATGAAGACGTCGTTGCCGAGGTCGACAGTGTCAGCGTGCATAACCCCATCGTGCACCTCAAAACTCACTTGAGGCCTCCTCGTAGAATCCAGGAGTGTCCGCACCCAACAAGAACTTCGATCCCGTGATGCCCGCCGCGCTCGATCCGGCGAACCTGCAGGAGGCCGTCGACGCGGCCCTTGTAGCCATCGCTGCCGCAGCGGACCTCGCCGCATTGAAGCAGGCCCGCATCGACCACGCCGGTGACCGCTCCCCGCTGGCCCTGGCCAACCGGGAGATCGCGGCCCTACCCCCCAGTGCGAAGGCCGCCTCCGGCAAGGCGGTGGGGGCCGCCCGTGGTCAGGTGAACCAGGCCCTCAAGGCGCGCGAAGCCGACCTCAAACAGGCCGAACGCGAGCGCATTCTCACCGCCGAACGCGTGGACGTCACCATGCTCAACGACCGGGAACCGATCGGGGCACGCCACCCGATCCACACCATCAGTGAGCACATCGCCGATGCCTTCGTCTCGATCGGGTACGGCGTCGTCGAAGGTCCGGAACTCGAATCCGAGTGGTTCAACTTCGATGCGCTGAACATTGACCGCGACCACCCCGCTCGCACCATGCAGGACACCTTCTTCGTGGGCACGCCGGACAGTGGGGCAGTCCTGCGAACTCACACTTCCCCCCTGCAGATCCGCACCATGCTGAATCAGCAGCCGCCGGTCTACGTCGTATGCCCGGGCCGTGTCTACCGGACTGATGAACTCGACGCGACGCACACGCCGGTCTTCCACCAGGTCGAGGGCCTGGCCGTCGATAAGGGGCTGAGCATGGTCGACCTGAAGTCGACGCTCGACTGGTTCGCCTCGACCATGTTCGGCGAGGGCATCGTCACTCGCCTGCGCCCGAGTTACTTCCCGTTCACCGAGCCGAGCGCCGAGGTGGACCTCGAGTGCTTCGCGTGCCGGGGTGAGAGCGTGGGTGACCCTGACCGCAGTTGCCGCACGTGCTCGTCCGAAGGGTGGATCGAGTGGGGCGGCTGCGGGATGGTCAATCCCCGCGTCCTGCAGTCGTGCGGCATCGACCCTGATGTCTACACCGGCTTCGCCTTCGGGATGGGTATCGAACGCACCTTGATGTTCCGCCACGGGATCACCGACATGCGCGACCTCGTCGAGGGCGACGTCCGCTTCACCTCCGCCTTCGGAATGGACAGCTGATGCGCGCACCACTGAGTTGGATCAAGGAATACGCTGCTCTGCCCGAGGGAGTATCCGCACGTGAGCTGGCGGACAGGCTGATCGCGATCGGCCTGGAGGTCGAGACCGTCGAGGAACTCGGTAGCGCGATCACTGGCCCGTTGCTGGTCGGTCGTGTGACGCAGATCGAGGAACTGACGGAGTTCAAGAAGCCGATCCGGTTCTGCCAGGTCGATCTCGGCGACCAGACTCGCGGGATCATCTGCGGTGCCACGAACTTCGCCGAAGGGGACCTGATCGTTGCCGCATTGCCCGGTTCGGTGCTCCCCGGCGGCTTCGAGATCAGCGCCCGCAAGACCTACGGTCACGTCAGCGACGGCATGATCTGTTCCGGGCGCGAACTCGGGATCAACGACGAGTACGACGGCATCCTGGTCCTGGCTGACGGTGAGGTCGGGCAGGACGCTCGGCCGATACTGGGCCTCGACGATGCGGTCCTCGACATCGCCGTCACCCCGGACCGTGGCTATTGCCTGTCGATCCGCGGGATCGCCCGGGAAGCCGCCCTGGCCTACGGGGTCGAATTCACCGATCCCGCTTCGCTGGTCTCGCAGCTGCCCGCCGACGGCCCGCAGCACCCGATCGACCTGCGATACGGCGCCGACCGCTTCACGGCTCGCGCGCTGTCCGGAATCGATCCGGGCGCAGCCAGCCCCGACTACATGGTCCGCAGGCTCAATCAGTGCGGCATGCGCCCGGTGAGCCTCGCAGTGGACATCACCAACTACGTGATGCTCGAGCTCGGGCAGCCGCTGCACGCCTTCGACGCGGACAAGGTCCAAGGTGCGATCCAGATTCGCCGCCCTGATTCCAGCGAGCAGCTCGAAACTCTGGACCACGTCAAGCGCATCCTCGACCCCGACGACGTCGTGATCGCCGATGGCTCGGGCGCGGTCGCCCTGGCTGGTGTGATGGGTGGACTCACCACCGAGATCGATGAGAACAGCACGAATGTGGTCTTGGAGGCTGCCCACTTCGGCGCCGCCCAGGTTGCGGGCACCTCGCGGCGGCACAAGTTGTCGTCGGAGGCCTCGAAGCGTTTCGAGCGCGGTGTCGATTCCGACCTCGCGCGGATCGCGTCGGACCGGGCAGCAGCCCTGTTCGCCGAACTCGCGGGCGCGCGTGTGGACGGCCTGGTCGATATTGATCACCGCCAGCCGGTCACTGCGATCAGCCTGCCGATGGACCTACCGACCCGGATCGTGGGCGTGGACATTCCCGCGGACCGTGCGCGCGACATCCTCACCCGGATCGGCTGCACGATCGACGGTGATCGGGTCGATGTGCCGAGTTGGCGTCCTGATCTGACCGCCCCCATCGACCTGGTCGAGGAGGTGGCCCGCGTGGTGGGCTACGAGACCATCCCGTCGCGGGGGCCGGCGATGGGCACGGGGGTCGGGTTGAGCACCCAGGACCGCCTTCTGCGGCAGGTGCGGCGCCGTCCCGCGGAACTGGGCTTGGTGGAAGTGCTCAGCTATCCGTTCCTGGGTGCGTCGGACCTCGATGCGCTGGGCCTGCCGGACGACGACCCCCGCCGCACGGCGGTGGCTTTGGCGAACCCGCTGAACGACCAGCAGCCACTGATGCGCACCACCCTGCTCCCCGGCCTGCTGGCCATCGCTCGACGCAACGTCTCGCGGGGTTCGGAATCGCTTCACCTGTATGAGTACGGGCAGGTTTTCCGTGACCTCGCCGAGGTGAGCGCTCCTGTCGCTGCCGCCGGCAGTCGGCCACCGGAGCCCGTGATCCAGGAGATGCTGTCGGCGCTGCCCCGGCAGCCGGAACATCTCGGCCTGGTGCTGTGCGGTGATTGGTCGCAGGCCGGTTGGTGGGGTGCGGCCCGACCCGTCGACTGGTCCGATGCCATCCGATTGGCCCAGGCGATCGCAAATGCCGTGGGTGTCACGCTGGAGGTCGAACCCGACGTTCACGCACCCTGGCACCCCGGCCGCTGTGCGCGGCTTTCGGCCGACGGGGTTGTGGTGGGCCACGCGGGCGAACTGCACCCGGACGTGGTCAGTGCCTACGGCCTGCCTGCCCGCAGTGCCGCGGCCGAACTCGACCTCTCGGTTGTTCTTGGACAAGCCGCTCCGGTCGTGCCCGCCCCTGAGGTCTCGACGTTCCCGGTCGCCAAAGAGGACGTGGCGCTGGTCGTAGATGAGGTGACCAGTGCTGAGTCGCTGCGGCGTGCCTTGGCAGACGGCGGAGGCGAGTTGCTCGAGAGTGTGCGCTTGTTCGACGTCTACTCAGGGCCACAGGTACCCGAGGGCAAGAAGTCTTTGGCCTTCGCGCTGCGCATGCGGGCCACCGATCGGACTCTCACTGACGAGGACATCGCGACGGTGCGGGGGGCCGCCTTGGCCTCGGCCGGGCAGCTGGGCGCTGAACTGCGGGGGTAGGCGGGCGGACGGCCGTACGACAGCGAACCGCTATTACAGCAACTCTTCCTCATCCAGATCCTCCATGCGCACCTCACCGGTGAGCACCCGTCGCAGGACTTTGCCGGTGGCGTTGCGGGGGAGTTCGTCGACCCGAATGACCTCTCGCGGTCGGTGGTGCGGTCCCAGGTGCTCGCGCGACCAGGTCAGCAGTTCCTCGTCGCTCAACTCCGCACCCGGGGCCAGGACCACGTGGGCGACCAGCGCCGAACCGTAGACCGGGTCGGGTCGGCCGGTGACCGCAACATCGGCCAGGGCCGGGTGCTTGCGTAGCACCTCCTCCACCTCGGTCGGGTGGACGTTCTCGCCGCCGGTCACAACCATGTCGTCGGCCCGGCCCTTGATCGTCAGGCGGCCCTGCTCGTCCATACATCCGATGTCGCCGGTCGCGACCATCCCCTTGACGGTTCCGCGGGTGCCGTCGGCGACGTACTCGTCGATGGAGGTGCGGCTGCGTACGTGCACCCGGCCATCCGTCCCCTGCGGCACCGGTCGCCCCTTCCGGTCGAACACCGCGACTCGAACGCCGGGCATCGGGCGTCCGGCAGTATGAGGATCCTCACGAAGGTCAGCCGGGGCGGCGATCGTCGCATAAGCCGCCTCTGTGGTTCCGTAGAGGTTGTAAAGCACGTCACCGAAATCGTCCATGAACTGCGTGGCGAGGTCGCCGGGGATCGCGGAGCCGGACACGGCGACACAACGCAGCGACGAGGAGTCGTACTTGTCCTTGGTCGCCTGCGGGAGTTCGACGAGGCGTTTGAGGACCACGGGTACGGTGATCACCGTCTCCACCTCGTAGGCCTGCACCAACGCCAGGATGCGTTCGGGATCGGGATGGCGCACCAGTACCTGGGTGTTGTCCATGACGGTGGCCATCCGGTGATGCATCCAGCCCCAGGCGTGGAACATCGGAGCTGCGATCAGGGTGACCGCGCCCAAACGGGTCGGGAATGCGTGCAGGAGTGCTGCTACCGAGTCCAGTGGGGCGGTCGTGCGTGCCGCGCCGCGCAAGGGCCCGCCGGTGGTGCCGCTGGAGAGGATCACATGTTTGGAGGGTGTGCGCAGAGCGCCCACGTCGCCGCTGTCGGGCATGGAGTCCAGCAGCGGGATGCCGGCCGGGTCGTCGAGTCCCAGGGACAGGACCGCTCCGGGACAGATGCCGGCGAACTCCTGGTCGTGGATCAGCATCGTGATGTCGTGGGCGGCGCACGCTGCCGCGACCTGCTCCGCGTTGGACCCCGTGTTGAGGTAGACAAGATCCGCCCCAGTGCGCGAGACCGCGACGATCGTCTCAGCGTAGGCGCGTGAATTGCGGCCCAGGATTCCCACGGTGGTGCCGGGCTGGGCGCCGCGGTCCAGCAGCGAATTGGCCAGGACCGTCGTGCGGTACTCCGCCTCGGCGAAGGAAACCTCCTCTTGCATGGGATCGTCGACGTCCACGATCGCCGTGGCTTCGGCGTCCCGGACCGCGCCGAGGGCGAAACCGAGCGCAGGTGTCGTGCCCCATTTGCGGAACGCTGAGAGCATGCCGGCGGCGACCCAGGGGTTGCGGGGCCGGGCCAACCCGGAGCGCAGTACCCCGAATGATCCGGCCTTGGCGATGTCCGCGGCATCGGCCACGGCGCGCAACGGGTCCAGGGGGCGCATACTCCCATCTTGTCGGACAGCACCCGATGCCGCGCGACCGGATTGCTCGCACCGGGCGTCTGGCACCGCTGACAGTCGCCTGCCGGACAGCTGTGCCGGGGTTGTGACGCGCGCGGCGCCGACATACCGCATCTCACCCCCGCTCCACGTCTATGCGTGTATGCGTATAGAGTCTGCTCATGGTTTCCGTGGGCGTCCTGGGGGCATCCGGCTATGGCGGTGGTGAACTTCTGCGCCTGCTGGCCGACCACCGGGATCTGCAGGTGACTCGGGTGTGGGCCAACGCCTCGGCGGGGCAGACCGTCGGCGCACTGCACCCCCACGTGGCGACCCTCGCCGACCTCGAGGTGACCACCTTCGAGCCCGGGGACGTGGACGTCGACTTCGTGTTCATGGCGTTGCCGCACTCACAATCGGCTCAGTACGCCGATGCGCTGTCCACGCCGGTGGTGGATCTCGGGGCGGACTTCCGGTTGCACGACCCCAGTGCGTGGCGCAGGTATTACGGCACCGGTCACGCGGGGACGTGGACCTACGGTCTGCCGGAGCTGCCCGGACGGCGCACGCAGATCGCAGCCTCGAAGACCGTGGCCAACCCCGGGTGCTACGCCACCGCGATCACCCTGGCCGCAGCCCCCCTGGTCGATGCCGGGCTGATCGACGCACGTGAACTGGTGGTCGTTGCCGCCAGCGGGACCACAGGTGCCGGCCGATCACCCTCGGTGCCGTTGCTGGCCAGCGAGGTCACCTCAGGTGTGCGCGCCTACAAAGTGGGTGGAGTGCACCAGCACATTCCCGAGATCGAACAGACTCTGGGCCATGGCGCCCGACTGAGTTTCACGCCTCTGCTCGCGCCGATGGCACGCGGCATCCTGGCGACCGTCACCGCCCCACTGGCCGACGGTGTCGACCCCGCAGCCATCGGAGACTGCCTGTCCCAGGCGTACGCGCACGAACCGTTCATCCGACTGCTGCCCGCCGATCAGTGGCCGGCCACCCAGATGACGAAAGGCACCAACACCGCGGCCTTGCAGTGGGCCTATGACGAGCATGCCGGGCGGGTGGTGGTCTGCTCGGCGATCGACAACCTGGGCAAAGGCGCAGCGGGTCAGGCCATCCAGAACGCCAACATCATGCTCGGGCTGGAAGAGACCGCGGGCCTGCCGCTGAACGGAGTCGCGCCGTGAGCGTCACCTTCGCCAAAGGCTTCCGTGCCGCCGGGGTCGTCGCCGGGCTCAAGGCTTCGGGCACCCCGGATGTCGCCGTGGTCATCAACGACGGTCCGGACCAGGACGCTGCCGCGGTCTTCACCAGCAACCGGATCGCCGCCGCCCCGGTGTTGTGGTCCCAGCAGGTCATCATGGACGGCCGGTTGCGCGCAGTGGTGCTCAACTCCGGCGGCGCCAACGCTTGCACCGGCCCCGAGGGTTTCGCCGACACCCATCACACCGCGGAAGCTGCCGCGGAGGCGCTGGGCGTCGGGCCGATCGATGTGGCGATCTGCTCCACCGGCCTCATTGGCGAACGCCTGGACATGCCCAAGTTGCTGCCGGCGGTTCGGGAAGCCATCGCAGGGGCGGATCCAGCCGGCGGAGAGCTCGCGGCAGAAGCGATCATGACCACAGACAGTGTGCCCAAGACGGCCACGTTCGAAGCGGGGTACCGGATCGGTGGGATGGCCAAGGGTGCGGGCATGCTCGCCCCGGGTATGGCCACCATGCTCTCGGTGATCACCACCGATGCGGTGATCGGAGCGCAGGCTCTGGACCGGGCGTTCCGGGCAGCGGTCGCCGCCACCTTCGACCGGGTCGACGCCGACGGCTGCATGTCGACCAACGACACGGTGATCGTCATGGCCAGCGGCGCGAGCGGGCTGCCTGCCGACGCGACTTTCACCGACGGGTTGCAGCAGGTGTGCGCGGATCTGTCGCGGCAACTGGCCGCGGACGCCGAAGGGGCGAGCAAGCTCATCGACGTCACGGTGACCTGTGCAGCCGGCGAGGCCGAGGCCGTGGATGTCGCCCGCGCAGTGGCGCGCAGCGCGTTGTTCAAGTGTGCGATGTTCGGCGAGGACCCGAACTGGGGCAGGGTCCTGTCGGCCGTGGGAACCACTGATGCGCAGTTCGACCCGTTGCACGTCGACGTGACGATCAACGGGGTCATGGTCTGCCGGGATTCCGGACCCGGCGAACCGCGCGAATCGGTGGATCTGTCCGCGCGCGAGATCACCGTGGTCGTCGACCTGCACGCAGGATCCGACGAGGCCACGATCGTCACCACCGACCTGACCACCGAATACGTCCACGAGAACTCGGCGTACTCGACATGAAGGACATCGAGATCGCAGGGGTCCTCGCTGGCGCCCTGCCCTGGCTCAAGGCCTTCCACGGCCAGACCGTTGTCATCAAGTACGGCGGCCATGCGATGACCGACGACGCGTTGCGGCAGGCATTCGCTGAGGATGTCGTCTTCCTGAAACTGGCGGGTATCAAGCCGGTGATCGTGCACGGGGGAGGCCCGCAGATCACCGACATGCTCGCGCGCCTGGACGTGCCGACGGAGTTCGTGTCGGGCCGCCGGGTGACGACTCCCGAAGTCATGGATGTCGTCCGGATGGTGCTGGTGGGCCAGGTGCAGCGGGAACTGGTCAGTCTGATCAACGCCCACGGCCCGCACGCGGTCGGGGTCAGCGGCGAGGACGCGCATCTGCTCACTGCCGCCGCCCGCAGCGACGAACTCGGCCTCGTCGGTGAGATCACCGAGGTCCGTCCCGAATTCGTGCACACTCTGCTCGAAGACGACCTGATCCCGATCGTCTCGACCGTCAGTCGCAGCGACGACGGCAGGACCTTCAATGTCAACGCAGACTCGGCTGCCGCGGCTCTGGCCGTCGCGTTGGGCGCGGTCAAACTCGTCGTACTCACCGACGTCGCGGGCCTGTACCGCGACTGGCCCACGTGCGAGGACTTCGTGCACCAGATCACGCCCGATGAGCTGCGTTCGATGCTCCCGGAGCTGGATTCCGGGATGCTGCCGAAGATGGAAGCCTGCCTGGCCGCGCTGGATGGCGGGGTGCGACGGGCCCATGTGGTGGACGGCCGGATCCCGCACGGTGTGCTGGTCGAGGTCTTCACCGATTCCGGGGTGGGGACAATGGTGGTGGACCCATCATGAACACCACTGCGATGCTGACCCGGCGCTGGCAGACGGTGATGTCGGACAACTACGGCACACCGCCGGTCGCGATCGTGCGCGGTCAGGGTGCCCTGGTCTGGGATGCCGACGGCAAGCAGTACCTGGACATGGTCGCGGGGATCGCGGTCAACGCCATTGGCCACGCCCACCCTGCGATCCAGGCGGCTGTGGCCAAGCAACTCGGCGACTACGGCCACGTCAGCAACTTGGCGATGCACCCGGTGGGCATCGAACTGGCAGAGCGACTGATCGAGTTGGCCGGCCGACCCGGACGGGTGTTCTTCTGCAATTCCGGCACCGAAGCCAACGAGGCCGCGTTCAAGGTCGCACGCCTGACTGGGCGCACCACCGTGTACGCCGCGCAGGGCGGTTTCCACGGCCGGACGATGGGCGCGCTGTCCTTGACCGGGCAGCCCCCCAAACGTGCCCCCTTCGAACCGCTCGTCCCCGACGTCGAGTTCTTCGAGTACGGCAGTGTCCCGGACCTCGAAAACGCCGCGGGCCTCATTGTGGAACCGATCCAGGGCGAAGCCGGGGTCGTCGTGGCGCACGAGGGTTATCTCGGTGAACTGGCCGCAGCCGCGGCCGACGCGTTGCTGATCGTGGACGAGGTGCAGACCGGGATGGGACGCACGGGGTCGTGGTTCGCCCACGAGGACGTGCAGCCTGATCTGGTGACCCTGGCGAAAGGGCTCGGCGGTGGCCTGCCGATCGGGGCGCTGCTGAGTTTCGGGGACGCCGCCGACCTCCTGCGGCCCGGGCACCACGGATCCACGTTCGGCGGAAATCCGGTCGCCTGCGCAGCTGCCCTGGCGGTCATCGACACGATCGAACGCGACGACCTGCTCAGCCATGTCACGGCTGTCGGCGGGCGGATCGAATCCCAGCTCCGCTCAGTGCCAGGCGTGGCGCAGGTGCGCGGTCGGGGCTTACTGCTCGGTGTGGTTCTGGAAAGTGGTCAGGCCAAGGTGATCGAGACCCGCTGCCGGAACGCAGGCGTACTGGTGAATGCGATCGGCGATCACGTCATCCGGCTGGCACCGCCGTTGATCCTGACTGCCGAACAGGCCGACCAGGCGTGCACCGTCCTGGGAGAGGCGATCACGTCATGACCATGCTGAACACCCGGGCAGCGCGCCGCGAGACGATCATCGAGATCATCCGGGGCGGCGCGGTCGCGTCCCAGTCCGACCTGGTGGAGATTCTGCGGGAGCGCGGGATCGACGTCACGCAGGCGACGGTGTCCCGTGACCTCGACGAGATCGGCGCGGTCAAGACGTTGTCCGCTGACGGCCGCCTGCTCTATGGGGTACCGGCCGAGGGGGGCGAGGACCGGCTGCAGGCTGACGAGCTCGAGGACATCAACGCCCGGCTCATTCGCGTAGCCGAGGACACCATGGTCTCGATCGCGCACAGTGGCAACCTGGTCGTTCTGCGCACACCTCCGGGTGCCGCACAGTACTTGGCCAGCGCTTTCGACCACAGTCACCTCGACGACGTCATCGGCACGATCGCCGGGGACGACACGATCCTGCTCGTGGTCGCCGAACACAGCTCAGGCGCGGTAGTTGCCGAACGCCTCCAACAACTCATCAAGAACCGTCGATAGGAGAAATGAAATGACTGACAGAGTGGTGCTCGCCTACAGCGGCGGTCTTGACACGTCGGTGGGAATCGGCTGGGTCAAGGAACAGACCGGTGCCGAGGTGATCGCGCTGGCCGTGGACGTGGGCCAAGGCGGGGAGGACATGGAGGTCATCCGCAAGCGGGCTCTCGCGTGTGGCGCGGTGGAGTCCGAGGTGGCCGATGCGCGTGAGGAGTTCGCCGACGAGTACTGCCTGCCGGCGCTCAAGGCCGATGCGCTGTACATGGACCGCTATCCGCTGGTCTCGGCGTTGTCCCGACCGGTGATCGTCAAGCATCTGGTCGCAGCAGCGCACAAGTACAACGCCAACGTGGTCGCCCACGGCTGCACCGGCAAGGGCAACGACCAGGTCCGCTTCGAGGTGGGTATCCGCAACCTGGCGCCCAATCTCACCTGCCTGGCGCCCGTGCGCGACCTGGCGCTGACCCGCGACAAGGCGATCGACTTCGCCGAACGAGAGGGTCTGCCGATCGACGTGACCAGCAAGTCGCCGTACTCCATCGACCAGAACGTCTGGGGCCGCGCAGTCGAGACCGGTTTCCTGGAGGACATCTGGAACGGCCCGACCGAGCACCTGTACTCCTACACCCAGGACCCGGCGGTCCCGCGTGAGGCCGACGAGGTGGTCATCACGTTCGACCGCGGACGCCCGGTGAAGATTGACGGCCAGGACGTCACCATGCTGCAGGCGATCGAGATCATGAACGCCCGGGCAGGCGCGCACGGCATCGGCCGGATCGATGTCGTGGAGGACCGGCTGGTCGGCATCAAGAGCCGCGAGATCTACGAGAGCCCGGGACCGATGGCGCTGATCACCGCGCACATGGAACTCATGAACGTCACTGTCGAACGCGAACTGCTGCGCTACTCGCGCGGGGTGAGCCAGCGGTGGGGCGAACTGGTCTACGACGGACTGTGGTTCAGCCCACTGCGCAACGCCCTGGACGGTTTGCTGGAGGACGTCAACGCGTCGGTGTCCGGCGAGGTGCGGATGACGTTGCAGGGCGGGCGCGCGGTCGTCACGGGCCGTCGCAGCGATGCCAGCCTCTACGACTACGGCCTGGCGACCTACGACTCCGGTGACACGTTCGACCAGTCGCTGGCGCACGGGTTCATCGAACTCTGGGGCCTGCCCAGCCGCATGGCATACGCGCGCGACAACCGCATCCATGGCTGAAGGACGCACCGGGCAGGGCAGTCTGTGGGGAGGGCGTTTCGGGGCTGCGCCCGCGGCTGCGATGGCCCAGTTGAGCAAGTCCACGCACTTCGACTGGGCCCTTGCGCCCTACGACATCCGGCAGGGCACCGCGCACGCCAACGCGCTGCTGCGGGCGGGCTTGCTGGATGAGCCGACCCATGCGGCGCTGACTGCAGGACTGGAGCAGGTGGCTGCGGAGGTGGACTCCGGGCAATTGCAGCCTGCTGAGGCCGATGAGGACGTGCACGGGGCGCTGGAGCGCCGACTCATCGAGATCGTGGGCCAGGACGTGGGAGGTCGACTGCGGGCAGGTCGCAGCCGCAACGATCAGGTCGCCACGGATCTGCGGCTGCTGCTGCTCGACGTCTCGAACGCCGTCACCGCCGAGCTTGTCGATCTGTGCGGTGCGCTGCTCACGCAGGCTGAGCGGCATCACGCGGATCCGGCGCCGGGTTTCACCCACCTGCAGCACGCGCAGCCGGTAACGCTGGGACATGAGATCGGCAAGCACGTCCAGCCCTTCCTGCGCGATCTGTCCCGGTTGCGGGACTGGCAGCAGCGAACGTCTGTCTCGCCGATGGGTGCCGGCGCCCTTGCCGGTAACGGCCTGGGCCTGGATCCGGTTGCCACTGCTGCGGACCTGGGCTTCAGTCGCAGCTTCGAGAACTCCATCGATGCCGTCGTGGACCGGGACTTCGTGGCGGAGTTCCTGTTCATCACCGCAATGATCGGCGTGCATCTGTCGCGGTTGGGGGAGGAGATCTGCCTGTGGGCGACCTCGGAGTTCGGATGGGTCTATCTGCACGATGAGTTCTCGACCGGCTCCTCGATCATGCCGCAGAAGAAGAACCCGGACTCCGCGGAACTCGCGCGCGGCAAGTCCGGCCGGCTCATCGGGGATCTGGTGTCCGTGCTCACCATGCTGAAGGGCCTGCCCTTCGCCTACAACCGGGATCTGCAGGAGGACAAGGAACCGGTCTTCGACGCGATCGCGACCTTGCGCCTGGTCCTGCCCGCGATGACAGGCACAGTGGCCACGCTGCGGTTCCGCCCGGAGGTGGCCGGGGCTGGCACGGCCGACGGGCACTCCCTGGCCACGGAGTTGGCCGACTGGTTGGTGCGACAGGGGATGCCGTTCCGGCAGGCCCACGAGGTCTCCGGGCGGGCGGTGAAGGCCGCAGACGAGGCCGGTGTGCAGTTGTGGGAGGTGGATCTGCCGGCCGTCGATCCGGCCTTGACGCCGCGCGCAGTCGAGGCGCTCAGCGTCGATGCGGCGCTGGCGGCGCGCGGGCACCCGGGAGGTACCGCGCCTGAATCCGTGGCCCGGCAGTTGAAACAAGCCCGGGAGGCGCTCGAACAGTACCGCTGAGGCCTAGGATCAGGCGGGTGTCGAGACCTTACGCGGGTATCGGGCCGCGATGGCTCGCGCTGCTGTTGCTGGCGTTCGCGGCACTGGAGATCCCGTGGGTGGTGTATCTGGCGTTCTTCCAGATCCAATCAGCAACGGTGTACCACACACATCTGGCGGCCGCCGGGGTGACGGTTGGGGCTGTTGTCGGCTGCGTGGTGGCGGCCCGCGGTTTGTGGCGCAGCTCGCCGTGGACGCCCATCGCGACGACCATCACCGGCACGATTCTGCTCAGCGGCGGGGTCGCGGGCGCGCTCGCGGTCGACCTGCCGGACTACGCGGGACTGAACCGTTCGATCACGCTGCTCGCGATGGCAGTCCCCGGTGCCACAGTTGCGTTCGTCGCGTCCTATCGGACCCTTGTCCGCAAGCCGGGGCGCAGCCGGGACCGGGTCTTCGCGGTGCTGCTTGTGACATTGGCGGTTCTGCTGGTGGTGCGACTTCTCATCACCTTCGACAGCACAGGAGCCGAACTGTCGGCCAGCCATTTGCGGTTGCTGGTGGTACTGCTCGACACCGCCGAAGTGGTCGCGCTGGGCGGCAGCGGACTCGCGCTGATGAGCAACCGGCCGGCCGCCGCGATCTTCTGTGGTTCGGCCGGCATCGTCCTGTTCCTCGGGGATGCGTGGCTGAACCTGGTGCTCGTCCCCGCCGGGCCGGCATTCGTCGCGGCGATCCTGTACGCCGTGGTGGGGGAGATCCCCTCGACCGCGATGTGCGCGATGACGGTAATCATCGGGTATCGGTACTGGCGCCACGCTGAAGCCTAGAAACGGCCGCTGTCCAGGTTGCGCCGCAGCTGGGCTCCCGGACCCACGCGCACCATTGCGGTACCTGCCAAGATGGTCCACGTGACCGACCTGCTCTCCGACCTGCAAGCCCGCGGCCTCGTCGCCTCGTCCACCGACCTCGGCGCCCTGGCCGAATCCATGGCCGGTGGGATCACGGTCTACGCCGGTTTCGACCCGACCGCGTCGAGTCTGCACGTGGGCAATCTGGTCCCGCTGCTGTTGCTGCGCAGGTTCCAGCAGGCCGGCCACCGCGTGATCGCCCTGGTCGGGGGCGCCACTGGGCTGATCGGCGATCCGAGCGGACGAAGCGCGGAGAGGACACTCAACACCGACGACACCGTCGCGTCCTGGGTGGAACGTGTCAGGGGTCAACTCCAGCATTTCCTGGACTTCGATGGGGACAATCCAGCGACCCTGGTGTCGAACCTGGAGTGGACGGCACCCATGTCCGCGATCGAGTTCCTGCGCGACGTGGGCAAGCACTTCAGCGTCAACGCCATGCTCGGCAAGGAGTCGATCGCTGCCCGTCTGAACGGCGACGGCATCAGCTACACCGAGTTCAGCTACATGCTGCTGCAGGCGATGGACTACCTGCACCTCTACCGCGATCACGACTGCGCGCTGCAGGTCGGTGGCTCCGATCAGTGGGGAAATATTACCGCCGGACTCGATCTCATCCGCCGGGTGGAAGGGCCCGAAAGCCATGCGCATGGTTTGACCGTCCCGCTGGTGACCAAGGCCGACGGCACCAAGTTCGGCAAGACCGCCGGCGGCGCGATCTGGCTGGACGCCGAGCAGACCTCGCCGTTCGCGTTCTACCAGTTCTGGCTGAACACCGACGACCGTGACATCGCATCGATGCTGCGGTACTTCAGTCTGCGGCCGCTGCCGGATATCGAGCAGGTCATCGCCGAGGGAGAGCGCAGGCCCGCTTCCCGCGCCGGGCAGAGAGCCCTTGCTGCGGAGCTCACCGACTTGGTGCACGGACGCGAAACGCGTGAGCACATCGAGGCCGCCAGCGCCGCGCTGTTCGGGCGGGGGGATCTGCAGGTGCTGCCCGCGCAGATCCTGCGGGAGTCGACCCAGGACGTCCCCACGGTCGGACTGCCCGCGGAAACCTCAGTGGTTGATGCCTTCCTCGCCGCAGGGCTGTCCGACTCCAAGTCCGCCGCGCGGCGCGCGATCAAAGAGGGCGGGGCGTACATCAACAACGAACGGGTTTCCGACGGCG
>Ga0209607_1001099_pt1 | contig 22775 bp, 25 predicted proteins | sample AD_UKC117_MetaG_FD_184413 | JGI IMG/M metagenome (GOLD analysis project Ga0209607, IMG submission 184413) | Active sludge microbial communities of municipal wastewater-treating anaerobic digesters from Hong Kong - AD_UKC117_MetaG (SPAdes)... | ecosystem: Engineered > Bioreactor > Anaerobic >... | reverse complement strand
CTTGAAGGCCTTCAGGAAGACAGCCTGCACGGGGCCCACGCCCTGCAGAACATGGCCGACGCGCTCCCGGCCCTCGGAATCGTTGCAGCCGTTCTCGGTGTGATCAAGACCATGGCCTCTATCGACAAGCCGCCGGAAATCCTTGGCGGCATGATCGGCGGCGCGCTCGTCGGTACGTTCCTCGGTGTGTTCCTTGCTTACGGCATCGTTGGTCCGTTCGCGAACAAGGTGAAGAACAACCGCACGGAAGAGCATGCTTTCTACGCCACGATCGGCGGCCTGCTCGTGTCGAACCTGCATCACAACCCGGTCAATATCTCTGTCGAAGTGGCCCGCCGCCACGCGCCGGCGCGTGTGCGTCCGTCCTTTGATGATGTCGAACAGGCGATCCGGGAGCTCAAGCGGGCGGCATGAAACGGCTTTCCCTCATCCTGCTACTCAGCTGCTGCCTCGCGCCCCAGACCCTGGCGCTTGAGGAAGCCGCGGGTGCGCAGCCGGATGGAGGGAAGGGCAAGCCGAAGGTTCTCGCAAATGAGCTTGACCAGTTTGTTCGCGACGCGATCAGCGAAGGCCTTCTGACGCCCGCCGGTTCGGGAGAGGATGAGCCGGATGTGGAACCGGAAGAGGACCTGCAGGCAGAAGCGGTGCAGCCCCGGAAGGCTGCCGCACCGCTAGCTGCGGAAGTCGACTGTTCGGCTGCCTATCCGCTCGATTTTAGCGACTTCCGCGAGTTCGATCGCTACCAGCAGATCTACACGTTCAAGGAAAAGACCTCCGGTTCCGGGGAACGCCCGGCCGGAGAAGCGGATTTCTCGCTCGCCAAGGCCTATCTTTCGCTCGGTCTCTATTCCGAGGCGCGGATGGTGCTGAAGTCGACGCCAGGCCCGGAAGCCGCGGCCTATCGCACCCTTGCCGCGACAATGGAAAACCGGACGGCTGCCGATGTTTCCTATTTCCGGGAACTGGCGGCGTGCAATGACGAGGCCGGCGTCTGGCTTGCCGTCGCCCTGCTTGCGAATGATCAGGATGAAGGTGCACGGAGATTTGAGGACAATCTCAACGGCTTCCGCAAACTACCATTCCGGCTGCGCGCAGATATTGCCGCGCTCGTCATTCCCCAGTTCGACAAGCGCGATGAGAAGATCCTGCCGATCAAGCTGCTTGCTGACTTCTCGGAAGAGGAAATGCGGAGCGCGCCGCAACTGCAGTTCGCCAAGGCCATCGTCGATCTCGGTCAGAACAATCCCGAGGGCGAAAAGACCGTTCGCGCTTTTCTCAACGAGCCGCAATTCCAGGAAGAGGCGCTTGCCGCCCTGATGCGGCACGAAAAGCCGCTGAACGGCCTCTATGAAGAAATACTGCTTGGCGAACTGATGAAGAAGTTCGGCCAGACCGGGGATGACCGCGCCCTTGCTGCCAGCCTGCAGTTCGCCCTTCAGGAACTCAGCAGCAGTTCCCATTACCAGCCGATCATGGATCTTGCCGCTATGCCGGCCCTGCAAAACGATGCGGCGCAGGCAGAAATCCGCCGTCAGTTCGTCAACGGATTGTCGCGCGACCTCGCCAGCGACAACCGGCTGCGCAATCTCGCGACGCTCAACGCGCTGGTTTCCGACCCTGGCATTCTGGATGCTGCGCCGGAAAAGACCGAGTTCTATCGTTCCGGCGCGGCGCTGGCGGTAAGGTTTGGCCTTGCTTCGCTGACGAAGGAACTGATGCGCCGGGATGGCGCGGACGATGCTGTCGCGGAACAGTTGGCCGACCTCGAATTTCAGCGCGGCGACTATGGTGCTGTGGCGACCTGGGCACGGACGTATCCGCACAGCGCGCATATAGCCCTCCTTGCTTCCATGGGGGCAATCCGGGAAGGCGATCTCTCAACGCTGAAGGAATTCGCGGGCCGGATCGATCTTGATCCCGAATCCGTTCTGGCTCTGATCGAACAGGACGCCGCCACCGGCAAGTGGATGGTGTCGACAGATTTCTACATGGCAGCAGCCGGTCTCACCGACAGTGTGCAGAAGCAACGTGCCGCGCGTGTCTTTGCAATGCGCCAGGCTGCGCGTGAACTCGCCGCCGGACCGGCAAAGATCGAGATGACGAAGGTCGCTTCGGTCCTGAAGCGCCCGGAAGAGCAGGCCGGGCAGGTGACCGGAGGAGCGCACTGATGTCGAACGCTATCTACACCATGCTCGCCCGCCAACAGGGTCTGATGCAGGAGATGCAGGTTGTCGCGAACAATATCGCGAACGCATCGACCACGGGCTACAAGTCTGACCAGGCGATTTTCGGCGAATATCTCGTGTCCGCGGGATCGCAGACCTCGTCCCTCTCGATGGGCGGGCTCGCCGGGCACAGCTTTGCCATGGAGCAGGGCGCATTGAAGATTACCGGCGGACAGATGGATCTCGCCATTCAGGGCGACGGGTTCTTCCTCGTTGAGACCCCTCAGGGCCAGCGCCTGACGCGCGCCGGGCACTTCCAGCTCTCCGCCGACGGACAGATTGTCGATGCAAGCGGCAACGCTTTGCTCGGGGCGGGGGGGACGCCGCTCAGCATTCCGCAGAATGCGAGCCGGATCGTCATTTCGGTCGATGGCACGATTTCCGTCAGCTCGGGCGATGGCCTGCCACCGGAAGAGGCCGGCCAGATCGGTGTCGTGGTTCCGGAGGGAACGCTCGTGCGGGACTCGAACTCATACTTTTCGGCGCCGGAGGGGCACAAGGCGGCCGAGCAGAGCGAGATCGTTCAGGGCGCGCTGGAGCAATCCAATGTCTCCCCGATCCTCGAAGTCGCCCGGATGATCGAAGTTCAAAGAGCTTATGAAGCCGGACAGACTTTGCTTGAGCGCGAGGACCAGCGCATCGGGCAGGTCATCAATGCCGTGAGCAGCGGCCCGTAACAGCAATAAGTGAGAGAAGGAGCAGGACGTGAAATCTCTACAAATCGCAGCGACAGGGATGGCAGCGCAGCAGATGCGTGTCGACGTCATCTCGAACAACATCGCCAACATGAGTACGGCCGCCTACCGGCCGCGAACGGCAGAGTTCTCGGACCTCGTCTACCAGCAGTACCTGACACCCGGCACGATGACTTCGCAGGTCGGGACTCTGGTGCCCGCGGGTATCCAGATCGGTACAGGCGTGCGTCCGTCCACGGTTTCCATGGAGCTGACGCAAGGCGCGCTCAACCCGACGGACGCCGAACTCGACCTTGCCATCGATGGCGCCGGCTTCTTCGAAGTGACCCTGCCATCCGGCGAGTCGGCCTACACGCGGGACGGCAAGTTCAACCGAGGTCAGGACGGCCAGATCGTCACCATGGATGGCTATCCGCTGGCGGACGGGATCATCATCCCGGACGATGCGGAGAAGGTCTCGATCAGCCGCGATGGGGAAGTGGTTGCCTATTTCAACGGCGCGACCGAAGGGCAGGCGATCGGTAATATTCAGCTTGTGCGCTTCGTCAACGAGAAGGGCCTCGAGGCGATCGGCGACAACATGTTCCGCGAAACGCAGGCTTCTGGCACGCCGACACAACTCGTTGCCGGCACCGAGGGGGCAGGCGTCATCCGTCAGGGCTTCCTCGAAGGCTCTGGCGTCGACGTGGTGAAGGAAATATCGGAACTGATCGAAGCGCAGCGCGGATACGAGCTGAATTCGAAAGTGATCACGGCTTCCGACGAGATGCTCGCCGCAACGACAAGGCTGAAATAGAGCCATGATGTCCGTTGTAGCCATCGGGTTCGGGATCCTGGCGACCTTCGCCGGTTCCTCGTCCCTCGTCGCCGCGGAGGTGATCCGCGCAGGCGATCCCGTGACATCCGCAAATGCCGTAACCGAGGACGGCGATCCGGCATTCGGCGATCCGCTGATCGGGCGCGAAGTGCGCCGCACAGTCTATGCCGGCAAGCCGATCACTTACGACAACACGCGCGCCCCGATCCTCGTGAAGCGCAACCAGCTGGTCACCCTGAAGTTCATCAGGGGCTCGCTCGAAATCACGGCGACCGGCCGTGCCCTTGGCGAAGCCGGGGTCAATGAACCGGTCACTGTGCTTAATCAGCAATCGAAACAAATGGTGCAGGGCATCGTTCAGGAAGAAGGATGGGTACTGGCGCAATGAAGAATTTCATCTCGACTGCACTTCTCGCCACGGCCGCCACGGCCTGTGCAAGTTCACCTTTGGCTGATCCCAAGCCGGAACCGGTTCCGCTCTATGCCGGTCCCTGGGCGGGGGCAGGGGTCGATCTGGCGTCCGCCAGCGAACCGAACCCGTCGCTCTGGGCAACGTCGCCGACGGCCCTTCTGGGCATGCGCCGCGCCAAGGATGTCGGCGACCTCCTGACGGTCCTTGTCGAGATGGACGACCAAGCCAGCCTGAAAAGCTCTTTGTCTCGCAGTCATGGCTCCAGCGAAGACTTGAGCATTGATGCGCTGCTCGGTCTTCCGGATGTGGTCAACCAGGCTCTGCCCGGATCGGCCAGCGTCTCGCCCGCCATCGATTTCCAGCGCAACTCGAACATGGCCGGCAATGGCGCCGTGAACCGGGCCGAGAAGGTCACGTTCACGCTTGCCGCCCGTGTCGTCGGCGTCGAGCCAAACGGGAACTTAATCATTCAAGGGTATCAGCAGACACGGGTCAGTAACGAGATCCGCTATCTCAGCGTTTCGGGCGTCATCCGCGCCCAGGACATAACCCGGACAAATACCGTTACCTATGACAAGATCGCCGATGCTCAGCTGTCCTATGTCAACGATGGCGACACGACCGGTCCGAACGGTCGGAAGGCTGTGCCGAAGCTGCTGGACAAGGTGCTGCCGTTCTAGGGGGACGACATGAAGCACATCATTGCCGCAGTTGTGGCTGTTGTCTGCATTCTGGTGGGCGGCATTACCGGGCATTTCGTAAAGAACGGCCTCTCGGCCGCGGCGAGCACGAGCTCGCACGATAAGCCTGAGAAGAAAGCCGAGTCACATGGCGATTCCGGTGGCGGTCATGGCGAAGCCGATAAGGAACCTGCCAAGGCAAAGAAATCCTCTTCCGATCATGGGGGAGGGAAAGCTTCGGACGTTGTCTATTTTAAATTCACGCGTGAATTCGTCGTGCCGATCATGCACGATCGCAAGGTTTCGAGCCTTGTCATCCTGAACATCAACCTTGAAGCCGACGCAGATATTTCCTCGACGCTCTTTTCGATGGAGCCGAAAATCCGGGACAATATCATGACGACGCTGATCGAGCTCAGCAATGACGGCAAGACGTTCGACAACATCACTGATGTCGAAAGCTATGAGACCATCCGCGCAATGGTTCTCATGAACCTGCAGAAGGCTGTCCCGACGGGAATCGAGAATATCCTGATCGTGGATATCGCCCAGCAGGACCTTTGAGGACCGGCCACTCCCGGCCTAGCGGGAGTACTTCTCGACATTTGCAAGATCGGTCGTGAGGTTCAGGGCCGTCCCAACCATCAGCGTTCCATCGTCCGAGCTCGTCATGCCCGTTACGGTCGTGATGAACCGGGGAGACGTCGTGCGGATCAGTTCTCCGTCCTTGTACATCTGGATTTCGTACTGATAGAGACCGTCTGCAGCCGGATCGTCACCGGACGAGAGGTTGCCATCCCAGAAATAGCTGTCCTTGCTCGGATCGAGCGTTTCGGACCAGATTTCCTTGCCGGTCGAGTCGCGAACCTTCAGGACGGTTTCGTCGGCCGTGTCGGGGATGTTGACGACATACTCGACCGGGTTGCCGGTGTAGGGTGCCCAGGACGTATTGATCGCAACGGTTTCGCCGAGCCACTGGCCGGCGATGAGGCTTGAATGCAAACCGCCGATCATGCTGGCAATGTTTTCCAGGTGGGCGTTGGAGCGGACTTCCTGCTCAAGCGAGGAGAAGGTCGCCAGCTGGTCGACGAACTGGGTCGAGTCCATCGGGGACAGGGGGTCCTGGTTGCGGATCTGCGCCGTCAGGAGCTGGATGAAGCTATTGAATTCAGTGCCAATATTCGGCGTTGTGGCTCCGGAAACGTCGGCCATGGGTCTGATCCTTACACTCTGATGTCGAGTCCGCTACCCGCGACGGGAGCTGGACGGGCCGCCTGTGCGGGCGGTGCAGAAGATTTTGATACGAAATCGTCACCCGCGAGGGCTGCAATAGACGAGCGGGCCGGGGTGCCCGGCTGGGAATTCTGTTGCTGGCCGGAATGAGCGTGCTGCTGGAACGTCATGTTCTCGCTGCTGAGGCCGTTGCGTTCGAGGGCCTGCGACAGCTCGAAATGCATCAGCCGCAGCTGCCGAAGCGCTTCGGGGTTGTCGCCCGTAATCGTCACATGCTGAAGACCGCGGGAGTCGAACTTGAAGTCGATTGAGACACGGCCCAGTTCCGGCGGATCGAGCTGGACCGTGATCCGGTCTTTCCGGTCGTCTGCCGTTTCTATGGAGTCCGTGATGATGCGGACCGTTTCGGCGGGGCCGGCTGTGATGATGCCATGTGTCGGAGTCATCGCATTGGCGGCCGTTGCAGGAGCCGGAGCAGGTTGCGGTGCTGGCGTCGACTGCACGGCGCCCATCAACGCCGGATCCGGGGCTGGGGAGACACCGGTGGTGCCGGTTGCCTTTCCGGCATCGTGCGAGCCTACGGCTTTTGGTGTGGCGTCGCTGGAAGAAGCGCGTTCTGCAGACATGGCCAGCTCAAAGCCAATATCGGACGGTTTTGCCTGCTTTGCTGAAGGTTTGCCTGATTGCGCCTGGAACGGGACTGGAGTTTCCGACTCCGCGGCTGAGGTGCCGACGGATGCGATATCGGTGGACACCTTCGTGCCATCGCGGACGGTGACCGGGATCGTGACGGGAGCAATTGGGCCAGCAACGACAACGTGCATATCTGGCTGCACAGCATCTGAAACCGTCGGATCTGACGTTTGCGCAGTTTTCTGGCGCACCGGGTGGGGCGCAGTGACAGGTGACGCGAATGGAGTCTCCGGGGGCGTCGGTTCAGGATCGTGCGTGACTGTATCTGCAGCCTCGGCATCTGTCGCCTCGGCGGTGATTTCTGGCGTTTCAGGCGGAGCCGTATTCTCGCCCGTTGCTGGCGTAGCCGGAACAGGCGTCCGGGTCAGCGTTTCGGCGTCCGCCATCATGACATCCAGAGGAGGGGAGCCCTCTTCCGGTGAATCAGCGGCAAGCTCCAATGCGACGTCCGGCTCGGGTGCGGCCGGAGAAGTCCCGTCTGCACCCGCCGCAAGGTTCGGATCAGGCTGGGCGTCTGGTTGCAGAAGGGGGATGATCGCCACGGTCTGTTCGGACGTGGCGTCTTTCCGGCGTGGGTCCGGAATCGGCGCGTCTTCCGGGTTCTCACCGGCACGCATCAGCGTCCGGGCGAAGGTTTCACCCGTGTCGTTCGCCGCTGCGCCACGATCTTTCCGGCCAGCAGCAGCGCCAACCTTCTGAAACGAGAAGTCCGGGTCAATCGTGAAAGTCATGTCCGTTACCAAACGCCGTCCCTGCGTTAACCAAGTTACAACGAAAGGACATGAAAACAGGGTTAACAAACCTGCGTCCGGTCGCAGTTATTTTTGGCGGGCATCCGCAAGCGGAGAAACAGATGGCATTGCCGGTCTCCTTCCAGTCAGTTGCCACGCAGGCTGCAGACCCGGTCAGCCGCCCTTCGGTGGCCCCGAAGACGGCGAAACCCGAATCGTCCGACATCGGACAACGCTTCGAACAGATGCTCTGGACCGAGATGCTGACCTATGCCGGTCTCGACAAGGCGTTTGCGCAGGGCGGGGGAGAGGCGGCATCGGCCTTTTCGAGATATGTCGTCGAAGCTATCGCCAAGGATCTCGCCGAGACGCACCCGATGGGCCTCGCCGATGCCGTCGACGCAACAATCGCTGCAAGCCAGCAACCGCAACAGGATGACGTGTCATGACCCAGGTCGCCATTCGTGAGGAAATCGACCGTCTGCGGATCGCGCTTGAGGAAGAGCATGAGATGCTGCTGGCAGGTCAGGCGCGGGAAACAGTATCCCTCATGGGCATCAAACTGAGTGCCATGGAAGAGCTGGAAAAGGCCTTCGGCAGCCTCGAGCCGGGTTCGGTTCCCGCAGTCTATCGCGACGACATGGCTGACATCGTTGCCCTCGCCAGGGAGAACGCGATCCACTTTGGTGCGATACAGAACGGCATGCGCCGGGCCATTCACCGGCTCGAGTCGATGCATGCCAATGCGTATGTCGGATCCTATACGCAAACAGGCGGGCGAGTGGCTTTTACAGAAGTGACCGGCGGCTTTCTGAAAAAGGCCTAAGTGGTTAACTGCTTATACACCACCGCACTGTATCCCAAGCGTTGAAACCAAGACAGGTTTGCGGGTTCCCGCAGTCAGGATGACACCAATTTAAATCTGGTCGCGATCATTTTTCGCTGACCGCCTTCCTTGAGGGATGAGACAAATGTCCAGTATTCTGACGAACAACAGCGCAATGGTGGCTCTCGACACGCTGCGCTCGATCAACAAAAACCTCGCTACGGTTCAGAACGAAATCTCGACCGGCAAAAAGGTCAACAACGCAAAAGACAACGCTGCTGTCTGGGCAATCTCGACCGTCATGTCGACGGACGTCGAAAGCTTCAAGCAAATCACCGACTCGCTGAACGTCGGTTCCTCGACTGTCGGCGTCGCTCGTGCCGCTTCGGAGAAAGTCACGAGCCTTCTGCAGGACATGAAGGAACTCATCGTTTCGGCCCAGCAGGACCTGAACGACGGTGACCGCTCGCGTATCCAGACTGACGTCGATAACCTGCGCACCGAGATCTCGACGATCGTCAACGCTGCCCAGTTCAACGGCGTGAACCTGCTGAAAGGCACCGACAGCATGTCGGTCCTCGCTTCGCTCGACCGCGCTTCGGACGGCACTGTTTCGGCCAGCAACATCACCGTTGCCCGCAACGACCTCAGCACGACGGCTGCCTCTACTGGCGCAGCAAAAGCGAGCGGCGATGCAGGCTACGTCTCTTCGGCCGACACGATCTCGGCTACAGACGTCGCCAAGACGGCTGGTGCAGCAGGCACGATCACGGCTTCGCAGGCCGGTGACCTGGCGAACAGCGACACGCTGACCCTCACCATCAAGGCCGGCGCCATCGCCGCTGGCGACATCTTCGCATTCACGCTCGGCGGTTCGGACATCTCCTATACTGCTCAGGCCGGCGACACGATCAACGATGTTGTGGCCGCTCTGCGTACCGCGATTGACGGCGCAACGATCACCAACGCTGGCGCTGCCGGCGGTGCTGATGCAGCTGACCCGCTCGTCAACGATGCGACGATCACTGTTGCCGCATCGGGCGCCATCACCTGGGATGAAACCACGATCTCGACGACCTATTCGAGCTCCGACCTTCAGGACGGCAGCGCAGTGGACGTTACGATCGATGGCGGCACGATCGCTGCTGGTGAAACCTTCACCATCAATGCTGGCGGCGCAGACTACACCTATACTGCAGTCGATGGCGACACGATCAACGACGTCGCTGCAGGCCTCAAAACCCTGATTGACGCCGGCTCCATAACGGGCCTGACGGTCACGGTTACGGATGCAACTGATCCTGCCGTGGACGCTGCGACAATCAACCTTGCCGCCTCCGGTAACTCGGTTGCCGTCAACCTGGGCGCCCTCGCTTCGGCTGGTGCAAGCACCGCAGCAGGCGGTCTTTCCGCTCTGAACGATATCGACGTGACCACAGCTGCCGGCGCAACGGCTGCTCTCTCGTCCATCGAGACGCTGCTCGACACGTCGATCTCTGCTGCCGCTTCGTTCGGTTCGGCCCAGAAGCAGATCGAAGTTCAGGGCGAGTTCGTCCAGACCCTGATCGACTCGCTGACGTCGGGTATCGGCTCGCTGGTCGACGCAGACATGGAAGCCGCTTCCGCAAAACTGCAGGCCATCCAGGTCCAGCAGCAGCTTGGCGTCCAGGCACTTTCGATCGCGAACCAGTCTCCGCAGGTCCTGCTGACTCTGTTCCGCTAATACAAATCGTGACCCGGGGGCGGGGAGCTCCCGGGTCATACTTTGAATAACTCCAGGAGGGTGTATTGCAGGCGCTTGCTTTCAAAGCTTACGGTGAGGTCAAGCAACGCACGGCTGGAGAAAAAGAAATAGAATATGCTCTGTTCCGGCAGATTACGGATGCATTGGAACAGGTTGCCCGGGCTGAGAATGTTCAGCTGGCAGATTGGGCCGACGCCATTCACCGTAACCAGCAATTGTGGACGACTATCGCGATTGACCTGCTTCACCCGGGCAACGGCTTGCCCGAACAGACGAAGCGGAGCCTTCTCTATCTCGCCGAGTTCGTCCGTCAGTCCAGCATCAAGATCCTTTCGGGGGAGGGCGACATCGCCGACCTCGTCGAGATCAACCAATCCATCATGAACGGTCTCACCGGCAATGTTGCCAGTGTCGCGGTCGGGGAGGAAACCTGATGTCCGGACTTGTGTTTAAGGTCGCTCCAGGCGAGCGCTTCATCATCAATGGCGCCACACTCGAGAATGGCGACAAACCGGCGCGGATCCGTGTGGTCGAGGGCGATGCCCGCGTCCTTCGGTGCCGCGACGCGATGCGGCCGGATGAAGTCGATACGCCAGTCAAGCAGATATATTATGCCATCCAGCTCCTGGTGACCGGAGACCTGAAGGAAGCGACGACGGTTCCGGCGATCGATGCGGAGTGCGAGAAGCTGGCGGATGTGTTCCAGCATATCGACCCCGAGCTCATCCCGGTGCTTCGATCCATGGTCGGACGTGGCAACTACTACTCGGCGATGTGCCATCTGCGCCAGATCCTGGCGATCGAGGCGGGACTTCTGGCGATGCCAATGAAGGCACCAGCCGAAATGCGCGAGGCGAAGGTCGCCTAGGGCCATGTTCCAGCCCGCTATCCCGCTTTCAGGTATCGGTGGCTGGAAGTTCCTGCAATCGACCTATACGCGCCAGCTCGACAGCTTCACAAAGTCGCCTCAGGTCCGCAACGACCGCGACTATATGCTCGAGAAGTTCGCAAAGCCGGTCACGGTCGACGACCTGATGAAGGACAAGCGTCTTCTACGGATCACCATGACGGCCTTTGACCTGGCGGGTGAGGAGTGGAAGGGTGGCTTCATCCGCAAGACGCTTGAGGAAGTCAGCGATCCGGAGAGTACCTTCCTAGCGCGCCTCAACAATGCCAAGTACACTAAGTTTGCAGAAACGCTGCTGCCGGTAGACGGCAAGATCGTCCTGTCGTCGGAGCAGCTCGCGAAGATGGCAGTGAACTTTGAGGCGACTTCCTTCGAGGTGGCGGTCGGTGATGTCGATGAAAACATGCGCCTTGCGCTCAACTACCAGTCCGACATTGCGGGCCTGGTCGGCGAGGGCTCATCCGACAAGGCCATTCTCTATCGCATTCTGGGTGACGTGCCGGTCAGGTCCGTTCTGGAAAGTGCGCTGAATCTGCCATCCGGCATCAGCAATCTCGATATCGATCAGCAGGCTGACATATTCCAGAAGCGTCTTCAATCGGTTCTCGGGATCAGCAGCATGTCGGAGATCAGTTCTCCGGAAAAGGTCGAGAAGATGATCCTTCGCTATCATGCGATGGAGACGATCAATAACGGATCGACATCCTATACACCGGCTTCAGCCGCTCTGACGCTGCTCAGCGACGGTGTCGGCAGCCAGGCAAGCCAGAACCTCTTTCTCAGCCTGCTTTAGGTGGTGTTCCGGTCCCCGGCTCGAGGATCTCGCGCAGTGCCTTGAAAGCGGCGCTGATGCCGGCAAGATTGCGCAGGCTCATATAGTGATCGAGTTGCGGGAAGAGGGCGATCGCCCGGTCAGACTCCAGGTCCTTGCCGAACTCGTAGAGATTCGCTCGCAACATGGGAGACAGCTCCTCATAGAGTGCCAGCATGCGGCGGCACTGGCGGATTGTATCATTCTCGTCATCGGTGGCGGCATGCGGCAGAGAACGCGAAACGCTGCGCAGGACATCGACGGCCGGATAGCGGCCGCGTTCAGCAATCTGCCTCGACAGGATGATGTGCCCGTCCAGAATGCCGCGGATCATGTCGGCGACCGGCTCTTCCATGTCCGAACCGGCAACCAGCACGGAATAGATGGCGGTGATATCACCCTTGTTGCCGAGGCCGGGGCCTGACCGCTCGGCCAGCTCCGAGATCACACGCACCGTCGATGGCGGGAAGGCGTTCAATGCCGGGGTCTCGCCCGCGAGCAGGGCAGTCTCCCGGTGGGCTTCTGCGAACCGGGTGATCGAGTCGAAGAGGAAGAGGACATTGTGCCCTTCGTCCCGGAAATGCTCCGCGGCTGTCATGGCGCAGTAGGCTGCTCGCTTCTTTGCGCCCGGCGGCTCGCTCGCGGTTGCCGCGACGACGACCGTTTTCGACATGATCGACTGCGGAAGCACGTTCCGGACGAATTCGTTCACCTCGCGCGAGCGCTCGCCGATGAGAGCGATGACGACACGGTCGGCTTTCAGCCCGGCTGCGAGAGAGCCGAGGAAGGTCGACTTGCCAACGCCGGAGCCCGCGAAGAGACCAAGGCGCTGGCCCTGACAGATCGGCAGAAGCGTGTCTGTCACCATCCATCCGGTCGGCAGGCGGCTGCCGATACCCCGGCGGGCGTGGGCAGGAAGGGGCGCAGAATTCAGGCGCCGGTTCGTGGCCCGCATCGGGACGGCCGCGGCGGCGCTGCCGGTGATGTCGCCTCGATAGTTAACGATCTGGCCCAGCCAGTGGTCACCGGGCTCGACGCGGGGCTCCTGCTGGATCTGGACCGCGTCGCCGATGCGAATGGCGTCACAGGGCGAGAAGAGCAGGGCCGTGACGCAATCCCCGGAAATGCTGAGGATCTCGCCGAGAACGGTAATGCCCTGCTTTTCAATGATAATTTCATTTCCGACGCCGGCGAGCTCGCTGATGCCGGCGACCTTTACCATGCCTGGGGCGACATCCGTCACCGTGCCCCACAATCGGTAGAGGGTGAAGGATGGAGCGGTGGAAGCCATCGGCATGCAGCAATTCCTAACAAAACCGGCGTTTTGATTAACTCTTTGTTCAACTTATCCCCTCAATTCTTGTTAACGAGTTAACCAAGGCGAATCTGTCATGATTTCCCAGCTCCCGCTCTTCGAGATCTATGGCGCGATGGCGCGTTATTCAGCTGAGAGCCAGAAGGTGAGCGCGACCAATATCGCGCATGCCAATGAGCCCGGGTACAAGGCGAAAGAGCTTGAACCCTTCGAGTCCTATCTCGCCCGGGCGGCGTCGGCGGGCCAGGCCGGGCTCAACACCGGTTTCAAAGTAATTGAGTCGGGCACGCCGGTGTCTCCGAACGGAAATTCGGTCAGTGTCGAGATGGAAATGTTCAAGTCAGCCGAGGCTGCGGGACAGCACAATCAGGCGATGGCGGTCTACACGAAGTCGCTCGACCTGCTGCGCACAGCTCTTGGCCGATAATAGGGGGAGATCGCGATGAACCCACTTAAGGCAATCATGGCGCAGGCAGTCTCCGGCATGGCGCTGGAGCAACAGCGTATCACTGTCGCCTCCGAGAATATTTCGAACGTGGATACGCCCGGATACCGCCGGAAGCTTCTGTTGCAGGAAGCTCAACCGGGCCAGGGCGCTGATTTCGCTGCAACAAAGGTCATGCTGGATGAGACACCGGGTCAAAGGGAGTATGACCCGTCACATCCGATGGCCGACCAGGATGGGTATGTCACCATGTCCAATGTTTCCCTGATTACGGAAATGTCGGACCTGCGCGATGCCAATCGCACTTACGAGGCCAACCTGAATTCATTTCAGCAGGCTCGTTCGATGTACCAGTCCCTGCTGGATGTTCTACGCCGCTGATGCGGGAAGGGGAGATGGGTCATGTCGACAGTGGGATTTAGTGCCTATACGGCGCTCAATACGGCACGTCCGGCGGATGCTGCCGGTTCGGCCGGTGCAGCCACAAAGACGGGCGACAAGAATGTCGTCGCCGATGGCATCTCGGATTTCCGGGCCGCCCTTCAGCAGGCGGAAGGCACGGCCATGCAGACCGCTGTCTCCGGCGCCGATCCGCACGCGATGGTGGCTGCCCTCGCCAATGCCGAGATGATGCTCGATGCCGCGGTCACAATCCGAGACAAGGTGGTCGAAGCCTATCAGGAACTGCTCCGGATGCCGGTCTGAGACCCGGGGCGAGGCATGTCTGAGGCGGAAATCTTCGAAGTCCTCCGGGCGCATATCTGGGCGGCGGCCATGATGGCTCTGCCGATCCTGGTCACGACGCTCGTGCTCGGCTTCGTCATCGGTCTGCTTCAGGCGCTCACCTCGATCCAGGAAATGACGCTGACCTTCATCCCGAAGATCTTCGCAGTCGTCGTCGTCTTCTTCATGTCGCTTGGCTACATGACCCGGATCGCGCTCGACCTTTTCAACAATTACGTCCTCCCGCTCATTTCAGAATAGACCTCACGTGAAGACAATGAAATTCTTCGGGCTGTCCAACCCAACGTCCGTCCTGGCCATCGGCCTGATGATGGTCCTTCTGGTCATGATCCTGCCGGTTCCGGCCTGGGTGATGGACATCGGCCTGACCTGTTCCTTTGCTTTCGCGATCCTGATCTTCACGACGGCCATCTTCATCGAGAAGCCCTTGGACTTCTCGTCCTTTCCGAGCGTCCTGCTCGCTTCGCTGATCCTGCGCCTTGCCCTGAACGTCTCCTCGACCAAGCTGATTATCGGGGAAGGACATACCGGTACGGATGCGGCGGGCGGTGTGATCCAGGGCTTTGCCATGTTCATCATGGGCGGCAACCTGTTCGTCGGTCTCGTCGTCTTCGGTGTGCTCGTCATCGTGAACTTCATGGTGATTACGAAGGGCGCAGGTCGTATGGCCGAAGTGGGCGCCCGCTTCGCCCTCGATGCGATGCCCGGCAAACAGATGGCCATCGACTCGGACCTCGCGGTCGGTGCCATCACGCACGAAGAAGCCAAGAAGCGCCGGCAGAAGGAACAGGAAGAAGCCGCCTTCCTAGGCTCGCTGGATGGTGCCTCGAAATTTGTGAAAGGCGACGCGATTGCAGGCCTGCTGATTACTGCACTGAACCTGATCGCAGGTATCGGCATCGGCCTGACGGTCCACCATCTCAGCTTTTCCCAAGCGCTGAGCAACTATTCGATCCTGACGGTCGGCGATGGTCTCGTGTCGCAGATTCCATCGGTCATCGTGTCGGTCGCTGCGGCATTGCTGCTCTCGAAGGGCCGGGAAGACGGCTCCATCGACCTTGCCCTGATCGCACAGCTCGGCGGAAATGCTGCAGCGCTCGCCATCGTCAGCGGCATTCTCTTCGTCTTCGCTCTTTTTCCCGGCCTGCCGTTCATTCCGTTCATGCTTGCCGCTATCGGCTTTGGCGTTTTCGCCTGGTTCGCCCACCAGCAGCACCGCGCTGCGGCGGCCCAGCAGGAAGCCGACGCCGAGGAAGTGAAGGCCGAGCCGGTCAAGTTTGGTGACTCGATCCATTCCGACGAGATCCACCTCGAAGTGGCGCCGGACCTCGTCAACCTGGTCCTCCTCGGTGACAACGGATTTGAGAGCCGGATCCAGAAGATCCGTAGATATATCGCGGAAGAATACGGGTTCGTCCTGCCGCCGATCCGGATGACCGACAATCCGACGCTTAAGAAGAACGAATACCGTATCCGTATTCAGGGTGTCCGGATCGATTCCGGGTTCCTGCGGCCGGGCTCTGTGCTTGCGCTGATCGAGGACGATCAGATGCCGCATCTGGACGGCGAGAAGGTCAAAGAGCCGGTCTACAAGGCGGCGGCACGCTGGCTTTCTTCCGGCCGCAAGCAGGAGTTGGCCGCGGCCGGCATTCCGGCCGTCGAGCCGATCGAAGTGCTGGCTACGCACATGCTGGAAACGATCCAGGCGAACTTCTCGCTGATCTTCACCCGTATGGTCATGCTGGAAACGCTGGACGCGCTTACCAAGGTCTCCGATCCCGACCGCTCCGCGGCCAACCGCCGCTTCCTCGACGAGTACATTCCCGGCAAGGTCACGCCGGAGCTGCTTCTCTCGGTCGTCCGCCTTCTGCTGGAAGAGCGGGTCTCGATCCGGAACCTGTTCCTTATCGTCGAGACGTTGGCCGAGGCGAAACAGTCCGGAGCGAACCTTTCCCGTTCGGTGGAAATGGTGCGCCAGCGCCTGGCCTTCCAGATTGTCGACCGGCTGCAGGACGAGCAGGGGCGCCTGCCTCTGGTCCAGCTGTCCACCGCCTGGGAACAGAAATTCTCGCAGTATGAAATCAACAACGAGAATGGCGGAAGCGACATCGCCCTGCCGCCAGAACTGTTCGGTGAACTCACGAATTCGGTCCAGTCGAAGCTCAACGAGGCAGCGAAGCGGGGCGTGATTGCTTCCGTCGCAACGACGTCGCGCCGACGTCGCTTCCTGCAGACCGTACTCGTCAGCAAGGGCATCCGGAATGCCGTGCTGGCCTATGAGGAAATCAACGCCAAGACGAAGCCATATATTATCGGCGTGGTCTGATGCTCGGCGTCGGGCCGATCCCGGATGATCTGACCTCATGGATCGCGCTCGTCATGGTCGTGGTCGCACGCCTCTCGTTCGTGGTTTTCTTCATGCCGGGCATCGGCGAGCAGACGATCCCGATGCAGATGCGTCTGATGATCCTTCTGGCGCTGTCAGCGATGTTTTCGATCAGCGGCTTCATGACGGCACCGCCGACCGATTCCTTCGCCACCTATGCCGGCGTTCTTGCGGGTGAGGTCGCGATCGGGTTCGCCCTCGGTGCTGTTCTGCGCGCCACGATCTGGATGCTCAGCATTGCCGGTGCGGTCATTTCGCAATCCATAGGCTTGTCGCAGCTCCTGGGGATCGCGCTGGATCACGATCAGCAGACCATGACGGCGAATCTACTTTCCATGGCAGGGGCGGCGCTACTGCTGTCGGCGGACTTCCACATCAAGGCGATTGCCAGCCTGCTACGTCTCTATACCGACCTTCCCATCGGCGCGCTCGACGCGATGAACCAGGACATGCTCGTCCAGGGCTTCCTGTCGGCCTTCGGGCTAGCGATCATGCTGGCCTGGCCCTTCGTGGCCGTGAACCTGCTCTACAATATCTGCCTTGGCTTCATCAACAAGGCGCTGCCCTCGCTGATGGTGGCCTTTGTCGGCGCACCGATGATGATCGGAGCTGGAATCCTGTTGCTGGCCATCTCCATCATGGGCATGCTGGTGATCTGGGAAGGCCGTGTGCCCGACATCGCGGTCTGGCTGAGGTAGAGCATGGCCGAACAGGACCAGGACAGTGGCGAGAAGGAATTCGAGGCCACCGAACAGCGCCAGCGGCAGGCGCGTGAGGAAGGCAACGTTCCGCAGTCGCGGGAAACCAATACGCTTGCCCTGATCGTCGGCACGATGTGTGCCGCAATCGTCCTGCAACTCACCATCGGCCAGTCGGTCTTTCAGGACTTTTTGTCCCTCCTGTACCATGCCGATGCCTATTCGCAGGACATCTTCGATTCCGGCGGCACGGAAACGCGCAGTTGGTTATCGACCACGCTGCTCAAGTTCTCTCCGATGCTGTTCATCATGGCTGCGGTGGTTCTGGTCGCGCTGGTGGGCCAGCGCGCGATATCCTTCTCTGCCAAGAAGATCCAGGCCGACATGAAAAAGCTGTCGCCGATCGAGAACCTCAAGAAGAAGTATGGCACGCGCGGTCTGCTCGACTTTCTCAAGGATACAGTAAAGCTTGCCTTTGCCGCGACGATCGCGGTGGTGTTTCTCGCGCAGCTTGCACAGGACTATTATTCTTCAAGTGCCGTCCAGGCCGGGCAGTTTGCGGAGTTCACCTTCAGTCAGGTGCTGAAGCTCATTTTCTGGTTTCTCCTGTTCCAGTTCGTGCTGGCCGCGATCGACCTGCCTTTGCAGCGGCGTCTTCATGCCAACCAGCTTAAGATGACCCGCGAAGAGATGAAAAAGGAGATGAAGCAGAACGAGGGTGATCCGCAGATCAAGGCCCAGCGCCGCCAGCGCGCAGCGAAGATCTCCCGTGGCCAGATGATCCAGAACGTCAAGGAAGCGACGGTGATCATGGTGAACCCGGAGCACTATGCCGTTGCGTTGAAGTGGGATCCCGAGAACAGCCGCGCGCCGGTTTGCGTGGCCAAGGGGGTGGATCACCTCGCAGCAAAGATCCGCGAGGTCGCCACGGCCAACAATATCCCCATCTATCGCGATCCGCCCACGGCGCGTTCCATCTATCGCCTCGTGGAAATCGACCAGGAAATCCATCCGGAACACTTCGCGGCGGTCGCCGCGGCGATCAATTTTGTGGAGCGTGTGCGCAGGCACATGACCTGATGACATGGCCGGAAAGAAGCCGCCCCTCCGGAAACTTGTCGCGCTGAAACGCCAACGTGCGGAACAGGTCCTTCTTGGCGTGCAGCAGGAGCTGAACGCCCTGACGGGTGAACTGAAACGGCTCGAGGAAGGCCTCGCCGCTATGGACGGGCAGGGAGGGGGGATCGAGTCTCATATTCTGGCCTTTGAGCACGGCTTCGTTCAGAGGCAGATCGGCGAGATCAATGCCTGCCGCGCCCGGATCCTGGAAAAGGAACAGGAATATTTCGCGGCGCGCGAAGCGCTGAAACGCGCTTTCGATTCGGAGGATCGCCTGCGCCGCGAGGAAGCCGGGCGCTGAACGGCCTGACGGCGACGCTTGATCTTTGCCGGGCGTCTCGCCACAACCGCGCGCATGCTCGATTATCGTTTCTCCGTGGCGCCCATGATGGACTGGACGGACCGGCATTGCCGGGCCTTCCATCGCTGCCTGTCGAAACATGCCCTACTGTGGACGGAAATGGTCACCGCCGACGCCGTCGTGCACGGCGACCGTCAGCGCCTCCTGTCGTACAATGACTCCGAACATCCGGTTGTCCTGCAGCTTGGTGGGAGCGAACCGGGCAAGCTTGCTGAGGCGGCGCGGATCGCCGAAGGTTTCGGCTATGACGAAGTGAACCTCAACTGCGGCTGTCCTTCCGAACGCGTGCAGTCAGGCGCTTTTGGGGCCTGCCTGATGGCGGAGCCGGATCTCGTGGCCACTTGTGTGGCAGCGATGAAATCCGCCGTGTCTATCCCGGTCACCGTGAAATGCCGCATTGCCATCGACGACCTTCCAGAACGGGAAACGCTGTTCAGCTTCGTCGACCAGGTTTCGGCAGCTGGTTGCGACGTGTTCACCGTGCATGCCCGCAAGGCTTGGCTGAAAGGCCTTTCGCCGAAGGAAAACCGGGACATACCTCCGCTCGATTATGGCCTGGTCGCGGATCTGAAAGCCACCCGGCCAGATCTCAAGATCATCCTCAATGGAGGCATTCCCTCAATTGAAGCGTGTGCTGAGCATCTGAAGCGTTTCGACGGTGTCATGCTGGGCCGTGCAGCCTACCAGACACCGGGCCTTTTGGGCGAAGTCGACGCGGCCCTGTTCGGGGAAGGAAATGCAATTTCGCCCTTCGAGGCGGTGGAAGCCTACAAGCCCTATCTCGCAGCGCGGCTTGTAGAAGGCGTCGGGCTCCACGCCATGACACGCCATATGCTCGGTCTCTTCAGCGGTCAGCCGGGCGCGCGCCAGTGGCGGCGTATCCTCTCCGAACGCGCACCCAAGGCAGGTGCCGGACTGGAAGTGCTGGATGCCGCTCTGGGTGCCCTTCACGATCATGCCACCGCCTGACGCAATTTGGTTCTTTGTTTGTTCGAGGGGGCTCGTACGCCATCGCACCGTTGAAGGTGAACGGAGCCCTACGCGTTAGCGCACGCCCCCCAAAGCGCGTGGGCGATTTAAACAAATCCTAAAGCGTCTGCTGCAGGATAGGAGCATGACCAAGCCTCACCCTCTGCCGGGCGTTTCCACGCGCCCTGAAGAAACCTTCCTCGCGGCGGCCAGCCACGAGATCCGCACGCCGTTGAACGGGATTCTCGGCACGGTGTCGCTGTTACTGGAGACAGACCTCGAACCATCCCAGCGCGAATATGCCGAAGCCATCCGGCAGAGCGGGGCTCGGCTGCTCGACCTTCTGAACAACGTGCTGGATTATGCCCGCCTCGACGCCTCTGCCATCGAACTTGAGACCGAGGCTTTCTGCCCGATCCGCCTCGCACGGGAAGTCGTGGAACTGCTCAGCCCGCGTGCCCATGCCGCCGGGCTCGACCTTGCTGCCCGCGCCTCCGATCTGCCCATGCCGTCTTATGCCGGAGACGCGGGCCGAATCCGGCAGATCTTGTTCAACCTTATCGGCAATGCGCTGAAATTTACGGAGCAGGGCGCGGTCCTGCTTGATATCTTCGCGCATGAAGACGGTCTCGAATACCGTATCATCGATACAGGTCCCGGCATTGCTCCGGCCGATCGGGAGCGGCTGTTCGAGGCCTTCCGGCAGGTGAGCCGTCAGGACGCTTACAAGGATGGCGGCGTCGGCCTCGGGCTCGCCATTGTCAAACGCCTGTCCGACCTTCTCGGCGGGCAGATAGAGATTAGCGGCGAGCCCGGTCTGGGCACGTGCTTTTCGGTCCGCCTGCCTCTGCCGCGCGCAGTCCTGCCACCGACGCATGACCTGCCGAGGCTCGAGGCCACGGTCGGCCTTGCGGGCCTGCCGGCTGCAACATGCCTGTCTGCGGCTTCGGCCCTGCTGGAAGCGAAAGCCCGGCCGGTCGCCATTGATGTTTCATCCGGCCATGTTCCGTCGGACGTTGACGTCCTTTTAATCGGCGCGGACCTGCCGGAGGAGACAGTGCGCGCGCTCGCCCGCAAGGCGCCGGCGCTGATTGTGCTGCGTCCGGAAGACCGCGGGGCCATCGCCCGGTTCAAGGCCATGGGCTGTGTCGGCTGGCTGGTGCGACCGTTGCGCGCCTCCTCGCTGGTCGAGCGGGTTTTTGTTGTCCGTGCCGGCGGGCTGCCGGTGGAAGAGCCAGAAAGCCTGACCGGTGCCGGACGTGTGCTGATCGCCGATGATAACCCGGTCAATGCGATGATTGCACGGCGTGCCTTGGAATCGGCCGGATTTACCGTCACAGTCGCCTCCACTGGTGTGGAAGCCCTGGAGGCCGCGAAGAGCATGCAACCCGCCCTTGTCCTGATGGACCTCCGTATGCCTGAAATGGATGGATTTGAAGCCATGCGCTGCCTGCGCGCGGGTGGCTCGTCCGTGCCGGTGATTGCCGTGTCGGCAGAGGTAAATCCGGAGATCGAGCGCCAGGCCATTGCTGCCGGTGCCAATGCCGTTGTCGCCAAGCCCATCGAACCGCAGGCGCTGCGCGAACTTGCTATTCACTGGACCGGCGCAGTCGGAAAGGTTGGCGCCGCATGAGTGAGGCGGCCGCGCCGGACCGCCGGCCTTCTCGCACCGCTCGGGCGCTGCGCGCCCTGAAAGATCGCCGCATGGCGGCGATGCTGATCCTCTCCTTCGCAGCCAGCATCCCTTACGGTGCGATTGTTGGCGTGCTGACGGCCTGGCTGACGCAGGAGGGCATCGACACGAACACGATCGGCGTCCTGTCGCTGGTCACGATCGGATATTCCTTCAAGTATCTCTGGGCGCCATTGTTCCAGACGCCGCATGGCGTTCCGTTCATTCCCGTCGGCGGGCGCCGTTCCTGGCTGATCCTTTGCCAGGCTGCAATCGCAGTCCTTCTCGTCGTGCTGTGCCTGTCGAACCCGCCGCAGAATATTGGCCTTGTCGCGTTGATCTGCTTCGTGATCCTGATTCTGGGGCCGACGCATGACATCGTCCTCGATGCCTGGCGTATCGAAGTGGCGCGGACGGAGGAAGACCGCGACCTGATGTCGGCGCTCTACCAGTTTGGCTACAAGTCCGGCGGCTTCATTTCCGGTTTCATCGCGCTGCTGGTCGCCGCGCGTGGTGGCTGGATCGTTTCCTATATCATGATGGCGGGCTTCATGTCGCTCACGGTGCTGGGCAGCCTGCTCGCGCCGGAGCCGGAATCGACGCGCCGCCCGCGTACGGAACGATTGTCCTTCCTGCCTTCCGTGCCGCATCGCCAGGCGATGCCCGCGGTCGCTTTCGTCGCGACCTGCTGGCTCGCTGCCTTTTTGATGATCGGAACTTTTGCTGTCCAGCGGCTGGGCTTTGGCACCGGTGTCTCGTCGAGCAAGTTCGTTGCCGAACAAGGGCCGCTGATCGTCGCGTTGACCGTGCTCGCGCCGGCGATCGTTGCCGCAATCCTGCTGACGCGGAACCGGGCCTCGGCCATTGAAGCGCCGCTCTTCAAAGTCGGACAGGGGCGAGCCGAGAAAGTTACCGCGACACTCTTCCGGGCCATTTTCGATCCTCTGATGGATCTCATCTACCGCCTTCGCTGGTGGACCATCCTCGTTCTCGCCCTGGCGTTGACCTATCGCTTCACCGATGCGGTATGGGGCTCGTTCGCCTATCCGTTCTACCTTCGCAGCGACCTCGATGCGCTGGGGCACACGCTGGATGATGTTGCCATTGCCTCGAAATTTTTCGGCGTGATCGCCACCATTCTGGGTTCCCTGCTGGGCGCGACCCTGATCGCGACCATCGGGCGAATGCCGGTCTTCTTCTTCGGCGGCATCGTGGCGGCGGCAACGAACCTCCTCTATGCGGACCTTGCAGCCGGCGCCCATGCGGTCGATGCTTTCCTGGCCGCGACGCAT
>Ga0209607_1001097_pt1 | contig 22786 bp, 22 predicted proteins | sample AD_UKC117_MetaG_FD_184413 | JGI IMG/M metagenome (GOLD analysis project Ga0209607, IMG submission 184413) | Active sludge microbial communities of municipal wastewater-treating anaerobic digesters from Hong Kong - AD_UKC117_MetaG (SPAdes)... | ecosystem: Engineered > Bioreactor > Anaerobic >... | reverse complement strand
CTCGGCGGCGCCATGCGCGCGCCCGACGCCACCACCATGCAGCGCGAGATCGACGCGCACGTGCAGGCCGTGCGGCGGCGCTACGTGGGCTCGGCGCGCTACGCGCTGGAGGTCGACGCCGGCACCTACACCAGGCAGCTCAGGCGCGACATGGCCAGCGCGCAGGCGGGGTGCTGATGGAGTTGACCCAGGCGCGCCGCGAAATCCTGGAGGCCGCTGCCGCCTGCTTCATGGAGCAGGGCTTCCACGCCACCAGCATCGACGTGGTGGCCCGCCGCATGGGCGCGACCAAGGGCCGCGTCTACCACCACTACCAGTCGAAGGTGGATCTCTTCTTCGACGTGCACCGGCTCGGCATGGCGCTGCTGTTCGACGCCGTGGAGCCTGCGCGCCAGGCCCCGGGCGATGCGCTGCAGGTGCTGGCCGCGATGATGCGCGCCCACGCGCTGGCCATGTTCCGGCACCACGCGTTCGAGAGCGTGGTGGTGCAGGGCGTGCAGCTGCACCGCTTCGGCGCGCTGACGCCGCGCCAGCGCCAGGAGCTGGATGAGCTGATCGCCAGCCGCGACCGCTTCGAGCAGCTCTTCAAGCAACAGGCCGCCGCCGCGCGCGACGCCGGCCTGCTGCAGGCGCCCGATCTGTCGGTGGCCGTCAAGACGCTGCTGGGCGGCCTGCAATGGTCGCTGATCTGGTACCGCCCGGAAATCGACGACAGCCAGGCCACCCAGGAACGTCTGGCCGACGCCATGGTGAACCTGCTGGTGCAGGGGCTGGCCACGCGCCGCCAAGGCTCGGCGGCGGGCGGCCAGGGCGCGTGAATCCGGGCGGGGCGCAGCCGCACCCAACGCGCAGCGTCCGCGGCAGCGCCGCGCTACCATCGCGCCACGTTCTTCCCCTCGCGGAGCTTGCGATGACCCCCGTTCCCCGCCGTCTCTGGCTCACCTCCGCCGCGCTGGCCGCGCTGGCGCCGGCGCGCCTGCTGGCGCAGAAGAAATCCGAGCTTCCGCTGCCGGCGCTGGGCAGCGCCGTGCCGCTGGCGCCGGCGCCGCTACTGCTGGGCGGTGAGTTCCAGCCGGCGCAGGCCGAAGGCAAGGCGCTGGTGCTCTACTGGTGGGCCAGCTGGTGTCCGTTCTGCGCCCAGCAGAGCCCGGAGATGCAGAAGCTCTGGGAATCGCAGCAGGGCAAGGGCCTGCAGATGCTGGCGCTTTCCATCGACAAGACGCCCGAGCCCGCCGTGGCCTACCTCAGGAAGAAGGGCTACACCTTCCCGGCCGCCTGGCTCAGCCCTGAGCTTGCCAAGGTCTACCCCAAGCCCGAGGGCCTGCCCGTGACCGTGGTGCGCGGCAAGGACGGTCGCGTGGCGCAGGCGGAGAAAGGCCAGCTGTTTCCGGAGGACGTGGCGCAGCTGGCCAAGTGGATTTGACGCCCCGAGCGGCCAGCGACCTGCCGGCCGCTTTATTTTTGATAGCTGCCTGCGGCCGTTGCTGAAGGGCTGCAGGCCTGTTTGGCTTGAAAATCAGACGCAGCGCGCGCCATCCACCTCGATGTTGACGCCGCTGATGAAGGCGGCCTCGTCGCTGGCCAGGTAGAGCGCGGCGTTGGCCACGTCGAGCGCGGTGGAGAAGCGCCCGAGCGGGATGGTGGCCAGGAACTTGGCGCGGCGCGCCTCGTCCACCGGGCCGCCGGCGAACTCGGCCGACAGGCCGGTGTCCGGGTTGAACACCGGGTTGATGCAGTTCACGCGGATGTTGTCGGGGCCCAGCTCGGCCGCCATCGACTTGCTGGTGACGATCACCGCCGCCTTGCTGCCGTTGTACCAGGTGAGGCCCGGGCGCGGGCGCACGCCGGCGGTGGAGGCGATGTTGATGAAGCTGCCACCGCCGCCGGCGCGCATGGCCGGAACGGCGTGCAGGGCCGACAGGTAGATGCTCTTCATGTTGACGGCGTAGACCTTGTCGAACTCGGCCTCGCTCACCTCGAGCATGGGGCGGTTGCGGTGCGTCCAGCCGGCGTTGTTGACCACCACGTCGAGCCGGCCGCCGAAGTCCTGCGCGGCTTTCACCAGCTTTGCCCAGTCGTCGCCCCTGGTCACATCACCGGCCACGAAGCGGGCCTTGCCGCCGGCCGCGTTGATGGCGGCGGTGACCTTCTCGCCCAGCTCGGCGTTGATGTCATTCACGATCACCGCCGCGCCTTCAGCCGCCAGCCGCCTGGCGATGCCTTCGCCGATGCCGCCGCCGGCGCCGGTGACGATGATGGATTTGCCTTGCACGCGCATGTCTGCTCCTCTTGTGGGTTGTTCCGTGGTTCGCAGTGAGGCCGCAGTTTAGTGCGACCCCGCCGGGCGACGTGTCGCGGCCGGCGCTACCATGCCGGCCACCGGCTGCCACCCAACCCGCCTCGCGCCATGCCCGAAACCACCATCCCGCCCGCCCACCAGCTCACCATGACGGTGCTGATGACGCCCGACATGGCCAACTTCTCCGGCAATGTGCACGGCGGCTCCATCCTCAAGCTGCTGGACCAGGTGGCCTACGCCTGCGCCAGTCGTTAGGGCCTGCTCACGTTATTTTGGGCGATGCGTTGCGATCCGAAAGGGCCAGCGCCAAGGCGCCAGCCGCAGGCAAGGTAGGTACCTTGCCAAGGATGGCAACGCCGGCGATGGCCCTTTCGGGTCGCAATCCGGAGGGAACAGGCTTGAAACGGCGCCACTCGTCGTTGCGCTCCTGGTGCAGACACCCCGTCTGCACGGCGTCGCGCGCCTCGATTGGCACCGTTTCAAGCCTGTTCGCACGCCCAAAATAACGTGAACAGGCCCTACGCCGGGCGCTACGTGGTCACGCTGTCGGTGGACCAGGTGACCTTCCTGCAGCCCATCCATGTGGGCGAGTTGGTCACTTTCCTGGCCAGCGTGAACTACACCGGCCGCACCTCGATGGAGGTGGGCATCAAGGTGGTCACCGAAAACATCCGCGAGCAGGTGGTGCGCCACGCCAACAGCTGCTTCTTCACCATGGTGGCGGTGGACGAAAGCGGCCGCCCCGACGGCGTGCCGCCGCTGCAGCTCCAAACCCAGGTGCAGAAGCGCCGCCAGCACGCGGCCCAGCTGCGGCGCGATCTGCGCAAGGAACTGGGCGAGAGGTTCGAACAGGCGCGTGTCGCGTTTCCGGACGGCGATTGAGCATCCCTGGCGACGACGAACCGCCGCCCGTCCGGGGGCACCGTTCGGGCGGCGCATCGGCAGGCTCGGCTTGAACGGTGTGACCTTCCTGGGAGCGAGCAGCCAAGGCGCGCTTTCGACGGCTTCCTTGGCTGTGCCCCCAACGGGGTCGGGCGTGCCGACCGCGCCGAGGCCTGTGACCCAATTGGCCTCCAGACCTTGTCTGACAGGCGTAAACAGCTATCGATCAGATAGCGATGCGGGCGACGACCGCCCGGCCGCGCTCAACCGTGCCGGACCGCCACGGTTTTCAGCACGGTGAAGCCGTACAGCGCCTCGAAGCCTTTTTCGCGCCCGTAGCCGCTGGACTTGTAGCCGCCGAAGGGCAGTTCCACGCCGCCGCCGGCGCCGTAGTTGTTGATGAAGACCTGGCCGCTCTTCACGCGCCGCGCCATGCGGAACTGGCGCGCGCCGTTCTCCGTCCAGACGCCGGCCACCAGGCCGAAGTGGGTGGCGTTGGCCAGCTCCACCGCGTGGTCCTCGTCGCGGAACGCCATGGCGGACAGCACCGGGCCGAACACCTCTTCCTGCGCCAGCCGGTGCGTCACCGGCACGTCGCGCAGCAGCACCGGGGCCTGGAAGAAGCCGTCGGCCGGCGCCTCGGCCACCACCTGGCCCTGGGCGACCACCGGGATGCCGGCCGCCTGCGCCTCGGCCAGGAAGCCGTGCACGCGCTCGAGCTGTGTCTTGCGGATCAGCGGGCCCACGTCGAGGTCCATGGCCGCGGGGCCGACGCGCAGCGCGGCAAAGGCCTGGCCCAGTCGCCCGAGCACCTGGTCGTACACGCTCTGCTCGATCAGCACGCGCGAGCCGGCCGAGCAGGTCTGGCCGGCGTTCTGCACGATGGCGTTGATCACCACCGGCAGCGCGGCGTCGATGTCGGCGTCGGCGAAGATGATCTGCGGGCTCTTGCCGCCCAGCTCCAGCGTGATGGGGCAGTGCCGCTCGGCCGCCACCTGCTGGATCAGCGTGCCCACCTTGGGGCTGCCGGTGAAGCTGATGTGGTCGATGCCCGGGTGGCGCGCCAGCGCGTCGCCCACCTCGTGGCCGTAGCCCGTGACCATGTTGATGGCACCGGGCGGGAAGCCCACCTCGGCCGCCAGCTGCGCCACGCGGATCAGGCTCAGGCAGGCGTCCTCGGCCGGCTTGACCACGCTCACGTTGCCGGCCGCCAGCGCGCCGCCCACGCTGCGGCCGAAGATCTGCATCGGGTAGTTCCAGGGGATCACGTGGCCGGTCACGCCGTGCGGCTCGCGCCAGGTGAACACGCTGTAGCCGCTCTGGTAGGGGATGGTCTCACCGTGCAGCTTGTCGCAGGCACCGGCGTAGAACTCGAAGTAGCGCGCCAGCGCGGCGGCGTCGGCTTTGGCCTGCTTGGTGGGCTTGCCGCAGTCGCGCTGCTCCAGCAGGGCCAGCTCGTCGGCGTGCTCGGCCACCTTGCGCGACAGCGCCATCAGCAGGCGCCCGCGTTCGGCGGCGGAGAGCTGGCTCCAGGGCCCGTCGAAGCACGCGCGCGCCGCGCGCACGGCGGCGTCGATGTCGGCGGCGTCGCTGCGCTGGATCTCGTCGAAGGGCTGGCCGTCGGACGGGTCGATCACCGGCAGGGTGCGGCCGCTGGCCGAGGGAACGGATTGGTTGGCGATGAAGTTGAGCTGCATGGCCGGATTGTGGAGCAGGCTGCCGGCGGAGCCAGTCGCCTGCGCGGCGCCCGGAGCGAGGTTCAGGCGCCGCCCGGCGGCCGAGTGCGCCGGCGTGGCGCCTTGGGCGCGGGAGCGGGCGGCGGCGGCGCCGTGCCCAGCGCACCGAACTGCTGCGCCAGAAACGCCTCGCCCTGCTCGAGCACGAAGTAGCGGAAGGCCTCGGCCGCGGGTGAGAGGTACTTGGCCTGGGTGTGCACGCAGTTCCACGAGCGCACCACCGGGCTGCCCTGCACCGGCAGCAGCGCGATCAGCCCGTGGCGCAGCTCCAGCCCGATTGTGTGCAGCGACAGGAACGACACCCCCAGACCGGCCATCACGGCCTGCTTGATGGTCTCGTTGCTGGCCATTTCCATCACCACGTTCAGGTTGGCCGCCTCGCCACCCAAAAAGCGCTCCAGCGCGGCGCGCGTGCCGGAGCCGCTCTCGCGCATGATGAAGGGCACGCCGCGCAGCTGCTTCACGGCCAGCTCGCCGGCGCGCACCAGCGGGTGATCGGGTGCGGCCACGAACACGTGCGGGTGCGCGGCGAAGGGCTCGGCCCGCGTGGCCAGCTCCTTGGGCGGGCGGCCCATGATGGCCAGGTCCACCTCGCCGGCCTCCAGCATTTGCACCAGCTGTTCGCGGTTGCCCACGGCCAGGCGGATCTCGACCGCGGGGTGCTCCTGATGGAAGGCCGCCAGCAGCGGCGGCAGCATGTACTTGGCGGTGCTGACCATGCCGATCACCAGCTGGCCCACCTCCAGCTTGCGCAGGCGTGCCACGGCGTCCTCGGCGTCCTTCAGGCCGGCCAGGATGCGGCGCGCATAGAGCAGCACGTATTCGCCGGCGGTGGTCAGCGCCACCTGGCGCCCGCTGCGCTCGAACAGCGGCAGGCCGACCTGCGCCTCCAGCTCCTTGATCTGCATCGACACCGCCGGCGGCGTCAGGTGCAGCGCGCGCGCCGCCTGCGCAAAGCTGAGGTGGCGCGCCGCCTCGCTGAACACGCGGAGCTGGCGGAAGGTGGCGTTCTTCATTCAGAAAATCTGAACATCAAATGAATTTATTCTGACTTTACCTTAATTAAGCTGGTTCTTATAGTGGACTTCACATCGACGGAGACAGCCATGAACGCCACCACGAAGCAGGAAACCGCCCAGATCACCGACGCCAAGAAGCGCTACAGCGCCGGGGTGCTGAAGTACAAGCAGATGGGCTACTGGATGCCCGACTACCAGCCCAAGGAGACCGACACCATCTGCCTGTTCCGCATCACCCCGCAGGAGGGCGTGGACCCGGAAGAGGCCGCCGCCGCGGTGGCGGGTGAAAGCTCCACCGCCACCTGGACCGTGGTCTGGACCGACCGCCTCACGGCCTGCGACAGCTACCGCGCCAAGGCCTACAAGGTGGAGCCGGTGCCCAACAACCCCGGCCAGTACTTCGCCTGGGTGGCCTACGACCTGATCCTGTTCGAGGAAGGCTCGATCGCCAACATGACGGCCAGCCTGATCGGCAACGTGTTCAGCTTCAAGCCGCTCAAGGCCTGCCGGCTGGAGGACATCCGCATCCCGGTGGCCTACGTCAAGACCTTCAAGGGCCCGCCCACCGGCCTGGTGGTGGAGCGCGAGCGGCTGGACAAGTTCGGCCGCCCGCTGCTGGGTGCCACCACCAAGCCCAAGCTGGGCCTGTCGGGCCGCAACTACGGCCGCGTGATCTACGAAGGCCTGAAGGGCGGGCTGGATTTCATGAAGGACGACGAGAACATCAACTCGCAGCCCTTCATGCACTGGCGCGACCGCTTCCTCTACGTGATGGACGGCGTCAGCAAGGCGGCAGCCGCCACCGGCGAGGTCAAGGGCAGCTACCTGAACATCACCGCTGCCACCATGGAAGACATGTACGAGCGCGCCGAGTTCGCCAAGGAGCTGGGCAGCGTGGTGGTGATGGTCGACCTGGTGATCGGCTGGACTGCCATCCAGAGCATGGCCAACTGGTGCCGCAGGAACGACATGGTGATGCACATGCACCGCGCCGGCCACGGCACCTACACGCGCCAGAAGTCGCACGGCGTGAGCTTCCGTGTCATGGCCAAGTGGCTGCGCCTGGCCGGCTGCGACCACCTGCACACCGGCACCGCCGTCGGCAAGCTGGAAGGCGACCCGATGACCGTGCAGGGCTACTACAACGTCTGCCGCGACAGCTACACCCGCCAGGATTTGCCGCGCGGCCTGTTCTTCGACATGGACTGGGCCGACACCAAGAAGGTCATGCCGGTGGCCTCGGGCGGCATCCACGCCGGCCAGATGCACCAGCTGCTGGGCCTGTTCGGCGACGACGTGATCCTGCAGTTCGGCGGCGGCACCATCGGCCATCCGCAGGGCATCCAGGCCGGCGCCGTGGCCAACCGGGTGGCGCTGGAGGCGATGGTCAAGGCCCGCAACGAGGGCAAGGACATCGCCGCCGAAGGGCCGGAGATCCTGCGCGCCGCGGCCAGGACCTGCGGGCCGCTGAAGGCCGCGCTCGACACCTGGGGCGACATCAGCTTCAACTACGCCTCCACCGACACCAGCGACTACGCCGTCACCCCGGCCATGAGCTGATTCGCCACCCGGCCCTTGCATGGCAAGCGCCGGCAGCTATCGAACCCAGAGCAATCCAAGGAGACGCCGCCATGATGACCAACCCCACCGGACGCCTGACGCAAGGCCAGTTCAGCTTCCTGCCCGACCTGACGGACGCCGAGATCACGGCCCAGATCGAGTACGGCCTGGGCAAGGGCTACGCCTGGAGCGTGGAATACACCGACGACCCGCACCCGCGCAACACCTACTGGGAGATGTACGGCATGCCGATGTTCGACCTGAAGGACGCCGCCGGCGTGCTGGCCGAGCTGAACGACTGCCGCAAGGCTTTCCCCGACCACTACATCCGCCTGATGGCTTTCGATTCGACCCGCGGGGTGGAGAGCATCGCCATGAGCTTCATCGTCAACCGTCCGGCCACCGAGCCCGGCTTCGGCCTGGTGCGGCAGGAGGTGCAGGGCCGCAGCATGCGCTACACCGTGCACAGCTACGCCGCCAACCGGCCGGAAGGCGAGCGCTACTGAGTTGCTCATCTTTCAATAGCTGCCTGCGCCCGCCATTGGCCGACCAACGACCGATTCGACCATGAACGCCCCGCTGTACCGCATCCCCGGCACACCGGCCGCCAGCGCGCCGGCCGAGGCACCTGCCACCACCCCGGCAGCGCCCGCCGTGGCCGCCGCGGCGCGCAGTGTGGCCGAGGTGCTGGCCGAATCGCAGGTGGAGCAGGTGCTGGCCGAGCTGGACCGCGACCTGATCGGCCTGGCGCCGGTCAAGGCGCGCATCCGCGACATTGCCGCGCTGCTGGTGATCGACAAGCTGCGCGCCAACCTGGGGCTGGTGTCGCAGGCGCCACCGCTGCACATGAGCTTCACCGGCAACCCCGGCACCGGCAAGACCACGGTGGCCATGCGCATGGCCGAGATCCTGCACCGCCTGGGCTACGTGCGCAAAGGCCACCTGGTGGCGGTGACGCGCGACGACCTGGTGGGCCAGTACATCGGCCACACGGCGCCCAAGACCAAGGAAGTGCTGAAAAAGGCCATGGGCGGTGTGCTGTTCATCGACGAGGCCTACTACCTCTACCGCCCCGAGAACGAGCGCGACTACGGGCAGGAGGCGATCGAGATTCTGCTGCAGGTGATGGAGAACCAGCGCGATGACCTGGTGGTGATCCTGGCCGGCTACAAGGACCGCATGGACACCTTCTTCCAGTCCAACCCGGGCCTGAGCAGCCGCATCGCGCACCATCTGGATTTCCCCGACTACGGCGCCGGCGAGCTGATGCAGATTGGCCGGCAGATGCTGGCGCAGCAGGCCTACCGCTTCGGCGAAGGGGCCGAAGACGCCTTCGCCCGCTACCTGGAGCGCCGCATCGCCCAGCCGCACTTCGCCAACGCGCGCAGCGTGCGCAACGCGCTGGACCGCGCGCGCCTGCGCCAGGCCAGCCGCCTGTTCGCCGACCGCGCGCGCCAGCTCACGGCCGACGACCTCAGCACCATAGCCGCCGCCGACATCCTGGCCAGCCGGGTGTTCGGCGGGGAGGGCGCCCTCGCATGAGCACGAGCCTGCAAGCCCTGATCTTCGACGTCGACGGCACCCTGGCCGACACCGAGGCCGCGCACCTGGCCGCCTTCAACGAGGCCTTCGCGCTGGAGGGCCTGGGCTGGCACTGGGACCTGCCGCTCTACACCCGGCTGCTGGAGGTGTCCGGCGGCAAGGAGCGCATCCTGCATTACTGGCGCCAGGTGCAACCGGAGCTCACCGACATCGGCCACGGCGTGCGCGACACCGTGGCGCGCCTGCACGAGCTGAAGACCGCCGCCTACGAGCGCGCCGTGCGCCAGGGCGCGGTGCAGCTGCGCCCCGGCGTGCTGAAGCTGATCGAGACCGCGCACGACGCCGGCCTGCGCCTGGCGATTGCCACCACCACCTCGCCGGTCAACATTGCCGCGCTGCTGCGCCAGGCCATCGGCCCGGACTGGTCGTACCGCTTCGCCGTGGTCGAAGACGCTTCCACCGCCCCGCGCAAGAAGCCCGACCCGATGGTCTACCGGCAGACGCTGGCGCGCCTGAGCTTGCCGGCCGCGGCCTGCCTGGCGTTCGAGGATTCGGCCAACGGCCTGGCGGCGGCGCGCGCCGCGGGCCTGGCCACGGTGGTCACGCCCAACGGCTTCACCGCCCACCACGATTTCCGCGGCGCGCTGCGCGTGCTGCCAGACCTGTCGGGCGTGACGCTGGCCGCGCTGCGCGCCTGGCACGCCGAAGCCGTTCATCGAGACACAGAACCCGGGATCACGTCATGACCTTGCAGCGCCGTTACACCCTCACGCAATACCTGATCGAACAGCGCCGCCGTTTCCCCAACGCCAGCGGCGATTTCAACGCGCTGCTGCTCGACGTGGCGCTGGCCTGCAAGGCGATCGCGCGCTCGGTCGCCTTCGGCGCGCTGGAAGGCGGGCCGGGCGGCGTGGCCGCCAGCGCGCCCACGCAGGTCAACGTGCAGGGCGAGCAGCAGAAGCCGCTGGACGTGATCAGCAACGACTACTTCACCCAGATGACCGAATGGGGCGGCCACCTGGCCGGCATGGCTTCGGAAGAGATGGAGCAGCCCTACCAGATCCCGCCGCCGCACCAGCGTGGCAAGTACTTGCTGGTGTTCGACCCGCTGGACGGTTCCAGCAACATCGACGTCAACGTCACCGTGGGCAGCATCTTCAGCATCCTGCGCGCGCCGCAGGCGGTGATCGACAGCGGCCGCGACGTCACCGAGGCCGATTTCCTGCAGCCCGGCTGCCAGCAGCTGGCGGCCGGCTACGCGCTCTACGGGCCCACCACCATGCTGATCCTGAGCGTGGGCAACGGCGTGGCCGGCTTCACGCTGGACCCGAACCTGGGCCAGTTCATGCTCACCCACCCCGCCATCCGCGTGCCCGAGGACACGCAGGAATTCGCCATCAACGCCTCCAACGCCCGCTTCTGGGAGCCACCTGTGAAGCGCTACGTGGACGAATGCCTGGCCGGCCGCACCGGCGCGCGCGGCAAGGATTTCAACATGCGCTGGATCGCCAGCATGGTGGCCGAGGCGCACCGCATCCTGATGCGCGGCGGCGTGTTCCTGTACCCGCGCGACACCAAGGACATCGCGATGCCCGGCCGCCTGCGCCTGCTGTACGAGGCCAACCCGATCGGCTTCCTGATGGAGCAGGCCGGCGCGCGCGTCTCCACCGGGCGCGAGCCGCTGCTGCAGGTGCAGCCCGAGGCGCTGCACCAGCGCATCGGCCTGATCTTCGGCTCGAAGCACGAGGTCGAGCGCATCGAGCGCTACCACGCCGAGCCGCCCGAGCACCTGGACCTGGCGCACCCGCTATTCGGCGAGCGCAGCCTGTTCCGCGAGGAAATGGCCTTGTGATGCTCATCATTCGATAGCTGCCTGCGCCCGCTGTGAGCGGGCTGCAGCCCTAAAACACTTAAAGAAGTCAGTCTGCCCGCCATGTCCGAACGCCACCCCATCATCGCCATCACCGGGTCTTCCGGCGCCGGCACCTCCACGGTGACGCGCACCTTCCAGAACATCTTCCGCCGCGAAGGCGTGACGGCCGCCATCATCGAAGGCGACAGCCTGCACCGCTACGACCGCCAGGAGATGAAGCGGCGCCAGGCCGAGGCCGAGCAGCAGGGCAACAAGCACTTCAGCCACTTCGGCGCCGACAACAACCTGTTCGGCGAACTGGAAGCGCTGTTCAAGGGCTACGGCGAGACCGGCCAGGGCCGCGCGCGCAAGTACCTGCACAACGCCGAGGAAGCCGCGCCCTACGGCCAGCAGCCCGGCACCTTCACGCCCTGGGAGCCGCTGCCCGAAGGCACCGACATGCTGTTCTACGAGGGCCTGCACGGCGCCGTGGTCACGCCCGAGCACAACATCGCCCAGTGGGCCGACCTGCGCATCGGCGTGGTGCCGGTGGTCAACCTGGAGTGGATCCAGAAGCTGTGGCGCGACAAGCACCAGCGCGGCTACAGCACCGAGGCGGTCACCGACACCATCCTGCGCCGCATGCCGGACTACGTGAACTACATCGTGCCGCAGTTCGCGCACACGCACGTCAACTTCCAGCGCGTGCCGGTGGTGGACACCAGCAACCCCTTCATCGCCCGCGACATCCCCAGCGCCGACGAGAGCATGGTGGTGATCCGCTTCGCCAACCCCAAGGGCATCGACTTCCAGTACCTGCTGAACATGGTGCACGACTCGTGGATGAGCCGCGCCAACACCATCGTGGTGCCGGGCGGCAAGATGGAACTGGCCATGCAGCTGATCTTCACGCCGTTCGTGTGGCGGATGATGGAAAGGAAAAAAAGATCTCCCCCCTGAGGCGCTGGCGCGCCTTCCCCCCTCTCTCTTCGGGAGGGGGGACGACGCCAGTGGCCGGTACAAGCCCGGCCACGGCGTCCACCCGCATGGCCTGCTTCGCGGCCGTCTGATTTTGAAATACGCGCCTCGCGGTGCGCTGGAGTTTTTTGAGATGAACGCCCCTTTGCCTTCGTTGGAGATCCCTGATGCCGCCACGGCCCGGCGCATGGCGAATGCGATCCGCATGCTGGCGGTGGATGCGGTGGAGCAGGCGCAGAGCGGGCACCCGGGCGCGCCGATGGGCATGGCCGACATCGCCGAGGTGCTGTGGCACCGGAACCTGAAGCACAACCCGGCCAACCCGCAGTGGGCCGACCGCGACCGCTTCGTGCTCTCCAACGGCCACGGTTCCATGCTGCTGTACGCGCTGCTGCACCTGACCGGCTACGACCTGCCGATGAGCGAGCTGCGGCGCTTCCGCCAGCTGCACAGCCGCACGCCCGGGCATCCGGAGGTGGGCGTGACGCCCGGCGTGGAAACCACCACCGGGCCGCTGGGGCAGGGCATCGCCAACGCCGTGGGCATGGCGCTGGCCGAGAAGCTGCTGGCGGCCGAGTTCAACCGTGAAGGCCACGTGGTGGTGGACCACTTCACCTACGCGTTCCTGGGCGACGGCTGCCTGATGGAGGGCCTCAGCCACGAGGCCAGCTCGCTGGCCGGCACGCTGCGTCTGTCGAAGCTGGTTGCGATCTACGACGACAACGGCATCAGCATCGACGGCCATGTCGAAGGCTGGTTCACCGACGACACGCCGGCGCGCTTCGCCGCCTACGGCTGGCACGTGATCCCCCGGGTGGACGGGCACGACCCGGCGGCGGTGGACGCCGCGCTGCGCGCCGCCCGCGAGCAGGCGCAGCGGCCCGACGGCCGCCCCACGCTGATCTGCTGCCAGACCGTGATCGGCCAGGGCGCGCCGGGCAAGGCCGGCACGCACGACGTGCACGGCGCCGCGCTCGGCGCCGCCGAAGTGGCGGCCACCCGCGAGGCGCTGGCCTGGCCGCACGCGCCGTTCGAACTGCCGGCCGACGTGGCCGCGGCGTGGGACGCCCGCGCGCGCGGGCGCGCCGCCGAGCACGTCTGGCGCGAACGCTTCGAGGCCTACCGCACGGCACATCCCGAACTGGCCGCCGAGTTCGAGCGCCGCACCAGCGGCGCGCTGCCGGCCGGCTACGCTGCGCGCCTGCCGGGGCTGCTGGCCGCCATCGCCGCGCGGCCCGAGGCCATCGCCACCCGCAAGGCCAGCCAGAACGCGCTGGATGCGCTGGCGCCGCTGCTGCCGGAACTGTTCGGCGGCTCGGCCGACCTCACGGGCTCCAACCTGACCAACTTCAAGGGCAGCACCGTGGCCGGGCGCGACCGGCCGGGCAACCACCTGAGCTGGGGCGTGCGCGAGTTCGGCATGGCGGCCGCCCTGAACGGCATGGCGCTGCACGGCGGCTACATCCCCTACGGCGGCACCTTCCTGACCTTCAGCGACTACAGCCGCAACGCCATCCGCATGGCGGCGCTGATGAGGCTGCGCGTGATCCACGTCTTCACGCACGATTCCATCGGCCTGGGCGAGGACGGCCCCACGCACCAGAGCGTGGAACACGTGCCGAGCCTGCGGCTGATCCCGGGCCTGGATGTCTGGCGCCCGGCCGACGGGCTGGAAACCGCCGTGGCCTGGGCCTGTGCCATCGAGCGCGCCGATGGCCCCACGGCGCTGGCCCTGTCGCGCCAGGCGCTGCCCAACCTCACGGGCGAGAAGGTTTCGGCCGGCACCATCCGGCGCGGCGGCTACGTGCTGTCGGACATGGAAGGCGCGCAGGCGGTGCTGATCGGCACCGGCTCGGAACTGGCGCTGGCGTTGCAGGCCCAGGCACGGCTGGCGGGCGAGGGCATCGCCACGCGCGTGGTCTCGATGCCCTCGACCAGCGTGTTCGACCGCCAGGACACGGCCTGGCAGGACGCCGTGCTGCCGCCCGCCCTGCCGGCGGTGGCGGTCGAGGCCGCGCACCCAGACTTCTGGCGCAAGTACGTGGGGCGCGGCGGCGCGGTGGTGGGCATCGCCAGCTTCGGCGAATCGGCACCGGCCAGGGCGCTGTACGAGCACTTCGGCATCACCGCCGAGCGCGTGGCCGCGGCGGTGCGCGGCCTGGTGCAACGCCAGCCCGCCGCGCCGGCCCGCCGCGCCGCGGCCACGGTGTGAGGCAGGCCGCCATGGAACCGGCCTGGGGGCTGATCGGCTTCGATCTCGACGGCACGCTGGTCGACACCGCGCCGGAGATCGGCGACGCCGTGAACGACACGCTGCGCCGGCTGGGGCTGCCGGCGGTGCCCGCCGGGCGCGTGATCGGCTGGATCGGCCACGGCACGCGCGAGCTGCTGCTGCAGGCGCTGGCCCACGCCGGCGGCGAGCCACCCGAGGCGCTGCGCGGTTCGGAAGCCTTCACGCGCGCCACCTTGCAGTTCGACCGCGACTACCTGGCGCGCTGCGGCACGCGCAGCCAGCCCTACGCCGGCGCGCGCGAGCTGCTGGCCGCGCTGCGCGCACAGGGCGTGCGCACCTGCGTGGTCACCAACAAGGAAACCCGCTTCACCGCCCGCGTGCTGGCCGCGCACGGGCTCGACGCGCTGCTCGACCGCGTGGTCTGCGGCGACACGCTGCCGGTGAAGAAGCCCGACCCGGCCGGCCTGCAGTCCTGCCTGCAGGCTTTCGCCACGCCGCCGGAGCGCGCGATGTTCGTGGGCGATTCCAGCATCGACGCCGCCACTGCCCGCGCCGCCAACCTGCCGGTGTGGCTGCTCAGCCATGGCTACAACATGGGCCAGCCCGTGGCCGCCTGCCGGCCCGACCGCGTGTTCGACGATTTCGCCAGCCTGCGCGCCGCCCTGGGGCTGGCGCCGGTGCCCGTGGCCTGACGCCGGATGCTCATGAAGTGATAGCTGCCTGCGCCCGCCACCAAGGGGCTGGAGGCCGATTCTGTTCAAAAATTCTAAGGAGATGAGATGCCCCTGGTTTCCCTGCGCACCGTGCTCGACCACGCCGCCGAACACGGCTACGGCGTGCCCGCCTTCAACGTCAACAACCTGGAGCAGATCCACGCCATCATGCAGGCGGCCGAGACCACCGACAGCCCGGTGATCCTGCAGGCCTCGGCCGGCGCGCGCAAGTACGCGGGCGAGCCCTACCTGCGCCACATGGTGCTGGCCGCGGCCGAGGCGCACCCGCGCCTGCCCATCGTGCTGCACCAGGACCACGGCGCCAGCCCGGCGGTCTGCCTGCAGGCCATCCGCTCCGGCTTCACCAGCGTGATGATGGACGGCTCGCTGATGGAAGACGCCAAAACGCCCGCCAGCTACGACTACAACGTCGACGTGACGCGCCGCGTGGTCGACATGGCGCACGCCGTGGGCGTGTCGGTGGAGGGCGAGCTGGGGTGCCTGGGCAGCCTGGAAACCGGCGAGGCCGGCGAGGAAGACGGCGTGGGCGCGGCCGGCCAGCTGAGCCGCGACATGCTGCTTACCGACCCGGACCAGGCCCGCGACTTCGTGGCCCGCACTGGCGTCGACGCGCTGGCCATCGCCATCGGCACCAGCCACGGCGCCTACAAGTTCAGCCGCCAGCCCACCGGCGACATCCTGGCCATCGACCGCATCGCCGCCATCCACGCGCGCATTCCGGGCACGCACCTGGTGATGCACGGCTCGTCCAGCGTGCCGCAGGAATGGCTGGCCATCATCCGCCAGTACGGCGGCGACATGAAGGAAACCTACGGTGTGCCGGTGGAGGAGATCGTGCGCGGCATCAAGCACGGCGTGCGCAAGATCAACATCGACACCGACATCCGCCTGGCCATGACCGGCGCCATGCGCGAGACCTTCGCGCGCCAGCCGGCCGAGTTCGATCCGCGCAAGGCGCTGGCGGCCGCCACCAGGGCGGCGGCCGGCATCTGCAAGGCGCGCTTCGAAGCCTTCGGCTGCGCCGGCCAGGGCAGCCGCGTGCCGCACGTGGGGCTGGAGGCGATGGCGACGCGCTACGCCGCCAAGGCCGGCTGAGCGGCCGGGAGGCGCTGGCTCAGGCCGCCTGCCGGCGTGCCGGCGGCTGCGCTGCCGCACGCTGCGCCACCGCCTGCTTGAGCGCCGGGAACAGGCCCAGCGCGAACAGCACCTCGGCCACGATGAACAGCGGCCCGATCAGCAGGCTCACCAGCTCGTCGAAGAAGGCCGGCTTGCGGCCTTCGAACCAGTGGCCGATGAACTGCAGCACCCAGCCGACCACGAACACGCCCACCGCCAGCACGGTGCGCGAGGCCGGAAAGGCGGCGGCCACGGCCTCGGTCAGCACCACGCCCAGGCTCAGCAGCACGGCCATCACCAGGCCCAGGCGCAGGTCCAGCCACAGGTAGTACCAGACCGCCATGGCGCTGACGGCCAGCGCGGGCGTCACCGGCGCCGGGTCGTCCAGGAGCACCGGGCGCGCCAGCAGCAGCTGGATCGCCAGCACGATCAGCGGAATGCCCAGCATGTGCGTGGCGACGTTGCGGCCGTCGCGGTGGTAGGCGGCGTAGTTGGCGAGGTGGTCGGCGATCCGGCTCATGGTGGGGGCTTGGTGGGCGCCTGCGGCGCGTTCCGGTGCAGGGTAGCGGCGCGCCGGCCGCAGATCAACCGTGACTACCCTGCCACGGTCGCTGGTCCAGGTAAGCCGCCCAAAGGCGCTGCCAGGCCGGCCAGTCGTGCCCGCCGCCGGTGGTGAACACGCGGCCCGGCGGCAGCGTGGCGCCGACCAGCCGGTTGCTCATCACGAAGCGGTCGTCCTCGCCCCAGCCCATCAGCAGCGGCGGGCGCTGGCGCGCCACGGCGCGGTCGGCGTAGCCGCGCAGCCAGCGCCAGAGCGCGAGGTCGTGAACGTCGGCACCGGGCAGTTCGCCATCCCACGCAGCCAGACCGCCGGCCTGGGCGATGTGCGCGGGCAGGTCGCGCCGGCCCAGGAAGGCGGCCATCACGAACAGCCCGTCGATGCTGGCGCTGTGCTGCGCCGCGTACAGCAGCGAGCCGTAGCCGCCCAGCGAGATGCCGCACAGCCAGATGCGGGCGTAGCCGCGCGCACGCGCCGGCTGCACGATGTCGTCGTGCACGCGCTGCACGATCTGCTGGCTGGTGTAGTAGCCGGCGTGGGCGTCGGCCAGCTGCACATCCACTGGCAGGCCGCGCGCGCGCACTGCCTGTACGAAGCCTTCGCGCAGGAAATCGCCCGGCCCGTCGTAGGCGCCGGGCAGCAGCACCAGCAGCGTGGCTGCCCGCGCCGGCGGCGCGGCGAGGTCGAGCACGCTGTCCATCGGTACCTTGGCGGGTGGCGTGATCAAGGGCAGCCCCGTGCAGGCCGAGAGCAGGGCACCGCCCAGGCCGGCCAGCGCGGCGCGGCGGGGCAGGTGGCGGGTGGTGCGGTCGGACATGGGTTCATCGGACCTTTCGTGCGGCGCATTGCGGGAGCGAGCGTCCTCGGGGTGGCCGGGCGGCGTTCATGGGAGCCTCCGTGCTGCGCACTGCGGGGGCGAGCGCCTTCGGAGCGGCCGTGCGGCGCTCATGCCGGCCGCTGCGCCTGGTATTCGGAGAACACGCCCAGCTCGACGTGCCGGCGCACGCCGGCCAGGCCGGCGGCGCGCAGCGTGTCCAGGATGCGCTCGGGCGGCGCGCAGGCCTCGATGCTGTCCCAGTAGTAGCGCCAGATGCGCGGCGTGTGCGCCTGGCTACCCGACAGGCGCGCCACCAGCGGCACCCAGCCGCGCATGTAGGCCTTGAGCAGCGCGGTGCCGACGGGGCCGCGCGGCTTGGTGATCTCCAGCAGGCACAGGCGCCCGCCGGGCCGCAGCACGCGCCGGAACTCGGCGCAGGCGGCGGCCAGGTCGCCGATGTGGCGCAGCGCGTAGCCCATGCTGATGAAGTCGGCGCTGGCGTCGGGCAGCGGGATCGCCTCGGCCCTGCCTTCCACCAGCTTCACCCGGGCGGCCAGCGGGCTGGCGCCCATCATCGACGGGCTCGGGTCCACGCCGGTGAGCAGCGCCGCGTCGCCGACGATGCGGATCGCCTGCTGCGCCACCAGCCCGGTGCCGAAACCCACGTCCACCACGCGCATGCCGCGCGCCAGCCCGGCGCGCAGCAGCGCCTGCCGGCGGTACCAGGGGCCACTGCCCAGGGCGAGGTAGCGCTCCACGCGGTCGTAGTCGGCGGCGGTGCCGTCGAAGATCTCGCGCAGGAAACCGGCGCGTTCGGCCTCGGTGCGGTAGTACGCGGCCAGCGGTTCGTGCGGGGCGTGGACGATGGTCGGCTCGGGCTCGGAAGGAGAGGTCATTCGGGCCGCGCGGCGCCGGGCGGCGGCTGCATGCCCAAGGGGCCGCGCTGTCGTTCGGATGCGGACCATTGTGCCGCACCCGCCGCGGCGGGCGGGTCGGGCGTAGAGTCGCGCCTTTTGGGGCGCATTCGAGGCCACGTCATGAACGATCCGAAACCACCTTCGCCGACCCGCCTGCCTGCGGGCATCTGGGCGCTGGGCGTGGTGAGCCTGCTGATGGATGTCTCGTCCGAGATGATCCATGCGCTGCTGCCGCTGTTCATGGTCGGCACGCTGGGCATGGGCGTGGCCGAGGTCGGCCTGCTGGAGGGGCTGGCCGAGGCGACGGCGCTGGTGGTCAAGGTGTTCTCCGGCGCGATCAGCGACTGGGTGGGGCGCCGCAAGCCGCTGGCCGTGCTGGGCTACGGGCTGGCCGCCGTCACCAAGCCGCTGTTCGCGCTGGCCACCGGGCCGGGCCTGGTGGTGGCGGCGCGCCTGCTGGACCGCGTGGGCAAGGGCATCCGTGGCGCGCCGCGCGACGCGCTGGTGGCCGATCTGGCGCCAGCCGACCGGCACGGCGCCGCCTTCGGCCTGCGCCAGGCGCTGGACACGGTGGGCGCCTTCGCCGGCCCGCTGCTCGCGGTGGGGCTGATGCTGCTGTGGGCGGGCAACATCCGCGCCGTGTTCGCGGTGGCGGTGCTGCCGGCCATCGCCTGCATGGCGGTGCTGGTGCTGGGCGTGCGCGAGCCGGCGCGCACGACGGCGGAGGCGCCGCGCCGCAACCCGCTGGCGCGCGCCAGCCTTCAGCGCCTGCCGGGCGCCTTCTGGCGCGTGGTGGCGGTGGGCGCGGTGTTCACGCTGGCGCGCTTTTCCGAGGCCTTTCTGGTGCTGCGCGCGGCCGATCTGGGCGTGGCCGCCACCTGGGTGCCGCTGGTGATGGTGGCCATGAACGCCGTCTACGCGCTGGGCGCCTACCCGGCCGGCAAGCTGGCCGACCGCGTGCCGCACCGGCTGCTGCTGACCTGGGGCCTGGTGGTGCTGGTGGTGGCCGACGTGGTGCTGGCCGCCAGCGCGCACTGGCAGGGCCTGCTGGCCGGCGTGGCGCTGTGGGGCGTGCACATGGCGCTGACGCAGGGGCTGCTGTCGGCCATGGTGGCGGGCGCCGCGCCGGCGGATCTGCGCGGCACGGCCTTCGGCGTGTTCAACCTGGTGAGCGGCGTCGCCATGCTGATCGCCAGCGGCGTGGCCGGCCTGCTGTGGCAGGCGCTCGGCCCGGGCTGGACCTTCGGCGCCGGCGCGGCCTTCAGCGTGCTGGCGATGGCGGCGCTGGCCTGGGGCACCGGTGGCGCGTCGCGCGCCGGTTGAGGCGGCTGGCGTACACCGGGTTCCGCAGGCTGGACGGGTGAAATTTAAGCGCCCAATCGGCCTCCAGCCCTTTGGTGGCGGGCGCAGGCAGCTATCAACGTAATAGTACTTTGCAGGATGTTCGGCGGCGTTGCGGGTGCCTTTTCATCCGGCACGGTCAGCGGCTGGATTTCATGCATCAAATTGGCATCCAGCCCAATCATGGCGGGCGCAGGCAGCTATCGATAGGATAGTATACCGAGGCTGTTCGTGGCGTGGCGTGGTGTGGGGCAGGGGGTCGGCTGCCCAGGGCGCTCACGGCCGCTTTTCAGCGTGCCGCCACGCCAAAGCCGCCCGCCAGCGCCTCGCGCAGGTGTTCGACGAAGCATTGCACGGCCCGCGGCACGCGAGGCGCCCAGGGGCGGATGGCGAAGATGCGCTCGCCGAAGTAGCCGTGCGGCCGCCAGCCGGGCAGCAGCGGCACCAGCGCGCCGCGCGCCAGGTGGGCGCCGACGCTGAAGTCCGGCAGCAGGCCGATGCCCAGCCCGTCCAGCGCGGCCTCGCGCAGCACCTCGCTGTTGTTGGCGCGCAGCGGGCCGCGCACCGGCACCACCACCGGGCCGTCGACGGCGGTGGCTTCCGGCGTGCGGCCGTTGGCCTGGCGCCTGGCCCTCGACAAAGCGGCTCGGGCGCGCGTGGCGGCAGGCACGGCCACTGCCGGCTCGAAGGCCCAGCTCTCGCTGCCGCCGGGGCGCAGGTAGAGCAGGCAGTCGTGCCCGGCCAGCTCGCGCGGATGGCGCGGCAGGCCGCGCCGCTGCAGATAGGCCGGGCTGGCCACCAGCAGCGAGCGGGTGTCGCACAGCGTCCAGGCGACGTGGGTGTCGGGCGGCGCCTCGGCGTGGCGGATGGCCAGGTCGAACCCCTCTTGCGCCAGATTCACCAGCCGGTCCGAAAGATCCAGGTCGATGCGGATTTCCGGAAAGCGCGCCACGAAGGCGGCCAGCGTGGGCGCGATGTGCTGGCGCCCCAGCGCCACCGGCGCCGTCACGCGCACCAGGCCGCGCGGGTGGTCGGCCTGGTCGCGCACGCGGCCGAAGCCGTGCTCGATCTGCGCGAACGCGGCCTGCACGTCGTCCACCAGCTGCGAGCCGGCTTCCGTCAGGCCGACCGAGCGCGTGGTGCGGCGCACCAGCGGCACGCCGGCGGCGCGCTCCAGCTCGGCGATGCGCATACTGACCGAGGCCTTGGAGATGCCGAGCCGCCGTGCCGCGGCGGTGTAGCTGCGCGTCTGCGCCAGCACGGTGAGCAGGTGCAGGTCGGCGAACTGGGGCAGGGCATCGGCGGTGCTCATGGCGCTGGCGGGTTTCAATTGTTCAGAGAATTGAACAATGTAGTCAAAAACCGGCGTGCCGCCAAGCGCGCCACGGCCTAGACTGCGGGCATCGGTTCCACCGAACCCCACATCCACCAAGGAGACAGCGCCATGAACTCGACCACCCCGGCCCGCCTGAAGGCTTCCATCCCCCACTGGATCGGCGGGCGCGCCGCCGACGGCGAGTCCGGCCGCGTGCAGGATGTGACCAACCCGGCCTCCGGCGCCGTGACCGGCCAGGTCGCGCTGGGCAGCGCGGAAGACGTGGCCGCCGCCGTGGCCGCCGCGCAGGCCGCGTTCCCGGCCTGGGCCGACACGCCGCCGATCCGTCGCGCCCGCGTGATGTTCAAGTTCCTGGAGCTGCTCAACCAGCAGAAGGACGCGCTGGCCCACGCCATCACCGCCGAGCACGGCAAGGTGTTCACCGACGCCCAGGGCGAGGTGGCGCGCGGCATCGACATCGTGGAGTTCGCCTGCGGCATCCCGCAGCTGCTCAAAGGCGACTACACCGACCAGGTCTCCACCGGCATGGACAACTGGACGCTGCGCCAGCCGCTGGGCGTGGTGGCCGGCATCACGCCGTTCAACTTCCCCTGCATGGTGCCGATGTGGATGTTCCCGGTGGCCATCGCCGCAGGCAACACCTTCGTGCTCAAGCCCAGCCCGCTGGACCCGTCGCCCTCGCTGCTGATCGCCGAGCTGCTCAAGCAGGCCGGTCTGCCGGACGGCGTGTTCAACGTGGTGCAGGGCGACAAGGTGGCGGTGGACGCGCTGCTGGAGCACCCGGACGTGAAGGCCGTCAGCTTTGTCGGCTCCACGCCCATCGCCAACCACATCTACGAAACCGGCGCGCGCCACGGCAAGCGCGTGCAGGCCCTGGGCGGTGCCAAGAACCACATGGTGGTGATGCCCGACGCCGACATCGACCAGGCGGTGGACGCGCTGATCGGCTCCGCCTACGGCTCGGCCGGCGAGCGCTGCATGGCCATCAGCGTGGCGGTGCTGGTGGGCGACGTGGCCGACAGGATCGTGCCCAAGCTGGCCGAGCGCGCCAGGGCGCTCAAGGTGCTGGACGGCGAGAACCTGGATGCCGAGATGGGCCCCATCGTCACCCGCGCCGCGCTGGAGCGCATCACCGGCTACATCGCCCAGGGCGAGCAAGAGGGCGCCCAACTGGTGGTGGACGGCCGCGGCTTCGACGGCAAGACCGCCGGCGCCGGCTGCGCGGATGGTTTCTGGCTGGGTGGCACGCTGTTCGACCACGTGACGCCCGAAATGCGCATCTACAAGGAAGAGATTTTCGGCCCGGTGCTGGCCTGCGTGCGCGCCAAGGACTTCGGCGAGGCGCTGCAACTGATCAACGACCACGAGTTCGGCAACGGCGTGTCCTGCTTCACGCGCGACGGCAACGTGGCGCGCGAGTTCGGCCGCCGCGTGCAGGTGGGGATGGTCGGCATCAACGTGCCGATTCCGGTGCCGATGGCCTGGCACGGCTTCGGCGGCTGGAAGAAGAGCCTGTTCGGCGACATGCACGCCTACGGCGAGGAGGGCGTGCGCTTCTACACCAAGCAGAAGAGCATCATGCAGCGCTGGCCCGAAAGCATCGGCAAGGGCGCCGAGTTCGTGATGCCGACGGCCAAATAACACGGCCCGGGTTGCGCGGACTTCGCTCCGTGCAGCCATTCCCAAGAAAGGGGCCGCCACGGCGCCCCGAACTTCGGCCGCCAGCGTTGCGGCCGGGGTTGAACCGCAGAGCAGGAGACAGGCAGTGAGCGACACCAGCTTCGACTACATCGTCATCGGCGCGGGCACGGCGGGGGCGCTGATGGCCAACCGGCTGTCGGCCGACGCCGGCAAGCGCGTGCTGC
>Ga0209607_1001096_pt1 | contig 22797 bp, 18 predicted proteins | sample AD_UKC117_MetaG_FD_184413 | JGI IMG/M metagenome (GOLD analysis project Ga0209607, IMG submission 184413) | Active sludge microbial communities of municipal wastewater-treating anaerobic digesters from Hong Kong - AD_UKC117_MetaG (SPAdes)... | ecosystem: Engineered > Bioreactor > Anaerobic >... | reverse complement strand
GCGTTTCGCGCTCGACGCTACCGGTAGCCGCCCGCCGGAATCGTTGCGTTTCTCCAGTGGCGCCAGCCCTGCGCGCAATTGTGTCGCAACTGGCCTGCTTCTTGGCGGGCGCAGTTCCTTCCGGACGCCATGCCGACCCTTAAGGTCGACATGATCGCCAACACGCCCATTTCGATTGCCCATCACTTTCTCGCGCAAAGCGGCCAAGCATCGGATACAATACGAAGCGCCCCAGGGTCGGGGATCGCGTCGTCGTTATGGCGTCGCGATGAGATCGGGTCATTGGATGTTCTCGGGAGCCTCATCATGCCGGAGATCAAAGACAAAGCGCTGAACGACGCTGGAACGAGTGTCATGGGCGATCTGGAATCGCCGCGCGACGCCTACTGCCCGCTCTGCGGTTTTCCCCTCGTTGAAAAAGACGGCGGCTACGCGTGCTCCAGCCTCCAGTGTGGCCGCGCCATCGTGGACGCGGCGACGGGCGAGCGGGTCGAGATCGCGCCCGTCATGACGAACGACGTCGACGACGCCCAGCGACCGGACCCAACGGATCCTGTCGTGATTTTCAAAATGTCGGAGCGATTGTTCAATAAGCTGTTCCTCATCTCCTTCTGCGTCGCCGCATTCGTCGTCGTTGCGTGGGTCCTTCTAAATCAATAGTGCGCTGCCTCGTGCTGGGTCGCGTCGGGCGATACAGTTCATCGGCGATCATTTGAATGGGTCATGTTGATGAACCTCATCGTGAAGTCTCATTGGCTGAATGCCGGCTTCGTCGCACAGGCCGCCGACGACTCGGCGGATCTCGCGTCATGGTCGACGACGATTCGGATTGTCGCCGGCGTGGCGTTGGTCGGCGTTTTGATTTACGTCTTTCTTCGCGTCAAGGGCGAACGAAAGAAGGAACAACCCCGCCGAACGCCGCCTCGGTACATCTATCGTTGCAGGGGCCTGTTGTTTTCCCGAGAGGAAGAGATGCCATTTGACGGTCTCTCCGCGTTTGACTCGCTGGAGCGCCTGTTAGCCCACACGTGGATATACAAGAAGGGGATGCCCGATGTGGTCAAGATCGATATCGAACGACTGAGCCTGTTGCAGGCCAGTTATGACGATGAGCGCCCGGCGTCAGGGAATGCGGCGAAGCGCCAGGCGATGACCGGAGACTCCGCGTCACGCGTATCGGATATCGAGTCAGACGAATTCCCGCAAGGTGAGAAGCGCGGCTGGGATGCCCAGGTCCAGATGCTCATCGAACGTGACAAGGCGGGCGCCCCGGGCGCGCTCAAGTCGCTGATGCAATGGGGCAAGGGCTGCTCCTGGCCGGGCGGTCGGCGGGCTTCGGAGTACCTGCTGTCTGTCGGGCGCCGTGCGTATCCCCTCGTACTCGATGTACTCGGGACACAGGACGACGAATGGAAGTACCGCGTCATCACGGGGCTCGTGTACAACTGGCCGAGAGAACTGCAGGAAGAGATCGCGCCGGTCCTCGAAACGCTCACACGACAACCGACTGAAGAGCGATGGAACGTGGAGGTAGACGTCGCGGCGGCGGAGGTCCTGTGCGAAAACAAGCTCCTCGACCAGCGGCGGCTGACGGAAATCGTCGGTCGCGTCCTCGGCAACAATCCCAATCTCGATGAAGACGACGTCGCCGCACTCAAGGCGTGCATTCAGTAATCCACTGAGCGCAACGCCGACAGCCTGGAGAAGTCAAGTGGCGTACAAACCCCCATGGTTGGCATGTAGAAGTCGCGCCAACGAACCGAACTGCGACCGCAAGGGAGCCGGCCAGCGTAGCCTGAGGCGCCCCGCGCTCGACGATTCTCGCGGCCGCCCGCCGGAATCGTTGCGTATTTCCAGTGGCGCCAGCTTTGCGCGTGATTGTGTCGCATCTGGCCTGCTTCCTGGCGGGCGCAGTTCCGTCCGGACGACACGCCAACCCTTAAGGTCGGCATGCAAAAGTCACGCCAGCAAACCGAACTGCGACCGCAAGGGAGCCGGCCAGCGTAGCCTGAGGCGCCTCGCGCTCGGCGTTTCCGGTGGCCGCCCGCCGGAATCGTTGCGTATTTCCAGTGGCGCCGGCGTTGCGCGCGATCGTGTCGCAACTGGCCTGCTTCCTGGCGGGCGCAGTTCCGTCCGGACGTCACGCCAACCCTTAAGGTCGGCATGCAAAAGTCGCGCCAGCAAACCGAACTGCGACCGCAAGGGAGCCGGCCAGCGTAGCCTGAGGCGCCTCGCGCTCGACGTTCCCGGCGGCCGTCCGCCGGAATCGTTGCGTTTCTCCAGTGGCGCCAGCCCTGCGCGCGATCATGTCACAACTGGCCTGCTTCCTGGCGGGCGCAGTTCCGTCCGGACCCCACGCCAACCCTTAAGGTCGGCATGCAAACGTCGCGCAAACGAACCGAACTGCGACCGCAAGGGAGCCGGCCAGCGTAGCCTGAGGCGCCTCGCGCTCGACGCTTCCGGTAGCCGCCCGCCGGAATCGTTGCGTTTTCTTCAATGGCCTCCGACTGACGAGGACCGGACGGTCGATTAGAATTCGTCGTGACGACCCCGCGGCGCCGGCGGGGCGACCCACGGATTGATTTGAATGCCCAGCAACACCGACGAACCAACCAAACAACACCTTCTCGACCTCACGCCGGATGATCTCGCCGTCGCGCTGAAGGAGATGGGCGAGCCCGGCTATCGTGCGAAGCAGATTCTCCAGTGGGTCTATGAACGCAATGCGTCGAGCTGGGACGAGATGACCAACCTCTCCAAGCCCCTGCGCGAACGCATGGCCGAGCGCTTCACCATCTTCTCGAGCGAAGTCGTCCGCCGCGCGGCGTCGACGGACGGCACAGTCAAGCTCCTGCTCCGCTGGCCCGACGGCGCCACGAGCGAGTGCGTCATGATCCCGACGGAGAAGTCGAAGACCGCCTGCGTCAGCTCGCAGGTCGGCTGTCCCGTCGGCTGCCGCTTCTGCGCCAGCGGTCTCGACGGCCTTCAGCGAAATCTCTCCACGGGGCAGATCATCGAACAGGCCCTCTACGCGCGGCGCGAGGCGCTGGCGGCGGGGGATCGACTATCGAACATCGTCTTCATGGGTCTCGGCGAACCGCTGGCGAATTACGACAACGTGATCGGCGCCGTCGAGATCATCAACGCCGACTGGGGGCTTGGCATCGGCGCCCGCAAGATCACGATCAGTACCGTGGGGCTGCCGAAACAGATTCGCAAGCTGGCGCACGAGGGCTACCAGGTGAATTTGGCGCTGTCACTGCACGCGCCGAACGACGCCCTCCGCGCCGAGTTGATCCCCTGGGCGGAGAAGATCAGCATTCGCGAACTGACGTCGGCCTGCGCCGAGTACTTCCAGATGACGGGCCGCGAGATCACGCTCGAATACACGTTGCTCGCCGGAACCAACGACTCCGAGGCGAACGCGCGCGAACTCTCGGGCTTCGTAAAGCGCCTGCGATGCAATGTGAACCTGCTCCGCTACAACCCCGTCGAATCGCTGCCCTACAGGCGACCCTCCGCCGAGGCGGCCCACGCCTTCCAGGAGCGATTGCGGGCCCTCGGCGTCAACGCTCATATCCGCAAGTCCCGCGGCAAGGACATCGACGCCGCCTGCGGCCAATTGCGCCGGCGGGAGATGCAGGAACAGGGCGGTATCTCCCTGCCGGTTGTTGACGGCTGACGTTGCGGCGACAATCCACGTCGTGGACACGCGACACTTCCACAAACAGCTCGACGACGCGATGCGGCGCCTGATCGGAGAGACCGGCGTCATCGTGTGTGCGATTTCCGGCGGCGCCGATTCGATGGCCCTGCTGCACGGTCTCCTGCGCGTGCGTGAACTGCGCAGTCGCACGTGGACACTCCATGTCGCCCACCTGGATCACGGTATCCCCCATGACTCGGGCGACATGATGGCGTTTGTCGAGGGCGTCGCGACGTCGGCGGGTGTTCCCTTTCATGGGGCTTTCGTGGATGTGCCGGCGCTGTCGCGCGAAACGAGCGCGTCCATCGAGGAAGCGGGCCGCAAGGCGCGCTACGCGTTCCTTGAGCGCGTGTGCGATGACGTCCGCGCTCACGCGTTAGCCGTCGCCCATCACGCCGACGATCAGGCCGAGACGATCCTGCATCGCGTTGTTCGGGGGACGGGCCTGAGCGGTCTTGCGGGCATTCCCGAAAGTCGCCCGTTAAGCGACGAATCACCCGTGCGACTGATTCGCCCGATGCTCGCGTTCAGGCGTAGCGAATGCGTCGCTTACCTGGAGCGCCGCGACCTCCCGTTCATGCATGACGATACGAATGACGATGTCCTCGCCGCGACGCGCAATCGCATTCGCCACGACCTGCTCCCCGTGATCGAGGATCACATCAATCCGCAGGCCGTCTCGGCCATCGTCCGTCTCGGCGAGCAGGCGCGACAGGCGGCGGACCTGATCGACGAATGGGCGAAAGACGCGTGGTCCGAATGCCATATTGAATCGCGGGCGGGCGCCATCCAGTTCGACGCCCACTTGCTGGCCAGGCAGCGCGAGTTGATCCGTATGCGTGTTGTGGGGCTCGCGATCGATCGACTCGGCGCCGGTCGTGGCGATGTCGGCCACGAACGCCTGCGGGCCGCGGCTCTCCTGATCGCCGGCGAGCGACACGACGCCATCGTCGAACTGCCGGACGGAGTTCGCGTCGCACGACAGGGCCGCTTCGTGACGATCGCACGCCCGGTTGGCATGCCGGCCCTTAAGGTCGGCATGAACCAAGACACGAAAAACGCCAAATCCACTCGCGCCCCGAAGTCCCCCAGGCGAGGCGCAAACGCCCGATGAAAACCAGCGACATCACCCGTGAACAATACGCCGCCTGGCTGCGCATCATCCTCCTCGCCGCCTGCATGCTCCGCGTCGCCCTGATCGGCTACGCCGCCGCCCATCCGTTCCAGTTCGACTTTCCCGATTCCCATCGCTACGTCCGCGTCGCGCGGGGCATCGCCGCCGGGGCGGGGCCGGTCGAGTCGCGTGAGACGCTCGCCGGAACCGATCCTATCTACCCGGCGCTGCTGTCGGTCGGGATTCGCCTCGGCTGCGTGTCGACACCGGCGGTTATGGACTTCGGCCGCGCCATCAACGCCGTCTGCGGTGTCGTTGTCGTCCTTCTCGTCGCCATGCTTGCCGCGCGCCTGTTCTCCAGGCGCGTGGGTCTTCTGGCGGCCGCCTGGTGCGCCGTCGATCCGATCCTCCTGTTCTTCAATGCGCTCGTCCTGACGGAACTGCCCTACATCGCGATGCTCATCGGCGCCATGTTCGCGATCCTGCAATACCAGTCGTCGCGACGCCGCATCGACATCGCGCTGGCCGGCGTATGGCTCGGCTTCGCCACGCTCACGCGCAGCAGCGGTCTCTTCCTGCCGTTGCTTCTGGCGATATGGCTCGTCGCCGCCGATCGAAAGCGCATGCCGCTTCGCCGATCCGTCACGGCCGCCGCAATCATGCTCGCGGCAATGCTCTTCGTGATGACGCCGGCCATCTATCGCAACTACAGGCTCTTTGGCGCCTTCGTCCCCGTGCGGACCGGCGGCGGGGCGAGCCTGATGGAGGCGCTGGGCCCGTGGGCCGATGGCGCCCCGGGCATGGATCGCATTCGGTACCCAAAGACGCCCGAAGGGGCGAACGAAGTCGAGCGCGACAGGATCTATCGAGACGCCGCCGTCGCGTGGGCGAAGGCGCATCCGGGCGACGTGATCTCGCTGGCGTGGCGCAAGCTGGCGCGGACGTGGTCGATCACGATCAACGCCGCCGCATTTCAATCGGGCTTCTACGCGCTCATCTGCTGGTTGAGCGTGGCGCCGATCTTCCTGCTGGCGATCATCGGAATATGGCGCATTCGGCGTCAGGCTTCGATTCTCTGCTTGTTGCTCATGCCGGCGGCCTACTTTACGCTGGTTCACATGGTCTTCGTGGGCTCGGTCCGTTATCGCCTGCCGGCGACGCCATTTCTGTTTATCCTGGCGGCGATTCCCCTGGCCGGCGTGTTGCGACGCACGGATAGCGAGCCGCACGGCGCAGAAGCTTGAAACGCACGACGCTCGAACATAACGCGGCCCTGCGAACGATCCGGGAGTACGTTCACACGCGTACCCTCGTGCGCTATCCCGTGTCGACCTTCCGGCGTCGCCTCGGCGTGTTCCTGCTGGCCTGTTTCGTCATCGCCTTCGGCTTCTACACTTTTTCGACGACAGACGAGGCGATTCGCCGGCGGGCGCTTCAGTTCCTGCGGAAGGCGACGCCCGGCGGCGTGGAGATCGACGTTGGTGGCGCCTCCTTCCAGATGTTCGAGGGCATCACGCTTCGCAATGTCCACGTCTATGTGCCCTATGACGAACGCGTCGACCCGTCGGCGAAGAAGCGGAGCGATCGCGAGATATTCTCGGCGACGACGCTGAAGCTCGTTCACGACCCGTGGCGGCTGCTTTTCGGCAACCTGCGGGTCAAGCGCATTATCGCCGTCGAGCCGACGATTGTCCTGACCAACAACACGGAGACGGGCGCCCGCAACTGGGAACTGCTGAACGACCCGAAGCGCAATCGTTCCGGCGTCAGGCTGCGACATCGGCCGATCGTCACGATCCGATCGGCGGCGGCGAAAGTCACGAGCATCGACAGGGACGGCGGGCGCGTCGAGAGCATGCAGATCCTCGACGCCGACGTTCGCCCTGCGCCGCAGAGCGGGACCGCCTACGACATCGAAATTCGTCAGTACCGCGATCCGATCGGCCGGGCGACGGTCCACTTCGATCCGGCCGAAGGCATGGTTGCGAATTCACCCTTCGTGGCGACGCGGACCATCAAGCTGCAGCTGCCCGCGCCGCTCCAGTCGCTCTTCGATTCCCTGAGCGTCGAGGGCGATGTGCGGCTCACGCGATTCGTGTACGACAACGCGGCCGACGGCGATCGCGACACGCGGATCGAGATGCGCGACGTGAAATGCCACGTTCCCCTCTGGCTCCTGTTCGGCGAGCCGGGGCCCGCCGTGGATCCGGCGATCGCCGACCTGAACCTCTCGCTGGTCGACCTGGAGAACCTGGACGGTCGCGTCGAGCTCGTCGGCGAGGAGATCCGCATTGATCTGACGGGCGTGATGAACGGGGCGCCCTGTTCCGTCAAAGGATCGCTGACCCGATCCGGCGAGGACAACCAGGCGATGGGCGTCGATCTCGAGGTGAAGGCGGAGGGCTTCCCCGCGCCGGAGGGCGCCGTGCGCAGGCGCGTCCTGGCGGATGAGCGGGCGCCGCGCGCCATTCACGAGTTTCTGCACGACTACGACCCGCACGGCCGACTCGATGTCGACCTGCGTTTCGCCCGCGCGACGAACGCGCCCGGGACGCTTCGCATGGACGGCGTCATTGTTCCGCAGGGCGTGACGGGCGCCGCGACCTGGTTTCCCTTCGCGCTGGACGACGTGCATGGCGCCGTTCGCTTCGAAGGACCCGACGTGTACCTGGAAGACCTGCACGGCCGGCATGGTTCGGGTGTCGCGTCCGTCAGCGGGACGATCGATCGCCGGACGGGCTACTCGTCACTGGCGCTTGAGGTCGATTCCTACAACCTGCCGCTCGACGTCCACCTGTTCATGGCCATGTCGGAACGATACCAGGGCGTCTGGCGCCGATTCATGCCTTACGGCACAGCGAATATCCGGGCCGTGCTCACGCGAACGGGCGGCCCCAAGTCGCTGCCGCTTCCGAAGCTGAACAAGCGGGTCACGGTCGACCTGCGCGACGTGATCGCGATGTTCCGGCCCTATCCCTATCGCATCGAGCACGTCGACGGTCGCCTGATCGTCGACGAGGATCGGATTCTCCTCCGCGACATCACCGGTTTCGCGAACGGGGCGCCGATCCTGCTGGATGGCTACGCGCTGCTGGAGCCGGATCGTGAAGCCGAAATCGACATGCGGCTCGAAGGCCGAGGCGTCGGTATCGACAATCGTGTCGCGTCGGCGTTTGGCGGCGCGGACGGGGCGCTCGCCCGATTCAATCCGCGCGGAAATGTCGATCTCATTGGCGGCCTGTCGCGCCGCGAAGGGGACGAAGACCTGCGATGGGACTTTCACGTCGATGGACGCGACCTGCGCATTCGACACCAGGAGTTGCCCTACGCGCTCTCCAATGTCGCCGTCGATCTCGACGTGCGGACGGACGATGTCGTCGTCAACCAGTTGACGGGCCGACACGGCGATTCACTCGTCAGCGCGACGGCCCGCTGGTCGCGCGGCGATTCGGCTGAACGCGTCGAGCTGGTTGTCTCCTCCGACGACCTGGCGCTTGATCGCGAGCTGTACGACGCGCTGCCCGCGGGCGCGAAGTCGGCGTGGGACATGTTCGCCCCGACGGGCCGCGTTCGCGTGCGCAGCCGGCACACGTTCGCCGGCGCCGGCGCCGCCCAGATCCACACGCATACAACGCGCATCGAGCCGATCCAGCTCGCCGCGAAATTCAAGTCGCTGCCGCTGCCCATCACGGGACTCAGCGGCGCCGTGGACATCACGTCGACGGAAGTCCGCCTGGCGAACGTCAGCGGGAACATCGGCGGGTCGCGCATCAGCGTGGATGGCGTTGTCCATCTCGACCCGCAGGGCGGGATGCGCGGCGACCTGAAACTCGTCGCGGGGGAGATCGAGGTCACGCCGGACGTGCTTGGCGCGCTGCCGACCGGGCTTGGCGAATGGATGAAGCGAGCGAAGCTCAGGGGGCGGATGTCGCTCGACTTTTCCAGGCTCGCCTTCGAATCCGATTCGATGGGACGACTGCGCTGGCGGATCGAGGGCCGCATCGGACTCGCGGGCGTGTCCGCCCGGCTCGAAATGTCGCTCGACGACGCCGATGGTGAAATGCGCGGCGTGTGTGTTATCGAGCCGGATGGCGGGATCCAGTTCGACGCCGACGCGAAGATCTCTCACATCCAGTTCGCCGGCTGGGACATGCGCGACGTGCGCGGTCGCATCGTGTCAGATCCGTCGGCGGGGGCGCTGATGATCGAGAAGGGCGTCGCGCGTCTCTACGGCGGCGACGCCACGGGCGACGCGCAGATTCTCTTCAGCCAGGACCATACGGCCTACGAAGCGTCGCTCCTGTTTCGGGATGTTCAGATCCAGGAATTTCTCGACGCGCAGAAGGACAAGGGGCTGCGCCCCGACGCGCGCACGGAGCCGACAGAGAAGGCCCGGGGGACGATCGCCGGCAACTTCGCCATGCGCGGCGAAACGGGGCGGCGCGGGTATCGTGAAGGCGCCGGCACGGTCTATATCCGCGACGCCCAGGTCTGGAAGCTGCCGTTTGCCCTCGCCATCTTCCAGGTGCTCAACCTGACGCCGGATGAGAATGTCTTTCACGACGGCCGGATTGAAATGTTCCTGACGGATCAGAAACTGATCCTTCACAAGATCGATCTGCAGGGGAAGGCGATGGCCTTCATCGGCGGCGGTACCCTCAACCTGGATTCCGACGACCTGGACATCCGCCTGCTCGCCGCCAGCCCCGTACGCGTCCAGGTGCCGCTCCTGACGGAAATCCTCGAAGGCATGGCGCGCGAGGCGATGGAAATCCACGTCACGGGAACGGTCGACAATCCGAAGATCCGCCCGGAACCCCTGCGCCAGGCGCGGGATGTCATCGGCACGCTTTTCCCCGAAATCCCTCGATCACGTCGATAGCGCGTCGCGGACGGCGAGATTCAGCGCGTTCTCAGGCGTTGGCGGGTTCGGCCTGCCTGTCCCGCGGGGCGTAGCCAATCACGACGAACAGGATCGACATGAAGTCGCGCTCCAGCAGGACGCCGATGGCCCCGAGCGCCGCATATTCAATCGGCAGGGGGCGAACGAGCGGGTTCTCGATGGGGATGTGCGTGTGCAGCTTCTCCGCCGCGTCGAGATGCTGCGGCTGGCCAAACCAGTAAGCGGCCGACGCGACGAGCCCGACAACGACGAGCATCCAGATGCGATCGCGCAGATCGAAGAACCACTGGGCGACGAGCGCCGCCAGAAGGAAGGCGGAGATCAGGGCGAAGAACAACTGTCCTGTTTCGATCGGCGCCATCGGTTCGCCCGCGGCGAATGCGATGATGGACCAGGCGATGAAGAAGCCGATGACCAGCGCCCCGATCGCCATGCGAATATCCCAGGCCGACTTGCCGTCGCCATCCTCCATCAGGATCGGCGCTTCGCCGGCGGCGCGGAACCAGCCCTGCACCCACTTCCCGACGACCATGCCGACACCGATCAGGGCGAGCCAGAGCCACGTCTCGGCCATCAGCCCCATGACGGGGTAGACATCGATTGCCGAGTCCGGTGAAGGCGACGCCAGCCGGTTCAGCAGCAGCATGTCCATTCGGCCGCCGCGAGCGGCGAGTGTCGCAAGCCCCACGGCGACGGCGAGCGGTCCGCGCTCGGCCGTGTCCCCCCCGCAGATGGCGACGGCGATGCCGCTGACGACAATCGCGAGCCCCAGCAGTTCGGCCATCGTGACAACGCCGTTGTTGACCATCAGCATCGAAACGGCGCCGAGCGGATCCGTCGGCCGGGCGACCCACCAGCCGAAATACCAGAAGACGGCGCCGGCGATGCACATCGCGGCGACGAATCGAATTCGGTACACGAGGATGTGACCACCCGTCTGCTGTGGGGCGGTATCTTTCGGAACGCCGTTCGTGGGTTGCGAGTCGTCGGTCATGCAATGCGTCTCGTGGAAATCGATGTCGGCTCGTCGGGCGCCTGGGAGATCAGTGATTCGAGCCGCGATCGCTTGTCTGCGGAAATCAGGCACATGGGAAGGCGGAACGACTCGCGCAACTGGCCGCGAATCGCCATGGCCGTCTTGATCGGAATAGGATTGGTGTCCAGGGTCAACAGGGCCCGCATGATCGGAAACAGCTCCGTATGACGTCGCTGCGCCTGCGTCCAGTCATTTGACAGGGCGGCGCCCACCAGCGACGACATCGCCGCCGGAAGCAGATTGCTCAGAACGCTGATCACGCCGCGCGCGCCGACACTCATCAGCGGCAGCGTCAGCGGATCGTCACCGCTGAGGATCGTGATGTCGGACTGCGACGCCAGGGCGCTCGCGCCATCCACGGAGCCCGTCGCGTGCTTGACGGCGACAATGTTCTCATAGGTCGTGAACAGCCGGGCAATCGTGTCGTTCGGAATCTCCACGCCGCATCGCCCCGGAATGTTGTACAGGATGATCGGCGCGTCGATCGCCTCGGCGACGGCGGCGAAGTGCTGGTAGAGACCGTCGGCGTTGGGTTTGTTGTAGTAGGGCGTGACGACCATGACGGCGTCGGCGCCGGCCTCCAGCGCCGCCTTCGAGCACTGGATCGTCCTGGCCGTGCAGTTGCTTCCCGTCCCCGCGATCACGCGGACACGACCCGCGGCGCGCTGCGCGACGGTCCGGACGACGAGCGTGTGTTCCTCGTTCGTCAGTGTCGGGGCCTCGCCCGTCGTTCCGCAGGGAACCAGCCCGCTGACGCCGCCGGCGATCTGCTCATCGACGATTCGTTCCAGCGCCGCCGTGTCGATGCCGTCCTCGGCAAACGGCGTCACAAGCGCCGTAAAGCATCCTTCGAACATTGCTCTACTCCTTTGTCGCATGATGCTCCAGCAGGCGGCGCATCTCCGTCACCGCCTCACGAATTCCAACGAACATGGCCCGCGCCATGATGCTGTGGCCGATGTTGAATTCCTCGAATCCCGCGATCGCCGCGATCGGGGCGACATTTCGATAGGTCAGGCCGTGACCGCCGTGGACGACGAGGCCGCAGTGCTGCGCATGCTGAACGCCGCCGATCAGTCGCGAGATCGCGTCGCGTGTCGCCTCGGGCCCCTTCGCGTGGGCGTAGCCGCCCGTCCACAGTTCGACAATCTGGAATCCGGCCGCCGCCGCCGCATCGATCTGAGCCAGATCCGGCTCGATGAACGCGCTCACATGGGCGCCGGCGTCGCGCAGTCGTGACACGACGTCCCGCAGGCGATCGCCGAGTCCCACGACGTCGAGTCCGCCTTCCGTCGTGACCTCTTCCCGCTTCTCCGGGACGATGCAGCATTGGTCGGGACGCGTGCGGCAGGCGATGTCGACGACATCCGGGGCGATCGCCATCTCCATATTCAGTCGGACGTTGACGACCTCTTTCAGCAGGGGGACGTCGCGATCACAGATGTGGCGGCGATCTTCGCGCAGATGAAACGTGATGCACGCGGCGCCGCCGAGCTGCGCCTCAACGGCCGCCCAGACGGGATCGGGTTCATCCGTCCGCCGGGCCTGGCGAACCGTCGCGACGTGATCGATATTGACGCCAAGCGTGGCCATCGAGGTGGAATCTCCGTGGTTACAGTTGATCGGGGATTATAAGCGGGAGGAACGAACGCCGTCAGCATTCAAAAAAAGCCCGCGCGCCATCGGGCGCGCGGGCCTGTTTTATGCAATATGCGGTTGCGCTCACGAAGCGCGCGACGCCTGGCGTCAGCCGACTTTGGGTCCGGCCGCTTTGACCTCAGCCGTCGCCGAGGAGAATTTCCCGAAGTTCCTGTTGAACAGTTCGGCGAGCTGTCGGGCCTTCGCGTCGTAGGCGTTCTTGTCCGTCCACGTCTCTCGCGGTGTCAGCAGCTTGGTATCGACGCCGGGAACACTCCTTGGAATATGCAGGCCGAAGATCGGGTCCGTCGTCGTCTGCACGTCCCGCAGCGCTCCGGACAGGACCGCCGAGACCATGGCGCGCGTCGCCTTCAGGTCGATGCGTTCGCCGACACCGTAAGGTCCCTTGTGCCAGCCCGTGTTGATGAAGAAGCACTGCGACCCGTGTTTCTTGATCTTCGCCGCGAGCAGCTCCGCATAGACCATCGGATCGCGCGGCAGGAAGGGTTCGCCGAAGCCCGTGCTGAACGTCGCCTGCGGTTCGCTGCCGACGCCGGCCTCTGTCCCGGCGAGCTTCGCCGTGTATCCGCTGAGGAAATGATACATCGCCTGGTCCGGCGTGAGCCGGGAAATTGGCGGCAGCACACCGAATGCGTCGCAGGTCAGGAAGACGACGGCCGTCGGATGGCTGTCGGCGTAGCCCTCGAGAATCGCGTTGTCGATGAACTCGACGGGATAGGCCGCCCGCGTGTTTTCCGTGAACTTGGCGCTGTCGAAGTCGGCGTTGCGTGTCCGGCGATCGAGATCGATGTTCTCCAGGACGCAGCCGAACTTCAGGGCGTTGTAGATCTGGGGTTCGCGTTCCTCTGTCAGCTTGATGCACTTGGCGTAGCAGCCGCCCTCGAAATTGAACACGCCCTTGTCGGACCAGCCATGCTCATCGTCGCCGATCAGGCGGCGATTCGGATCGGCGCTGAGCGTCGTCTTGCCCGTGCCTGACAGGCCGAAGAAGAGGGCGACATCACCTTCATCGCCCACGTTCGCCGAACAGTGCATCGGGAAGATGTTCCGCTCGGGCAGGATGTAGTTCATCACGGTAAAGATCGACTTCTTGATTTCACCCGCATAGTGGGTGCCGCCGATCAGGATCATCTTCTTCGAGAAATCGGCGGCGATGAACGCTTCCGAATGCGTGCCGTGCGTGTCCGGCGTGGCGAGACAGTCCGGGGCGCTGAGAACCACCCACTCGGGGCGCGTCTTCTGCATTTCTTCATCCGTCGGCCGGCGGAAGAGCTGGCGGGCGAACAACGCGTGCCACGCGTGCGTCGTGACGACACGGATCGGCGTGCGATAGTCCGGCGCCGCCCCGGCGTGCGCATCAACCACGAAGAGCTCGCGCGTGTCCTGAAATCGCGTGATCAGCTTGTGCAGTCCCTCGAAGACCTCCGACGTGATCGGCTGGTTGACCTTGCCCCAGGCGACGGTCTTTTCCGTCGATGCGTCGCGCACGACGAGCTTGTCCTTCGGGGATCGTCCTGTCCGCTTACCCGTTAACGTCGCCAACGCGCCTCGGGTGGTCATCCATCCTTCGTGCCGCCGGATCGCGAATTCGATCAGGTGCGGAACGGAACTGTTCCAGTGAACCGCTCCCTCGGGATTGATGCCATGGTTCTCGATGCCGTATTGATTCGGTATCACGGTCGCAGGTCTCCTGGTTCCCTTTTTTCAAACCCGAGCCGGTCACGACCGAACGGGATTGGCACAAGAGTGCTGAAAGCGCCGTATTGTGCAATCGCCGTGAACGCCGGGCAAGCCGCCGAAATCGCGCGGGGCGGCCGCCCGGCGCCCGAGTTCTTAGGGGTTTCTCGGGATCTGTGGGGCGCGTGTGGGCGTCGCAATGTCGCCTTCGAACAGTACTGAACAGGGTTTACACGCCTCGATCGCCGTTCTAGGCTTCCGCATATGAAGCATCGACGATTTCCGGCCGGCATGGATTCGATTGGGCGCCTTGCGTGTATTGTCGCCTGCGCGGGGCTTGGCGCCTGTGGCGGCGGCGGGACGGTCGAGACGAACGTCCGACTGCCGGCCTCTGATCGGCCGGATGTCACGCCGACCGCGTCCAGCGACGCCATTCGTGTGCCCGCCGGCGAGGCGTTCAACTATCCGCGATTCAGCTCAGGACAGGAAGGCCCCGACGCCCGGGGATCCGCGATGGCCGCCGGCGCCGACGGCGCCGTCTGCTTTGCCGAGGTCAACGGCGAGGGCAAGGCCTGGGGCGCCTTTCAGCTCGGTTACGCGTTTGATCACCAGGCGACAAGCCCGTCCCCGTGCGTGGTGCATGTGCGACTGACGGCCGAGGAGGCCGGCAGGTCCTCACGGGGCGAAGGGGCGGGCGCCGACGCGTCCGCCGATGGCGCCGTGAACCTCGTCTTCTTCATGAAGGATTCGATGGGGCTGACGATCAAGGAGGAGTCGCTCGTGTTCAGCACGCTGAATCGCGGACCGCGAGACGCGACGACCCGGCATGACTTCGTCTTCGAGGCGGACCTGCAGCCGGAACGCGGCTACTACGTCATCGTGTCGGGACGTGTCGACGCGTCGGCCACTCAGTCGGCGACCTCCCGGGTCGACCTCAAAGTGTCGGATGTCGCCATGGATATCCGATGGGGTCGGGAGCCGACCGGCGCCGTCCGCGCCGCGTCGCAGGGTTCCTGAGCATGGCGCGGATCGGCTTGTATGGCGGGACCTTCGATCCCATTCACCACGGTCATCTGATCTCCGCGCGGAGCCTGGCGGAACAACTCGATCTCGAACGCGTCTACCTCATCCCTGCGGCCAGACCGCCGCACAAACCCAATGGGGCGATGACGTCTTTCGAGGATCGTTTCGAGATGGCTCGACTTGCCGTGGACGGGGATACGCTCTTCGAGGTCAGCGATATTGAGGCGCGACGGGAAGGCCCCAGCTACACGATCGATACCGTCGATCGCGCCCGCGTCGCCTTTGGCGCGTCGGCGGAGCTCTTCTGGTTCATCGGGGGGGATTCGTTGCCGGAACTGCCGACCTGGCGGCGCGTTCGTGAACTCGTCGAACGCGTCACGATCGTGACCGCGACCCGGCCCGGCTGGCGACCGCCGACACAGGATCATCTGGCTGCGGCCGTCGGACCCGAGGCGGCCGGACGCCTGTTATCGAACTGCGTCGGGACGCCATCGATCGGCATCAGCGCCACCGAAATCCGCGCCCGACGTGCGACCGGCCGCAGCGTCCGGTATCTGACGCCGCCCGCCGTCGTGGGTTACATTGAGGGCCGCCGGCTCTATGAATGATGCGTCGATTTCGCGATCGTATCGTAAGCTTATTTAAGACATGGGTTAATGTTATTATTGGTGTTCGAATTACCGGTCGCCAATAATTGACCATGCGTCGTTTCAGGTTGTATAATGTGAGAAGTGGATTGAGGATCTGCGTGCTTCGCGGCGCGGCGGGGGACGCAGGTTTGGCGTGAAGCCTATTCCGTGTTGCATAGGAAAGTCTGAGTCATCCCGTCGGAGCCCGACCGGCAATTGGCGCCGATGTCTCAGACTGCAGGCTTCTTCGCCCGATGTATTGTTGGGTGGACGATCGCCCCGCCGAGCCACGGCGGCCGCCCGGCGCCTCGCACAAGCGAGCCGGCGATCCATGGAGTTGATAGCAAGACGTCCAGAGGCGACTAACGACCCGGGCGTCACGCGGTCATACATACATGCCTACTGATCCAAGAAATCGAAGTCAGCGTCGAATCCAAATCGGTTGTGGTCTGATTCTCGTCGGCATCCTGTACGCGCAGTTGTCGATGGAGTCGCCCAAGGCCGTGATCAACACTGGCGCCCCCGTTGTCTTCGCGGACACGCCCGTATCCGAGGACTCCTTTGAAAAGCTGCTGCGGGATGACCCGTTTGCCGGCCTCGTCGAATCGAGAGATCGGCTCATCCGTGACGCCCGCGATTACACCTGCACCTTCGTCAAGCAGGAACGCATCGACGGCGCCATCACGGAAGAGCAGGAAGCCAACATCAAGTTTCGAGCCGAGCCCTTCAGCGTCGTGATGGATTTCACGCGCAACGCGGGGCTCGCCAATCGCGTCGTTTACGTCAAGGGTAAGTGGCGAGACGAGTCCGCCGACGAGGGACTTCGGGAATTGGCTGTCTGCCAGCCCGGCAAGGGCCTCTCGATGTTCGTCAAGAGCATCAAGCAGCCGATTCACGGTCTGCTCGCCAGGAAGACGTCCCGTCGCGCGATTGACGAATTCGGTTTTCGTCGAGCCCTCGATCTGCTGATTGAGTACTCGCAGAAGGCGAAGGACGCCGGTGAGCTGGAGCTGACCTTTGTCGGCAAGACGCGGTTTGATGGCCGCGATGTCTGGCTCGTTCGCCGAACCCTTCCGTACACGGGCCCCGGCGGCGCCTATCCCGATCGCGTCGCCAATATCTATGTGGACTGCGAACGCCTTGTGCCTGTCGCGGTCTACACCTATTCCGATTCGGCCGAGTCGCCGGATCAGCTCCTCGGCAAGTATGAGTATCGCAATGTCCGCTTCAACGTCGGCCTGACCGACGCGGACTTCGATCCCGCCACCTACGGCATGTAATCCAGGCAAACTTGCGAATCGCAGCTTCTCGGGATCACCCTGCGCTGTCGCTGCGCGCCCGCGACGGGCCCCGATCCGTGAACGCGCTAGTGCTCCGTGACGATGCCCAGCGGAATCCGACTAAACGGGTTTGACGTCAGGAGCCACGGCAGGACCCACGCCAGGACGCCGCAGATCATCGTTGCGACGGCAATCAGACCCATGATGTCTCGCGCGCGATTCGAAAATCCCTCGAACGGTTTGTTCAGGACGGCGAGGACGACGCTGACCAGTCCGATCGTCGTCGCCGGCAGACTCATTGCGACGCGGAGGGCCTTCTTGAATCCCGGGATGACCTTACCAGTCATCCCGAGGAGGCGCTGTGTGAGTCGGGGCCCGGGTACCGAGGGTTCAGCCGGCGCGGGCGCAGGGGTTTCCTCCGGAGTCGCCGCGTCCTCGGTGGCGCTTTCGATCGGCGCTTCGTCCACCTCCGGGGCTGGCGCCTCAACCGGTGTCGGCTCGGGCTCGACCACTTCCTCGGTCTCAACATCCTCCGGTGGCGGCTCCTCATCGAACGCCGTCTCCGGCGCGTCCTCGTCGGGAATGTAGAGGACCTCGACGGCGGGCGCCGCTTCGTCCACGGCGACATCGTCAGTCGGCGCGTCATCCGGATCGTTCAGCAGATCGGGCAGGTCCGGCGGCGTCGCGCCATTTCGCGGCGCGTCTGTCGGCGCGGCGCCGGCCTCCTGCAGTATCGCGTCGATCTCCGCCGTCTGATCATCCGTTTCCGGGGATTTATCCGTCGTGGCGCTGGTGGCCAGCGCAGCGTCGATCTCCAGTTCCTCATCGACCGGCGCGGGGGCGGCGGGGGGCTCGGGGGCCGGCGTCGAAGGCTCATCCGCCGGCGCGGGGGCGGGTTCCTGTGCCGGCGCTGACGCCGCCTTCCGCGCGAGCGTCTCCTGGATATGAGGCGGAAGCTCGGGCGGCGGTCTCGGCGTGACAGGGGGTCTCGGGCTGGCCTCGACCGGGCCGACGTCGGCGATCGATTCGAGGTATTCGTCCAGGGGACCGTCGGTATTGCTGGTGATGACCTCTGTCAGGATTTCGGCGTGTCGGAGCAGCGCCTCAATCTCGCTGTCAATACCGCCATCGCCGCCCGCCGGCGCGTCGACAATCGGCGCATCCTGTTGGTCAACCGGTTGAACTTCCGTCTCTTCCATGCGATCGCGTCGTGGCGGTGGGTGTTGGCGCAGGATGAACCGCGGCGTCGAGTCCTTGCCTGTCTATCGGCGGCATTTCCGGATGCGCTGAAGTTGCGCCAGTCTTGTCCACGGCCCGCCAACGTGGGATCATGGCGACGCCATGCGGGAACGTCGATTTCTGGTTGAAAATCTCGAGGCCACGCCGCTGACCCTGACGGGGCGCGAGCGACGCCACGCCGTCGATGTGCTGCGTCTGAGCGTCGGCGCCGAAGTGGCGCTGTTCGACGGTCGCGGGGCGCAGGCCCTGGCCGGCGTCGTCGCCATCACGGCGGACGAAGTGAGGCTCGAACTCAGAACTTCGCCGGAGCGGATCCGGTCCTCTCCCATCGCGCTGACGCTTGCTGTCGCGGCGCCCAAGGGATCGCGCGGCGACTGGCTCGTCGAGAAGTGCGCCGAGCTGGGGGTTCCCCGCCTCGTTCTGATCGACACGCAGCGCAGCGAAGTTCAGCCTCGGGAAGCCAAGCTGGATCGCTGGCGGCGGAAGGCCGTTGAAGCGGCCAAGCAGTCCGGCGCCGCGAGCGTCATGCGAATCGAGTCCGGCAGATCCATCGCCGAGGTCCTCGCGGGCGTCAGCGCCGAGGGATGCGTGGTCTACGGCGCCACGAGTGGCGACGCGCCGAGTCTTCACACGCTGCTGGACGATCTGGATCGCGTAGCGGGGGGCGAGAAAGACGTCCTGTGTGTCGTGGGCCCCGAGGGCGGTCTGACGGAAGCGGAACTGGGACTCCTGGCGTCGCGCGGCGCGCGGGCCATGACCCTTGGCGCCCCGACGCTGCGCGTGGAGACGGCGGCGATTGCCGCGGCCGCCGTCTGGGCGGGATTCTCGGCGGGCGGCGCGTAAGTCGCCGCGGCCTACAGACGCTCCGCCGCCATCAGATCGTCGTAGGTCTCTCGCCGACGAATCACGCGGAATTCACTTCCATCGACAAGCACTTCAGGGGGATTGGGGCGGCTGTTGTAGTGGCTCGCCATCGACATGCCATAGGCGCCGGCGGAAAAGACGGCGACAAGATCGCCGCGCTCAATCGGCGGCGCCATGCGATCCTTTGCGAGGAAGTCGCCGCTTTCACAGACGGGGCCGACGATGTCGATGAGCTTCAGTCCCGGCAGCGTCGACGCCGTCGCGCGATCCGTCGGAACGAACCCGGGCTTCGGCTTTGCGGGCCATGCGAAGTGATAGGCCTCATAGAGCGCCGGGCGAAGCAGGTCGTTCATTCCGGCGTCAACGATCAGGAAATCGCGATCGCCGGACTGCTTGAGATACAGGGCCGTCGTCAGCAGGATCCCGGCGTTCGCCGCGATGCTGCGTCCGGGCTCCATGATGACCTTCAGGCCCTTACCCGTCAGCAGCGGTGTGATGGCCTCGGCGTACTGGACGGCCGGTGGCGCTTCGGCGTCACGATAGTGCGCACCGAAACCGCCGCCGATATCGATCGTGTCGATGTCGAATCCATCCGCGCGAAGATCGTCTATGAGCGCGAGCCCCTTCGTGATCGCGCCGACGTACGGGGCGATGTCATTCACCGGCGAGCCGATGTGCAGGTGAATGCCGCACAGATGCACGGCCTCGTCCCGACCGAACGTATCGAAGAACCTTCGTCCGCGCTCGAGATCGACGCCGAACTTCGACTCCTTCTTCCCGGTCGAAGTATAGCGATGCGTCCTGGGATCAACGTCCGGGTTGACGCGCAGGGCGGCGCGCGTCCGCACGCCTTTGCGCCGCGAGATCGCGATGAGATTCGCCATCTCCGCCTCCGACTCGACGTTGAACCAGCCGACGCCCGCGTCGATCGCCTGCTCGATCTCCGCGTCGGACTTTCCGACGCCGGCATAGACGACCATCGACATGTCGGCGCCGACGGCCTGCGCGCGAGCGAGTTCGCCCCCGGAGACAATGTCGAAACCGGCGCCGGCGTCCTTCAGCATCTGACAGATGGAGAGATTTCCGCAGCTCTTGATCGAGTAGCAGATCAACGGATCGAGCGCCGCAAAGGCGTCGCGCACGGCCGAGTAGTGATGCCGGAACGTCGCCCTGGAATAGATGTACGCGGGCGTGCCGACGGATTCCGCAATTCGGGCGACGGGCGTCGCTTCGCAGTGCAGTTCGCCCTCCAGGTATCGGAAATGATCCATAGGTCTCTCGCAGCGCCTTTCGTCGCTTGTGGAGGCCGACGGAGCGTTGGCGTCGCGCGACGCGGGCCACGTCGGAATTCGTCGTTCGGGAAAATCGTCAGCGCGGCGCCGCGCCGACTTATGTCTTGATGCCTTCGAGCAGAATGACGGCGAGCGGCGCGAAGACAATGAACGGCAGCCACGGCGGAAGCGCCGGGTCAATGTTGAACGTCGTGATCTCCACAGTATTGCAGAGGAACATGGCCGCGTAACAGAGGCCGCCCGCGAGCAGCGCCTTTCCACCGAGGACGATCAGCGGAGGTCGTTCACGATTCAGGAAGAAGGGAATGCCGACACACAGCAGGGTCATGTTCATGAAGACCGTGGTGAGCCGCGCGTGCTTCATACGGACGAACTCGGCGACGCCGGCGGCCGAGAAGTAGCTCTGGAGCTTGTTCAGCTCCTTGAGGCTGAGGTACTGCGTCCACTGAGCCGACTGCTGAAGCGCCATCTCTCGCGGCGTGAGCGACGACTTGTAGTCCTCGATCCGGCGATGACCGAGCGCCGCCAGATCCTCGCTGATGTCACCCGCGGCGAGCGTCGTCGCGAAGCCGTTTTCCAGGTGCCACGTTCCCCGTTCCGGGTCCCAGCGCGCCTGGTCCGCCTGGATGACTTCCGTCATGCGGTTGTTTTCGTCGCGCTTCAGGACGACGACGCTGCGCATCTGCATCGCCGTCGGATTGAATCTTGCCGCCGAGAGCAGGGCGTTGCCGTTGGCGCGATCCGGCAGGAAGAAGACGGGGAATGTCTTCGTGCCCTCCAGGTCGCCGTGATTGCGGGCGAGCTTCTGCGCGATGTTCGGGATGATGTACTCCTGGTCGACGAACCACAGGCAGTTCATCGCCAGGCCCGCCAGCAGGATCGGCGTCGCCACGCGATAGAGGGACGCGCCCGCCGACAGGATCGCCGTCAGCTCATTCGAGCTGTGTAGCCGGCCCAGTGTGAAGCACGCCGCAACGACGGAAATCACGCCCGACAGCTGGGCGAAGTACATGAACAGGTTGTGGCCGTAGAAATCGACGATGCGTTCGATGGTCTGAAGGACGCCCGATGTGGGCTGGTTCGTGAACTCGTCCAGATTCACGAACAGATCGAGAACCACGTAGAGACCGATGAGAATCGTCATCGCGAAGATGTAGTTCACGACGAAGGATCGCAGGATGTAGCGGTCAAGGGTTTTCATGTCGCAGTTTCGTTCGCCGCCGCAGGCGCGGCGTCATGTTAGCGCTTCAGGAACCTGAACCCGATGACGCCGACACCACCGTAGAGGACGGCCGTGGCCCCCCAGACAATAAAGACGGGCGTCAGGCCGTACTCCGGCTGATTTGCGAAATTCCGGGCGATCAGAAACGCCAGAAGGACAAACAACCCCGGAATGCAGCTGATAAACACGGCCGTCAGCACCTGGCCGCCACGGAGGATGATCCCCAGCATCGCGCCCATCAGCACCATCGGCAGGACGGCGACGGCGATCGCAATGCGGAAATGGATCTCCCCGCGTATTTCGGAGTTGTACTTCCGGAAGACCTTCAGCAGTTTCTTTCGCTTGTCCAGGTCTTCCTTGAAGATCGGAATCGAGAAGTCGTCCTCCAGCACCTCCAGCTCGTTGAATCCCGTGAACGCCTTCTGCATTTCGTCCTGCGCTTCGAACAGGACCGCCGGAAGCGTTTCCTTCGGTTTCCGCACGATCTTGGCGTCGGCGCCCTCGATCGTGTAGCGAACGTCATCGCGAAGTTCGATCTGGATGATCGGCGAATGCGCCGCGATGCCGTCGTTCAGCTTGATCTCGGCCAGCTTCGCGCTGTAGTTGCGGACGATCGGATTGCCGACCTCTGAGACTCTCGCCGTCACGCCCAGCAGTTCGATCTTGCCGTTGTCCGGATCCGTGCGGAAGCCTTCCGACGCCTCGAGCGTGATCTCGGCGTTCTCGTCCTTCAGTGTGATCCGGCCGTCGCCACCTCGCGACTTCGTAATATGATCCCGGAAGACTTCCGCCAGGAAGTACTTCTTCATGCACTTGCGCATGCCGTGCATCAGGTCGTCGATCTCAGGGACCTTGATCGGATTCGCCTGGAAGTCGATCAGCGTCGGCAGCTTCTCGAACTGGATCTTCCGGCGAATCGCCATCGGGAAACGGATCGGTCCGATCAGCTGATAGTCGAATTCGATGTATTGCCGCCGCTGCGCGTCATAGCTTCGACCGTGCTGCAGCTCGAGTGTGATTTCGGGCGTCGACGCCGTATTGTCGAACTTGATGATCGTTTCATCCGCCGTCCCGATGCGGACGAGCTCGTTGACGTTCATTTCCTGAAAGGCGACGCCCGTCAGGCGCAGGAAGGAAAACCCTTCCTGGTAGC
>Ga0209607_1001094_pt1 | contig 22843 bp, 26 predicted proteins | sample AD_UKC117_MetaG_FD_184413 | JGI IMG/M metagenome (GOLD analysis project Ga0209607, IMG submission 184413) | Active sludge microbial communities of municipal wastewater-treating anaerobic digesters from Hong Kong - AD_UKC117_MetaG (SPAdes)... | ecosystem: Engineered > Bioreactor > Anaerobic >... | reverse complement strand
GGTGCGTCCTGGTTGCCGGAACTCCCGGCTTCTACGAACTCAAGCGCACCCGCACCACGGGGCCGATCTTCGACCAGGAGGGCTGATGCGCATTCATCTCGGAGGCGACCACGCGGCTTACGAACTGCTCGGCGAACTGGTGACCTTCCTCGAGGAGGAGGGTCACGAGGTCGTCAACCACGGACCGCACACCTACGACGCCGCCGACGACTATCCCGTCTTCGTGCTGCGGGCGGCGCAAGCGGTCGCGACCGATCCCGGATCCCTCGGCATCGTGCTCGGCGGCTCCGGCAATGGCGAACAGATGGCGGCCAACCGGGTGAGGGGCATCCGGGCGGCGCTGGCCTACAACGAGGAGCTGGCGTCACTGGCCCGCGAGCACAATGACGCCCAGGTGCTCTCGATCGGCGCCCGCATGAACACCGTCGAGCAGGCGAAGGCGATGGCCAAGACGTTCGTCGAAACACCCTTCTCCCACGACCCGCGCCACCAACGCCGCATCGACATGCTCACCGCCTACCAGGAGGACGGCACCCTGCCGCCCTTGCCCACCGGCTGACGATGGCGACGTCGCTCTCGGCTGCGCGGGTTGCCTCCCGCGCGGGCTCACGCAACAGGATTCGCACCCGCTTGACGGCCAAGCCGACAGGCGAAGCGCTGCGATTGGCGTTGCTGGTCGCGCTCGCGGTCGCGGTCTTCGCGGTCCTGGCGCGGTTCCCCGAGGACGTGCCGCGCTCGGCATACGCCCCGCTCATCCTGCTCGCGGGGCTCATGCTGTCCATCCGTCACCTCGTCGTCTACTACGGCGTCGTTCTCGGTTGCCTGGCCGTCGGCCTCGTGCTCGTCCCGACCCTGTGGAACCGGGCGCTGATCATCTTCCTGGTCCTGGTGTTCATGATGGCGACGATGCTGGTGCTGGCCCGATCCCGCGAAGGTCTGGGGGTCTACGGCACCGGCAGCGAGGCGCTGCTTCGTGATCTGCGCCAACGCCATTCGAAGCTCGGGGAGATCCCGACGCTGCCCGAGGGTTGGCATGCCGAAGGGGTCATCGCCGGCGCCAATGGCGACACCTTCCTCGGCGACGTGCTGCTGTCGGCCGAGGGCTTCCACCCGCACCACGCCGAGTTCTGCCTCGTCGACGTCAGCGGCAAAGGACTGCGCGCCGGCACGCGGGCGATGACCCTGGCCGCGGCGCTGAGCGGGCTGCTCGGGCAGGTCGAACCGTGGCGTTTCCTCCAGGCCGCCAACAGTTATCTCGTGCGGCAGCAGTGGGCCGAGGGCTTCGCCACTGCCGTGCACCTCGACCTCGATCCGGTGTTCGGGCACTTCTCGGTCAGCAGCGCCGGCCACCCCCCGGCGATGCGGTACTCCTTTGCCACCGGCACCTGGGAGCAGGTCACGACCGAGGCCGGCCCGGCGCTCGGGCTGATGGACAATATGAACTTCCCCCGGATCAGCGGCGAGCTGCATCCCGGCGATGCGCTCGTGCTCTACACCGACGGGATCATCGAGTCGCGCGAGAACGAACTGGCCGGCGGCATCGACTGGATGGGCGGCATCGCCGAGCGCGCGCTGCGCGACGGCAGCTTCTCCGGCCTCGCGAAGCAACTGACCGAGTCGGCTCGCGGCGGCCCCGACGACGACCGCGCCGCCTTGGTGATCTGGCGCGTATGACGCCCGAAAACCCAAGCCGGGCACCGGAATCGCTGCTCGGCGGCGGCTGGCCCGCCGATGTCGAGAACCCGCGCCCCATCCGCACCTTCACCCCGCGCTACCGCGTCTCCGATCTCACCCGGGAGCGGATGGACACGCTCCTTCCGAGGTATGCCGTCGAGCAGCTCCCCGTGGATCCGCAGGCGGTCTTCGGCCGGGTTGCGCCGCTGGTCCTCGAGATCGGGTCCGGTCACGGCGCCGCAGCGATCGGGTATGCCGCCGCCCACCCTGGCCACGACGTCCTGACCGCGGAAGTGCACCTGCCCGGAGTGGTCCGGATGCTCGCGGCAGCGCAGGCGAGCGGGGTGGAGAACCTGCGGGTCTATCCGCGGGATGCGATGGACCTGCTCGGCGGGGGACTGGCGCCGCATACGGTCAGCGCGGTCCACTTGCTCTTCCCCGACCCGTGGCCCAAGGTCAGACACGCGAAGCGCCGCTTCGTCCAGCAACGCACCCTGGCGGCGATCGAACGCATCCTCGTGCCCGGCGGCGAACTGCTCGTCGGCACCGACCACCCGGTCTATGCCCACTGGACCCGCGAGCAACTCGCGGCCTTCCCGACGGCGCGCGTGACGCAGGTCGAGCGGCCGGCGTGGAAGGACGAGGACGGGTTCGAGGGCAAGGGGCGCGCTGCGGGCCGGCCCCCGACCTATCTGCGCGTCACCTTCGGCTGACGGAGATCAGCGGCCTTTCGGGCGCATCACGGTGAAGGCCAGGCCGGCGAGCCCCGCCAGAGCCAGACCGATGAAGGTCTTCTTGATCAGGTCCCAGTTGGCGCCGCCGCCGAGGATGTCGTTGGCGATGCTGCCGACCTTCTCCGGGATGCCCGGTTCCTCCGAGGTCATCGAGGCGGCGGCGGAGCTGCTGGAGGAACTGGACGACGACGAGGCCGTCGCGCTGGCCGAGCCGCTCGCGCTGGCCGAGCCGCCGGGGGCGGTGCTGACGACGCCTCCGGGGACCCCGGCCGTGGACGAGGTCTGGCTCGTCGTGCCTGGCGATGACACCCCGGTGCTCGTCGTGGACGAGGTAAGACTGCGGGTCGTGCTGTTCGTCGTGCCGGCCGGTGAGGAGTTGGTGGAGGTGCTGGTGGGCGGCGGGGTGTAGGACGTGGTCGGATCCGTCGTCGACGTGGTCGTCTCCGGGTCCGGCGGCGGCGTGAACGTCGAGGACACTGACGTCGTGGTCGTCGTCTCCGGGTCCGGCGGCGGCGTGAAGGTCGGCGAGTCCGTTGTCGGGTCCGTCGTGGGATCGGTCGTCGGCGTCTCGGAGGTCGAATCGGGGCTGGTGAACCCGGTGCTCGACTCGGACGACGTGGTGTCGGTCGGCGTTGCCCTGGAGATGACGGTGCCCAACCCCTCGGCCACGACCCCGGCGGTGGCCGGCGCGACGGCCGCACCACAGACGACCGCCATGACGACGGCCGGAAGGGCGATCGCCCGGCGGGTGGTGCGCGGCCCGCGTCGCGAGGTGGACTTGCGATCGGTCATGGGTTCCTCCGAGGTGAAACCGGTGCGTCCCGCGACGCAACCCGGAGCGGGCAGCAGACAGATCGAGCCTGCGCACCCGGGTCGGATTCTATCAGTCCGCCCCCCGGTTCACATCATTCCCAGACGTCACATGGGTGTCACGGTGAGGGTCGCCGGGGTGCGGCTCGCGCTGTGCCACACGGCGTCCCGGTCGATCCCCATCGCCACCGCGCGGGTCATGCAGTCCGGCAAGGTGGCAGTGCTCCCGGCTATGGCGCCTCCGTCGGACACGCGAGCGATCCCGTCGTGCACGTCGACGTCGAGCTCACCGAGCCGGTGCCGCCCGTCGCCGAGCCCGGTGGCGGGCGTCGCGTCGGAGACCAGCGCGATCGCTGCGGGGCCGACCAGGTCGAAGACCATCCGGATGACCTCGGGCGCCACATGGACCCCGTCGGCGATGAGTTCGAGCACCGCATCGCCACGAGCCGCCGCCGACAGCGCGGCCGCGACCGGGCCGCCCGTCCGGTGATGCAGGGGCGGCATAGCGTTGAACAGGTGGGTGATCAGGACAGGGGCTCCCGTCGCTTCGGCGCCGGTTGTGATGGCGCGCGCCATGGTGGCCCCATCGGCAGCCGTATGCCCGAGCGCCGGCCGGATTCCCAAGCGCACCAATGCTTCTGCGAAGGCGTCCGCGCCGGGCAACTCCGGCGCGTGGGTCCAGTGCACGATCGCGCCGGGCGCCCCGCCGTCGGCGGCGGCCCCGGCCAGGCGGTCGGCGAGGCGTGGGTCGGGGGCGATCAGTGCGGCGGCGTCGTGGGCGCCGCGGCGCGCCGGGGCGAGGCAGGGACCCTCGAGATGGATCCCGGCGACCGTGCCGTCGGCGACGAGCGGGGCGAGGGTGCGCACCTGTCGTTCGAGCGCCGGCGGCGGTGCGCTGACGAGGCTGGCGACGACACGCGCTCCGCGCTCCCGGTGGTATGCCGCCGCCTTCCGTGATCCCGCCTCGTCGCCGCCGAACTCGAAGCCGAGCGCGCCGTGGCAATGCAGGTCGAGGCACGCCGGGCCGGCGGGTTCGCTCACCGGTGTCCGCCGAGGCGGGTGGCGGCGAACGCGACGAGTGACCGGGCGACGTCGATGGTCTCCTGGATGGGAACCGACTCGCGCGGCTCGTGGGCGAGTCGCACGTCCCCCGGTCCGTACTGCAATGTCGGTATGCCGCCGTGCCCCAGATAGAGCCGCAGGTTCGAGCCGTAGGGGGCGGCGGCGGGCAGCGGGCGGGCGCCGGTCACGGCATACGCCGCGTCGGCGACCTCGGTGATGAGCGGGTGCGTTCCGGCGAGCCGGCCGGAGCCGAACTGGCCACCCGGCCAGGTGACGATGGCCGGATGATCGCGCAGCCAGGGATCCGTCGCGCAGGCCGACGCGACAGCGTCCTCGAACTCGCGGCGGGCCGCGCGGCCGGATCCTCGTTGAGGGCGATGTTGTAGCGCCCGTGCGCGACCAGCGAGTCGGGCACGCTGCTCGCCCAGTCGCCGGCGGTGATGGTGCCGACGCTGATGCCGTAGGGCAGGGGATTGCCCGCGAAGAGCGGATCGGGGTGGGCATTGCGCCGGCTCTCCAGCACGCGTAGCGCGCTGTGGATGGGCCAGAACGCCTCGATCGCCGAGACCAGCCGGCGCTCGAAGCGCAGCCCGCTCGCGTGCGACGCCCGGGCGACGGCGATATTGACCGCCACGCCGGCTTTCATGTCGCAGGCCCCGCGGCCGTGCACCGCACCGTCGCGGATCGCGCCGGAGAAGGGATCGCCGTCCCACTTCGCCAAATCGCCTGTGGGGACGACGTCGATATGGCCTTGCAGGATGAGCGCCGGCTCTCCCTCACCTGCGGTGGTGCCGACCAGCCCGTAACCCTCGGCGCGCTCGGCCTCGATGCCCGTGAAGTCGGGGTCGGCCCGCAACTCGTCGAGATCGAGCGTCCACAGGTCAGTGTCCAAGCCGAGCTGGGCGAAGGTTGTGGCTTCGTTCGCTTGGTGGCGGGGTTTTTGCAGCGCTCCGTGGCGGTCTTGTTGCCGCGATCACGCAGGACTGGCTGCAGGTAGGTGTCGCGGTCTGAACCGAGAGGGGTGCGCCCGGTCGGGGCCGTTTGGATCGCTGCCGCTACGTCAGAGTCCGAAGGCTCCGCCGCTGACGAGGATCACGATGCCGAGGCCGATGAGAACGATGGGGAAGAGGATGTGCTCCCAGCGTTCGAGCACTTCGGCGATCGGGGGGCGGGTGGCGACGAACTTTGCCAGGGCCACCAGGACCGCGACGAGCGCGAGGAAGATGATGCAGTAGGCGACTACTGCGAGAGGTTCCACGCTGAGGAAGACAGGGGTGTAGACGCCGATGTTGTCGCCGCCGTTGGCAAGGGTGACGCCTGCGACTGTCCACACGCCGACCTTCTTGCCGGCAACCTTGACCTCGTCGTCATCGTCGTCATCGTCTCCGCGCCAGGCCTGCCATGCGGCCCAGAGGCCGAGGCCCAGAGGGATGAGACCGAAGTACGGGATGGCTGCCGAGGGCAGGAATGCTCCGGCACCGATAGTCACCAGGACCGCGGCACCGAGGATGCCGGCGAATCCGAGGTACTGGCCGGCCAGAATGCGGGCGGTAGTGCCGCGCTGGCCTGCCCCTCGCGCGAAGAAGAGGGAGAGCACGATGATGTCGTCGATGTTGGTCGCTGCGAACAGGCCCATCGCCTGCAAGACCGAGGTGAGGATCATGCGCCCTCCCCAGCTGCGTCGCATCCGGGAAGCGAGCAGGCGGGATCGATGCACGGGGCGTCTTCGTCCACTGCCAGGGTGGCATCGACCAGTGCCGTCAGCGCCTGCGCCAGGTGCGAATCGGCGATCTCATATCGTGTCCGACGACCCTCGGGCTCGGAGACGACGATCCCGCAATCGCGCAGGCATGCCAGGTGGTTGGACACGTTCGGGCGTGTCAGGTCCAGATCTCGGGCCAGTTCCGCCGGGTAAGCGGGATGGTCGAGCAGGGTCAAGATGATCCGGGATCGAGTGGGGTCGGCCAGTGCACGACCCAGGCGGTTCATCACGTCGAGACGCGAAGCAATAGTCAGCATCGACTGAACTATACAGCGCGCACTGAACACTCGGTCACAGGCGTCAGCCCAGATCGCATGCCCGTAAGGGGAACCCTCACCGGACACCACCGCTACTTATCGAGAGGAACGATGTGACTCCCGGCGGAAGTTGGCGGGCTCCTGCCGGGACTAAGTGGCGGTGGGCTGGCCGGGCGTTCGATCCGCTGACCAGCTGGCCGTGGGTGCCGTCGTCGCGGTGAACGGACCTGACGGGCAGGAGTGGGGCGACGGAGCCACGACGGTGTCCGGCGCCACTGTTACCCAGCGCCTTGGCGATGGCCTCCCGGCCGGGGACTTCCAGGTCGCTTGCGCTCCGTGTCCGGTGACGGCCACCCTGTCGACGGGACCTTCCGCTTCACCGTTGAGGCGGCGCCTGAAAGCGCGAGCACATCTGAGCCGTCGCCCGAGCGTGCCGACGAAGGGGCGACACCGACCTGGCCGCCTACAACGCGATGCTCGCACGCCTGGCCCGGCGCGCCGATGCCACCGCCCCTGGGCGCACCCAGCAACCAGGGGCCCCCCAAGCGCTCGGCGGAGGTGTCGAGGGACTGAGCGGCTACCAGGTCAGGTCTGAGCACTCGTGCTGCTGCTGGGCCGTCTCCACCTGGAGCGTGGCGTGGGCGATGCCGAAGCGATCCCGCAGGATGTCCCGCGCGGCGGCCAGGACCGCGGCGTGATCCGATCCGCTGCTCGCGACGAGGTGAGCGGTGGCGACGTTCATCCCGGAGGTCAGCACCCACAGGTGCAGGTCGTGGATGGCGCTCACGCCGGGCACGGCGCTCAGCTCTCGGCTGACGGCCTCCGGGTCGATGCCGGCGGGTGCGTGCTGGCCGAGTACCGCGACGACCTGCCGCCCCAGGGTGACGGCACGCACGATGACGAAGATGGCGATCGCCAGGGCGACGACGAGGTCCCAGACCGGTCGCCCGGTGGCGATGATCAGAACACCGGCGACCATGACACCGACGGAGCCGGCAGCGTCGGCCACCACTTCGAAGTAGGCGCCCCGGACGTTGAGGCTGTCCTTGGACCCGCTGCGCAGCAGCAGCATGGAGACAAGGTTGATCACCAGGCCCACGAAACCGACCGCGAGCATCACGCCCGAGGGTAGGGACGGGTCCTCGCCGATCCGGCTGATCGCCTCGACCACCACGTACACCCCGACGCCGAGCATGATCAGCACGGTCAGGCCGGAAGCGAAGACTTCCGCGCGGTACGAGCCGTAGGTTCTTCTTCCGGTGGGGTCGGGGCGGGTGGCGATCCGGGTGGCGAGCAGGGACGCCCCCAGGGCCACGACGTCGGCGGCCATGTGCCCGGCGTCGGAGATCAGCGCGAGCGAGCCGGAGATCAGCCCCGCTGCCAGCTCGACGGCGAAGAACGTCGCGGTCAGGAAGAACGCTGCGGCGAGGCGGCGGCGGTAGCGCCCGCCGGCGTGCTCAGCGACGGGGGCGTGAGCGTGCCCGGCGCCCATCAGCGGATCCCTTCGTGTCCGGTGTGCTCGCGGCACACGTCCAGCAGCATCCGCACGTGGGTATCGGCCAACCGGTAGTACACCCGGCGGCCCTCTCGCCGGTTGCCCACCACCCCCGAGGCCCGCAGTAGACGCATCGTCTGGGACACCGACGCCTCTGGGACCTGCACCGCTGCGGAGATGTCGCACACGCACAGCTCACCGGCCTCCAGCAGCGCGTAGAGGATCTTGGTGCGCCGTACGTCACCGAGCAACCGGAACAGCTCGGCCAGCGTCCCTGCCTCGGCGTCGTCCGGGACGCTGGCGCGGACCAGCGCCACGCGCTGCGACAGGGGATCATCACCGACGCAGCCGTCCAACGGCAGGACCCGACCCATGGGCATCTCCTCATCTACGCGGATCTTCAGATAACGTCACCCTAGCGCTGCGATCGCCGTGGGGTCGCAACCTGTCGATCGGTCTTCAGACCCATGTCGCTGTCAGGGACGCAGGCGGGGAGGAACGTATGCAGGACGACCCGGGCGTTACGGGGCCGGTGTGGCTGCCGACCGCACCGGCGTCCCTGGAGACGATGCTGGCACCGACGCTGCAGCCCGTGCCGGTCCTTCCGGTGCTGGCGGTGGTGCTGCTGGTGCTGTACCTGGCGGGCGCGTGCCGGCTGTGGCTGCGGGGTCGGCGCTGGTCGATCGGTGCGACCATCTCGTTCACGGTGGGCTGTGTGGTGCTGGCGCTGGTGACCGGTGCGGGCATCGAGGGGTACGGGTTGCGGCTGTTCTCGGCGTTCATGTTCCAGCAGCTGACGTTGATGATGCTCGTCCCACCGCTGCTGGTGCTGGGGCGGCCCGGCACGTTGCTGCTGCGCGCGACCCCGCACCGGGGGGTGGGCACGGTGGTGCTGGTCACGGCGCGGCGGGCCCTGCGCAGCCGGGTCAGTCGGGTGGTGCTGCACCCGGCGGTGATGGTGCCGTTGTTCCTGCTGGCGTTCTACGGGCTGTACCTGGCCGAGCTCGCCGACCCGCTGCTGCGCACCTGGACCGGGCACCTCGCCCTGGAGGTGGGGTTCCTGGTGGCCGGTCTGCTGTTCACCGTGCCGGTGCTGTCCACCGACCCGTTGCCTATCCGGCAGACCCATCACGGCCGGGCACTGGACCTGCTGCTGGAGATGCCCCTGCACGCGTTCTTCGGGGTGATCGTGATGATGGCCACCGCGCCGATGGTCCCGCTGTTCGCCGCGCCGCCGGCCGGCTGGGGGATCGATCCCCTGCGCGACCAGCAGCTGGCCGGTGGGCTGGCCTGGTCCTACGGGGAGGCGCCGGGACTGCTGATGCTCCTGCTGATCGCCAGCAGGTGGCAGCGCAACGACACCGAGCGCTCCACCGCCCGAGACCGGCAGATCGACCGCGACGGCGGCGCCGACGCCGAGCTCGAGCAGTACAACGCCTACCTCGCGCGCTTGAACGGCTCGCGGCCCTCGGGGGCGCCACCTGCACAACCGTGATGGTCGAGCCTCACGGGACCGCAGCATCGGACGTTGTCGACACCGCGGTGGTGGTCTTCTCGACGATGTCCTGGCCGAGCCGTATCCCGGTGTAGGCCGCGACGGCCATCAGCACGAGGAACCCGACGATCAGGCGCCACTCCAGCCACGAGGGGCACACGCGGGTGACCCACACCCGGCCCGGCACCCGCAGGGCTCGCACCCGCTGGGCCCGCACCCGCAGCGTCGGGGCGTGGTCGTCGGCCGCGCGGAGCCGCCGCGGGAAGGGGCGGCGGCTGCGGTCGCGGCCGGGTCGTCGACTGCCTGCCAGCGCACCGCTGACGACAGCGGCCGCCGCCAGGACGTAGACGGCCGTCTGCGGCGTGGTGCCCAGTCGCGCCGCCGGGGTGAGCGTGGTGCGCAGCGGGAGCGAGGCGATGAGCTCCTCATCGGTGAACAGACCGGTCCGCGCCACGACCGTCCCGTCCGGCATGATCATCGCGCTGACGCCCACGGTGGAGACCTGGACGGTCGACCTGCCGTGCTCCACCGCCCGGAAGCGGGACATCGCCAGCTGCTGGGTCGACTCCGGGGTGCGCCCGAACGAGGCGTTGTTGGTCGGGATGACGATCAGCTCTGCCCCGTCGAGGACCCCTTCGCGGATGAGGTCTGCGTAGGCGACCTCGAAGCAGATCCCGGTGGCCAGGCGCACGTCACGTCCGAGCGCGTCGATCCACACGTCCATGACGGCGGGGTCGCCGCCGGCTGCCATGTCCGTGGCGACCCGGTCGACGAGCGGAGTGAGCTGGCGGAAGAATGCGCGGAAGGGGACGTACTCCCCGAAGGGGACCGGGTGCTGCTTGGCGTAGGCGTCGCCACTCCCCGCACCGGCGGTCCAGGAAATGATCTCGTTGTAGCGGATGTCCTGCCCGTCGGGGAACCGCTGGGTTCCCAGCAGCAGTGGGGCGCCGACCGCTGCGGCGGCGCGGTCCACGGTCGAAGCCTGCGCCAGGTCGGTGCGGGGGTCGATGTCGGCGGCACTCTCCGGCCACACCACCAGGTCCAGCTTGCGCCTTCCGGCGGTCGCCGCGAGCCGCTCGGTGCCTTGGGCGTGGTTGGCCGTGACGTCGCGGGCCTGCTCGGCCCAGTCGGCGCCCTGCTGCGGGACGTTGCCCTGGACGGCGCCGACCAGCAGTGAGCCGTTCTCCGGGCCGGCTGTCAGGGGAAGCCGGCCCGGGGCGCCGGCCAGGAGCACCGCGGCGAGCAGCGCCCGAGTCGCGGCGATAACCGCGGTGCGGCGCAGGTACTGCAGCGCCAGCGCGATCAGCGCCCCCGTCACGGCGACGAACGCGGAGACCAGGACCTCCCCTCCGTAGGGCGCGAGACGTAGCAGGGGCGCCTCGGTCTGGGAGAACGCCAGGAAGCCCCACGGGAAGCCCCCGAAAGGCCAGGAGCCGCGGACCTGCTCGATGGCGACCCACAGCACGGCTGCGGTGACCGCCTGGGCCAGCGGGCGACCGGTGAGCCAGACGGCCCTGCGCGCGTAGGTCCACAGCGCGCCGAAGCCGGCGACGTACAGCGCCTGGAACACGCTGAGCGCGACCCACGGGAGCGCCGATCCGGTGGCCTGCACTGCCCAGTGGACCAGCGGCAAGAAGAAGGCCAGCCCCCAGACCAGGCCGATGCCTGCGGCGCGGACCAGTGACGCGCCGCGCATCGCGAGCAGCAGGCACGCCATGCCGGCGTAGGCCAGCGGCCACCATCCCCGGTCAGGAAACGCGAGACTCGTCGCCCAGCCACCCACGCCTGCTCCGACCAGCACCAGCCCCGGCGGCATGAGGCCAGGCAATGAGGCGCCACCGTTGCGGCGTCGCGCATTCACGCGCTCGACCTCCTGCCGGGGCGACCCGGCGCGGACACGAAGCTCCCCGCCGGCCGTACGAGCTGGACCGGGCCGCGTGTCCGACAAGGAAGGCCGTTCGGGCCCCGTGCTCACCCGGCGCCTCCCGATGGGTCGTCACGCACCTGCCGGGCGCACATCGGCGTCGGCCGGTCCTCAGACGCCGGCATAGGAATGCAGGCCCGTGATGAACAGGTTGACGCCGACGAAGTTGAACCAGAAGGCGGCGTACCCGGCCAGGGCCAGCCACCCGGCCTTCCTGCCGCGCCACCCGGCGGTGGACTGTGCGTGCAGGTAGGCGGCGTACAGCACCCAGGTGATGAAGGCCCAGGTCTCCTTGGGGTCCCAGCCCCAGTACCGGCCCCAGGAGTCCTCGGCCCAGATCGCGCCGGCCAGCACGGCGAACGTCCACACCGGGAAGGCGAACAGGTGGGCGGTGTGGGCGAGGCGCTCCAGGGTGGCGGCAGCCGGCAGCCGGCCGGCGTAGCCGCGGGTCGCCTGCCCGCCGGCGTCGCGCGCGTCGGCGCGTCGGCGCAGTAGGTACAGGCCGGTTGCGGCGGCGCCGACGGTGAAGACGCCACCGGCGATGATCGCCGCCGCGACGTGGATGACCAACCAGTACGAGTTCAGCGCCGGGACCAGGTCCCCGGCGGGGGTGTAGAGCACCGTCACGGCCAGGCCCAGGCACAAGGTGACCAGAGCGAGGACCCACACACCCAGGTCACGCACCGGCTGGCGGCGGCGCAGGAACACCAGGTAGGCGGACGTGGCGGCCAGTGTGGCGGCGGTCGTGAACTCATACATGTTGCCCCACGGCACCCGGCCCGCCGCGAGGCCCCGGGAGACGACTCCGGCCAGGTGCAGCGCGAACGCGAGCGTGGTCAAGGCGGCCGCGATCCGCTCCGTGCGACGCGCGGCTGCATCGCGGATCGCGGGCCGGGCCCCAGCGGTCGGCGGCTGCGGGTCGCGAACGGCGGCATGGGCGCCGGCGGCGACCGCCTCGAGGCGAGGCGCGTCCTCAGGCACCGGGTGCGACCGGCGGGCCGCCTGGTAGGCGTAGGCGAGCATCGCCAACGCATAGACCGCGATGGCGCTGTAGATGAGCCGGTCGCTCAGCTCGGCCAGGAGGTTGGGGGTGGGCATGTTCAGTCCTCTCGGTCGTGCGGGGAAGTGCCGCTGCCGCCCGGTTCGGCGCCCGGCAGGGCGGCGAGCAGCGACGAGAGCTCGCCGGGGACCGGCTCACGTCGGGTCAGTGCGTAGCTGGCTGCCTCGACAGTCGCGCCGCCGCCGCCAGCCGCTGCGGTGACACGGACCCAGACCCGGCGTCGGCGGACGGCCAGTGAGACCGTCAGGCCCAGCAGGAGGGCGACCGCGGCGACCAAGGAGAGCTCCTTGCCGGGGTCGTGGGCGATCTGGAAGTTTGCGAACCGCGAGACCGACTCGAACGTCAAGGTGCCCTGCCCGTCGGGCAACGTCATCGACTCACCGGGTCGCAGAGCGCGCGCGAACGGCTCGTCCCCGTCCATGACCTGGCTCAGATTGGTCTTGTCCAGGCGGAAGACCGACTGCGGTGCGCCGTCGCCCAGGCCGAGGTCACCGGTGTATGCGGTCAGCAGCAGCTGGGGATCGACCAGGTCCGGGTAGAGCGATCGAGGGCCGGCCGCGGGGTCGACGGAGGCGGTGGGCAGGAAGAACCCTTCGAACCCCAGCTGCGTCGGCTGCCCGTCCGGGACCTTGATCACGCCCTCGGAGGACAGGTTGCCGTCGAAGGGCACGAACACCACCGGCCCGGAGAACACCGTCTGACCGCGGCCATCGGTGACGCTGACCACCGGGGCGTAGCCGTGGCCGGTGAGGAACATCTTGGTGCCCTCCACCTGCAGCGGGTGGTTCACCTCGACGGTGACCTTCTCCGCGGCGCCGCCGGGGGTGCGCAGCACAGTCAGGTCGGCCTGGAAGTCCCGGGCGCTGCCGCGTTGGGGGCCGGCCGTCTCGAACCTGGCAGTGAAGTCGTCCAGCGTGACCGAGAACGGGCTCAGGCCCTCGGCGTCAGTCAAAGGCCCCGGGGTGAACTCGTCGTACTGCAGCCGCGTGTTGGTGAAGGAAGCACCCTCCACGACGATCACCCGCCCCTCGAAGCCGAAGAGCGACCCGATCGCGACGCCGAAGAGCAGGACCAGGAGTGACAGGTGGAACACCAGGTTGCCGGCCTCGCGCAGGTACCCCTTCTCCGCCCGCACGGAATCGTCCTCGACGACGACGCGGAACCTCCGGGCCCGCAGATGGGAGGCGGCTGCCTGCAGGATCTGCGCCCGCTCCGCGGCCACGGTCGCACGACGGTGGTCGTCCAGGCGCGCGAGGTTGGTCGGTGCCCGTGGGGGTTCGGCGCGCGCCGACTGCCACAGGCGCGCCGCGCGTGGCAGGACGCATCCAGTCATGGAGACCATGAGCAGCAGGTAGATCGCGGCGAACCAGGGCGAGGAGTACACCTCAAAGAACCCGAGGCGGTCCAACCACGGGCCTACCACCGGGTTGTCAGCCAGGAAGCGGGTCACGGCGCCGGGGTCGAACGCGACCCCGCGCTGGGGAAGCAACGACCCGGGCACGGCGGCCAGGGCCAGCGCCAGCAAGAGCAGCACCGCGGTCCGCATGGACGTCAGCGTCCGCCACGCCCACCTGGCCCATGCCGCCAGCCCCTGCCCCGTCGGGCGCGGTGGCACCGCCATCACCCCAGGGCGAGCCGCCTCCTCGAGACGGTGGCTGAGCGCAGTGTCCTCGAGCGTGTCCCCGGCTGGCCGGGATGCCGCTGCCCCGGCGACGGCGTTACCGGGCAAGGCGCCGATTGGTTCGGTCACCGGCCCGCAGACCCGGCTTCCCGCGCGTCGAGCATGTCGTTGAGTACCGCGAGCTCGGCGGTCTGGGAGCCAACGATCGCCTGGGCCAGACGACGCACGTCCTGGTACTGGACCAGGTCGAGGGCCGCCTGAGCCATGGCCACGCCGCCTTCATGGTGCGCCACCATGAGCCGCAGGTACAGAACCTCAGCGTCGAGCCCTCCTGCCTGGGCGAGCCTGCCCAGGTCCTCATCGCTCGCCATCCCGGGCATCACCGCGTCGGGTCCCGGCGCCGCGGTCGCGTCAGCACGGTTGTCCATGGACCCCATGCCGGAGCCGGTCTCGCTCATCCACTGCATCGGAGCGGCCAGGCTGGCCTGCGGAAGGTCCCACTGCTCCAGCCAGCCATACATCTGCCCAGCCTGCTGCTGCTGGGTCAGCATGATGTCCAGCGCCAGCGACCGGACCTCGGGATCCTCCGTGGCGTCACGCACCGTCGTGGACATCTCCACCGCCTGGGCGTGGTGCGCCTGCATGTCGCGGGCGAACCCAGCCTCGGCTGACCCCTCGGCCGGCCGCGAGACCCGGTCGCCTCCGCTGGTGAGGGCCGAACCGGCGACCAGGCCGGCGACCCCCACAACGGCGGCCACCAAGATCACCACCGCAACGGTCGGGACCCTGCGCGGCGCGCCAGCGCTCTCGCTCATCACGCGTCCACCCCACCCGTGCACGGCGCACCCGGCTCCGGTGTCTGCTCACCCTGCTGGTACTTGACCAGGAACTGCTCCAGGCGCGGGTCATCCGCCGTTCCCAGCGCCAGCTGGGTCCCCCAGGCGCTGGCCACCACCGGCTGCTCGGGCAGGCCATCGAAGGGGCTGAGCAGCACGTACGCGTTGCCGTCGGCCAGCTCGGCGAGCCGCTGCACCTGCTCGGCCGGCAGGTCCGAGCTGTAGGTGATCCACACGGCACCGTGCTCCAGGGAGTGGACCCCGAGCTCGTTGGCGATCGGCTCGGTGTACGTCCCGCAGTTGGCCCACACACCCGCGTGGTCGCCACCGACGGGCGGCGTCTGGTCGTACCGCACCGGCTCCTGGACATGGCTGGCCGACAGGTCGCTGAAGGTCGCAACGCCTTCGATGTCCCCCGACGCTGCCTCAGTGACTTCGGCGGCGCGCTGCTGCTCGCCGACGAGCACGACGGCCGTCGCTCCGATGAGGACCCCGGCCACGAGCACGCTCGTGCCGGTGATGACCGCCGTGCGGCGGCGCTCGGCGCGCCGCTGCTGCTCGCGGATCTCGGCCAGCCGGGCAGCGCGCTCGGCCGCTTCGTGCTTACGGGTTGCCATCAGTGGAGGCCTTTCGCTCGTCGACGTCGTTCACAGGACGGTGGTGTAGCCCGAGATCGTGGACTGCAGGCCCCGCATCAGGTGGTCCCACACCCCGGTGGCCAGCAGCAGACCGGTGGTGATGAGCATGACCGCACCAGCGCGTTTGATCCCCACGGTGTGCCCACGTGCCCACTGGGTCGCCGTCAGTGCCCGCCGCATGCCCAGACCGACCGCGATGAACGGAAGACCGAGCCCGGCGGCGTAGACCGCGGCCAGCGTCGCCCCGCGCCCGGCGCTGGCCTCGGTGAACGCCAAGGTCTGCACCGTGGCGAGAGTCGGACCCAGACACGGTGTCCAACCCAGCCCGAAGGTGACCCCCATCAGCGGGGCGCCGACCAGGCCCGACTTAGGACGCAGCCGCGGCAGCATCTGGCGCTGGGACCGGGGCAGCCAGCCGGCGAAGACCAGACCCATCACCACGACCACGACGCCCAGGACACGGGTGAGCACCGCTTGCGAGGACTGCAGCGTCGCACCAAGACCGCCGAAGAGGGCGCCGTAGGCGACGAAGACCGAGGCGAACCCCAGGATGAACAAGGCAGTACCCTTCACCACCGGACGTCGCCGCGTCGCGACGCCCTCATCGAGCAAGGGGCCGCCAGCGACGTAGGACACGTACCCGGGCACCACGGGCAGCACGCACGGGGACACGAAGGAGACCAGCCCCGCCAGGGCCGCGACGGCCATGGCCGCCAGCATCGGGCCGGTCGCGACCAGGTCTTGGAGCACGCTCACGACGACGTGGCGGGCTCGGCCAGGACCGTGTCCAGCAGCGCGGTCAGGGTCGACTCCTGCACCGCGCCGAGGACGCGCGCCGCCGGCCTCCCGTCCCGGTCCAGGAGCAGGGTCACCGGGACCCCGGCTCCGGGGAGGTGATCGGCCAGGCTCAGCAGGGCCTTGCCATTCCTGTCGTCGATGCTCGGGTAGATGATCCCGTAGCTCTCCTCGAACGCGATCGCCGCGGCCGGATTGTCGCGCACGTTGACCCCGACGAACCGCACCCCCTGGTCCGCGTACGCAGCCGAAGTGGCGGCAAGGATCGGCGCCTCCTCCCGGCACGGCGCACACCACGAACCCCACACGTTGATCACCACGACGTCGCCGCGCCATGCGGCGATGTCGATCGCCTCACCAGTCAGCCCGGTTCCCGACAGTGCCACCGGTCCAGCCCGGTCCTCAGGTGCGTACTCCGTCACCGTCCTGCTGCCCGCAGTCACTGAGGACCCCCCGAGCGCCGCGCCTTGGCCCGCCGACAGGAAGCCGGTGAGCTGGACCGCCACCACGCCTCCAGTGACGAGGACCAGGACCAGGACCAGGAGGATCACCCGCGGGCCGGTCAGTGGCCGGCGCGGCCGTGCCCGTGCGGGCGATCCCTGGACCGGAGGTCCGCCGGCCGCGGTCGGCTCATCCACGAGCGGTGATCAGCTCGGACGGCTCCGCCCACAGACTCTCACCCGATGCGGCGACGCCCAGGGCGTCCAGTAGCGCCGCGCCCTGGGAGGTCAGCCGGCACATGACCAGCTTGCCGTGCCGGCGGGAGGTCACCAGGCCGGCGCGGCGCAGAACGCGCAGGTGGTGCGAAACCAGATTCGGCGCGGCGCCGACGACCCACGCCAGATCGCAGACGCACAGCTCGGCCCCGAGGGCCAGGGCCGTTGCCGTGCGAAGGCGCACCGGGTCCGCCAGTGCCTTGGCAGTAACCGCCATCGCCTGGGAGCGGTGCGCCTTCGGCAGGGCTGCGCGGACCGACTCGGCGCGCGCCACGTCCAGGCACAGCAGGTCGCACGCCTCGGCCGTCATGCGGTCATGGTAGCGAGCGTTGATGTGAGCACCGGCCGCCGATCGTGCTGGTGGCCACTACCGACGCGAGGCCCGCGCGAGTGCCACTCACCCGATCCCGCTCGTGCCGTCCCCGCTCGGTGTTGCGGGTGTCGGGTGGCGCAGGGTGACCAGCACCAGCAAAGCGACGCCGGTGACGATCGCGGTGTCGGCGATGTTGAAGGTCGGGAACCACCCGCTGTGCAGGTAGTCGGTGACCACCCCGTCCCCAGCCCGGTCCACGACGTTCGCGATCGCCCCACCCAGGACCAGGGCGAGGGCAGGCAACCGCCCGCGCGAAAGAGCGGCGCCGGTCCGCCAGGCGACCACACCGACCGCAGCCGCTCGGCCTCGTGCTCCTCGGCTTCCTCGCCGCCGGGGGTGGTCTCGTCGTCGCTGCAGCCGCAGGCGTCGCTCATCGTGCACTCTCCTTGGCGATCGGGTCAGAGGTGGTGGGACTTGCGTAGGTGGGGCACAAGGCCACAGCGTTGCCGGTCGCGGCCAGCAGGCCCTCGGCCACAGCGAGAAGGTCCATCAGCTCCGGGCGGGTCAGGTGGTAGACCGACGCGCGTCCCTGCGCGCGGTAGTCGACCAACCCGCAGTCCCGCAGGCAGGCCAGGTGTGAGGACACGGTGGACTGGCTCAGGCCCAGCTCGGTGCACAGGTCCACGACCCGCGCCTCGCCCCTCGCCAGGCGGCGCACCAGCGCCAGGCGCGTCGGGTCGCCCAGGCCTCGGAACAACGCCCCTGCGGGCGCGAGCTCGGCCCGGCCACTTACATCAGGACTTGCGGTGATCATCGGCATGGGTCGATGCTAGCGCCTATCGGGTGTGGGTTCGACCCGGTCGGGCTCTGGAGGCTGCTGTGTCCGATCTATCGGCCGCCCCGGCCACAGCCGCGAGTAGCGCGCGGGCCTCGCACCGCAACCAACCGAAAGGCCCCTCGATGGACTTGGCCGTAGCCGTCCTGCAGGCCGTCGGTCTGTTCCTCGTGACCAACATCGACGACATCATCGTGCTCTCACTGTTATTCGCCCGCGGCACCGGCGCCCCAGGCACCACCGCCGAGATCATCGCCGGGCAGTACCTCGGCTTCGGCGCCATCCTCATCGCCTCCGTCCTGGTCGCACTCGGCGCCAACGCCTTCCTGCCTGAAGACGCCATCGCCTACTTCGGACTCATACCCCTGCTCCTGGGCCTCTACGCCGCCTGGCGGGCCTGGCGTGGCCGCGACGACGACGGTGACGACCCGGGCAAGGCCGTCGCCGTCTGGACCGTCGCAGCGGTCACCTTCGCCAACGGCGGCGACAACATCGGCGTCTACGTCCCGGTCTTCCTCACCGTCGGCCCCGCCGCGACCGCCGCGAACGCCGTCGTGTTCCTCGCCCTGGTCGCCGTGCTCGTCCTGGCCGCCAGGTACGTCGCCACCCGACGACCCATCGCCGAAGTCCTCGAACGCTGGGAACACGTCCTGTTCCCCCTCGTCCTGATCGGACTGGGCATCGTCATCCTCCTCGAGGGCGGCGCCTTCGGGCTGTAGAGCCGTTGGCCGTTCCCGGTGGCGGCGGAGAAGGTCATCGTCGGCGGGCGATTGCCGGTCACGGTTCTCGGCCGCCCCCTGGCCTGCTGCCGATGCGCGGACGGCGGTCGCGGCTCAGAGGTACCGACAGACGTCGGTCGGGTCGCAGGCCCCGGGGTCAGGTGCGGCGGCGGCGTCTCGCAGCTCGGTGACGTTCTCGCGCAGCGCCTGAAGGTCCGCGATCTGGCGGTCGAGCTGGTGGACGCGGCTGTCGAGCAGCTGGCGGACGTGGTGGCAGGGCGCCGCACCGGCGTCTCGTACGTGCAGCACCTCTCGGATCTGCGCCAGGGTCAGGCCGGCGGCCTGACCACGGCGGATGAAGTTCAGTCGCTGGAGGGTCGCGGGCTCGTAGTCGCGGTAGCCGGTGGTGGTGCGCTCGGGCGCCGGGAGGAGCCCTGCCTGTTCGTAGTAGCGCAGCGTCTTGGTCGTGGTGCCGCTCGCCTGGGCCAGCTCTCCGATACGCACATCGCCTCCAGCTGCCGAGCCTACCGGCCTTGACCTTCCAGTGCGCTAGAAGGTCCAGGCTGGCGCCTGGAGCAGGACCGACGACGAAGGGATCTGGCATGAGCGCGGGCTATGACGTGGACCTGGCGGTGGTCGGCTCCGGTGGTGCGGCGATGGCGGCTGCGATCACCGCTCGGCAGACTGGGCACACCGTGGTCCTGATCGAGCGCGGCGTTCTCGGTGGGACCTGCGTGAACATCGGCTGCGTGCCGTCCAAGACGCTCCTGGCGGCCGCCGGCGCCCGACACTCCGCCCTGACCAATCCCTTCGACGGCGCTCCCACGTCCGCAGGTGGCGTAGACCTACGAGCGCTGGTTCACCAGAAGGACGAGCTCGTCGAGCGCATGCGCAGTACGAAGTACGCCCACGTCGCCGCCGCCTATGCGTTCGAGGTCGTGCCTGGGCACGCCAGGTTCCTCGATCGCGACACGCTCGCGGTCGACGGCGAGCCGCTGCGCGCCCAGGCGTACGTGGTGGCCACCGGGGCCGCGCCGGCGGTGCCCGAGCTGGCGGGTCTGGACAGCGTGGACTGGTTGACGTCGACGACGGCCATGGAACTCGAGCAGGTGCCGAGGTCCCTGGTGGTGATCGGTGGCGGCTACGTCGGGCTCGAGCAGGCGCAGCTCTTGGCCCGTCTCGGTGCGAGGGTGTCCCTGGTCGGGCGCGTGGCCCCCCGGGCCGAGCCGGAGCTGGCCGAACGCCTGCGTGCGGTCTTTGCCGAGGACGGCATCGGTGTCCTCGAGGAGCACGCCGTCGCCGTCTCGGTCGACGGAGGCGAGGTCGTCGTACGGGCCGCCTCGGGTGCTGCCGTCCGCGCAGAACGGCTGCTGATCGCCACCGGTCGCACGGCCCGCACCGACGGGCTGGGGCTCGCCGCAGCCGGCGTCGACGTCGACGAGCGGGGTTTCGTCGTCACGGATGAGTTCCAGCGCACGACCAACCCGCGCGTCTACGCCGCAGGCGACGTGTCCGGTGCCCCGCAGTACGTCTACGTCGCCGCCGCCGCAGGCCGCGCCGCCGCCACCAACGCACTGACCGGCCCGGACGGTCCTGGGGCGCGGGTCGACTACACCGGCCTGCCCACCGTGGTCTTCACCAACCCCCAGCTCGCCTCGGCCGGGCTGAGCGAGAAGGAGACCCTCGAGCGCGGCCACGACTGCAGGTCCCGAGTACTGAACCTCTCAGAGGTCCCGCGCGCCCTGGTCAACCGCGACACCCGAGGGGCCGTGAAGATCGTCGCCGACGCCACAACAGGCAAGGTCCTGGGGGTGCACGCCCTCGCCGACGGTGCCGGCGAGATCATGCTCGCCGCGACCTACGCCATCAGAACCGGCATGACGGTCGACGACCTCGCAGACACCTGGGCGCCCTACCTGACCATGGCCGAGAGCCTGCGGATCGCCGCAGGGCTGTTCCGCAACCATTTGCCGACGTCCTGCTGCGCCTGACCGGTCCAGCGCCCTCGACGCCCCCGCTGTCATTCCGGCCGCGCTATGTGCTGACCGCACCAAACCCGGCACTGTCGCTCGCGACCCGGATGCTGTGGCCAGCTTCGGCCCCATGCCGCCGAGCTCAGCCACACGCCCGGTTCTACACCTGGCGGCGGCTGGGCGCTCTGGGCCGCCCGCCGTTCCGCGCTGAGCCGAACCAGGCGCTGCCGCCGACCGTCTCACGCCATCGCCGGAAACGAACGTTTCCGCTACACCGGAGTCGAGATTCCGGTGAGGTCTGACATCGACCCGGATCGTGTAGCGGAACTCAGTGCCGAAATCTACGGTTCGGAACTTCCCGGTGGGGATGAGTTTCGCTACGCTCGACCGGTGGGGCATCTGCTGGGGTACGCGCGCGTGTCCACCGCTGATCAGGACGCGGCGTTGCAGATCGACGCCCTGAATCGGGCGGGGTGCTACCGGGTGTTCGTCGACACGATCTCCGGATCGCTGCAGCAGCGCCCCGAGCTGGACAAGCTGCTCGACCAGCTGCGTCCAGGGGACACCCTGGTGGTGTGGCGCCTGGATCGGCTGGGCCGGTCGATCCGGCACCTGATCGACCAGCTGCAGGTCCTATCCGACCGCGGCGTGGGGTTCCGGTCCCTGCAGGAGACGATCGACACGACCTCCCCAGGAGGACGGTTGGTCTTCCACGTCTTCGCCGCCCTGGCCGAGTTCGAGCGCGACCTGATCCGGGAGCGGACCAACGCCGGCCTGGAGGCCGCCCGCGCACGGGGCCGCACCGGTGGGCGCCCCTCGGCGCTGTCCGGCGACCAGGTCCGGGCGGCCCGGCGGATGTATGAGCAGAAGGACATGACGGTCGCCCAGATCGGTGAGGTGCTCGGGGTTTCCCGCACCACGATCTACCGGGCCCTGAACCGCCCACCCGCTGCGCCGGCCTCGCCGCGACGAGCCACGAGCGCCGTGTAGCAACGTGGATGCGGGCGGGCGGTGGCAGATCCTGCGGCTGCATGTCGAGGACCAGGTCCCGCTCGCCGCGCTGGCCCGGCATCACGGCCTGGGTGTGCGCACGCTGGAACGCTGGCACGCCCGCTACCGCGCAGGCGGCCTGGCCGCCCTGGACCGGACACCGCGGGCGGACGTCGGCGGGCACCGTCTGCCGGCGGAACTCGTCACGCTGATCGAAGGGCTGGGCCTGACCCGGCCCCGCCCACCAATCGCCGCGATCCACCGGACGGTGGTGAAGGTCTGCGCCGGCGCCGACTGGCCGGTCCCGTCCTACGGCGTCGTCCGCTCGATCATCACCGCCCTGGACCCCGGCATGGTCACCCTCGCCCTTGAGGGACCAGGCTCCTACCGGGACAAGTACGAGCTCGCGGTGCGCCGGGCGGCGGACCGGCCCAACGCGATGTGGCAGGCCGACCACACCCTGCTGGACATCGTGCTCGTCGGCACGGATGGCAAGCCGGCCCGGCCGTGGCTGACCGTCGTCATGGACGACTGCTCGCCGCGATGCTGCGGGTACATGGTCTTCTTCGGCGCGCCGGCCACGATGAACACCGCCTTGGCGTTACGGCAGGCGATCTGGCACAAGAGCGACCCACGGTGGCCGATGTGCGGGATCCCCGAGGTGCTCTACGTCGACCATGGGTCGGACTTCACCAGCGACCACCTGGCCCGCACCACCGTCGACCTGCACATCCGCCTAATCCACTCCGCCGTCGCCCGACCACAGGGGCGGGGCAAGGTCGAGCGGTTCTTTGGAACCGTCAACACCGAGTTGCTCACCACCCTGCCCGGACACCTCCACCACGGTGCCGGGCGCTGGCCGGCGCCGGCCCTGTCCTTGGCCGACCTGGACGGCGTGGTCGGGGCGTTCGTCCTGGACTACAACGACCGCACCCACAGCGAGCTCGGCATCTCGCCGCGGGCGGCGTGGATCGCCGACGGGTGGCTGCCACGCACCCCCGACAGCCTCCAGGCTCTGGACGGGCTGCTGCTCAGCGTGGCCCGATCCAGAACGGTGCGCCGCGACGGCGTCCACTTCCAGGGCCTGCGCTACGTCTCCCCGACCCTCGCCGGCTTCGTCGGGCGCCCCGTGGT
>Ga0209607_1001092_pt1 | contig 22883 bp, 11 predicted proteins | sample AD_UKC117_MetaG_FD_184413 | JGI IMG/M metagenome (GOLD analysis project Ga0209607, IMG submission 184413) | Active sludge microbial communities of municipal wastewater-treating anaerobic digesters from Hong Kong - AD_UKC117_MetaG (SPAdes)... | ecosystem: Engineered > Bioreactor > Anaerobic >... | reverse complement strand
CCGGCTACTTTAGCGAGATCAACGGCGAGGAACGCCACTCCGTTGCCGCCTTGAGCCAAAGCCCAAGCCTGTTCAAGGGTGGTATGGAGTCAGCATCGAATGCCTGTCCGTAGAGTAGTACGGCCCTCGGTCAGGCCCAAGATTCGGGTGACGAGCCAGTCCGTCAGACCGCTATGGAGACTTTGAGAGTGAGCAATTGGTGTGCGGCTATGGTCGTGGTAGCTGCCGTAATTTCAACCGACAGCATTGCCGCAGACCCAACCAATGGCCTGACTCGCGAAGAGACGGTAGCTCTCTACAACAATGTCTACTTGCCAGGGAACTTGGTCACCTATGATTGGGACGGTGACATTTCCACATGTGATCCTGGCGAGATCACACTGGAATACGCACAGGCCACGATCGGTCGCGTCAACTACTTCCGCGTGATGGCGGGAATCAGTGGGCCAGACATCGTGCTGGCAAACACGGCGACTCAGAACAAGTCACAGCAAGCTGCCTTCATGATGGCCGCCAATTTCAAGTACACCCACAACCCGACCCCTGACTGGGATTGCTACACCGAGGAAGGCGCGGAAGGTGCTGCCAAATCCAATCTCGCTTCAGGCAGTTTGCCGCCGCAACCGGTTGCTGGGGTGGATTCCTACATTGACGACTTCGGCTCTTGGAACGCTCACGTTGCACATCGTCGGACGGTTCTTTATCCGCTTCAGGCGGTCATGGCACCGGGGTTGGCGATTGCACCAGCGTCTGATGCTTCCGGGGGCCTCTCCTACTGGTTTGGCGCTCTTTGGGCCGGCGGACCTCTTGGAGAACGGTCGCCAACTCCCGATGGGGTTGCCTGGCCACCATTTGGCTTCGTGCCACACCGGATCATGCCAAGATTTTCCAATCGCTGGTCCTGGACCTATTTTGGTGTGGACACCAGCGAGTCCGTTGTCACAATGACGATGATGGGGCAGCCGCTGCCGGTCAATGTCGTGTCCCGCGATGGATATCTCGGCTTTGGTTCAGGCGACGAGGGCATCGTGTGGGAGCCGGTTGGATTGGACACCCAGTTTTACGAAACCCCTCCGGCCGAGGACATCGTTTTCGAAGTCACGATCACTAACGTCAAGCGAGGCCGGATGGCCGAGCTGGCAAATGTCGACGTGCCATCTTCGATGAGCTATACCGTGATCATGATTGACCCCGCCAAACCCGGTAACGACGTTCCCCAGGCTCTCAATGACAGCTACATCATTGAAGAAGACAGCGGCACGCATCTGTTCGATGTGCTGAGCAACGACTCCTGGGGTGAGGATGGCGCGGGTTCGCTGAGCATTCTGTCGAGCGACCCCGGGGTATCTGTCGGCGTTGACGACGGTGGCACGCCTGCCGATGCTTCCGACGACCGCCTCAGCCTCACCCCGGATGCCGACTTCTTCGGATCGGTCGGCATCCACTACGAAATCTGCGACGCCAACGCCGATTGTGCACAAGCAACGGCTACCGTGATCATCAAGAACGTGGTCGAGGGCCGGATCTTCCACAGCTCATTTGAACAGCTTCAATGAGGTAGCGCGTGCATGGGAAAAGCTGAGTTCCAGCCCACGCCGGACATGGACACCTCCGACAGGGTCGTGGAGATTCTGTTGGAGGAAGCCATCCGAAACGGGTGGCGAGAGAGTCCGCTGTTCTCGCGCGTGTCACCGCGCGTTTTGTACGGACGCGGCATCTACCACCTGACAGAACTCCTCAAGCACCAGAATCAGATCATCGTGATCGAGTCGGATATCCCGTTTGTGGAGGAGTCCGTAGCACGCCTGATCGACCCTGAAGACACGCGATTCCCCTACTACAACTGGAATATCGCCCAGGGCAGTGCCAGGGCCTCGGGCAACTGCTCACTGCACAACATCGCTCCGGAGAAGGCAGAGCTCTACCTGTTCTCGTTTCACGTCTATGCCGGTGTTGAGGATGCCGAGCGTGTGTCGCATGACTTGTCGCTCAGCGTGGGTACGGTTCTGATCGGGTGCCGGCGCATGGCGGATGTCCCGGAACCGCTGCGTCGGGTCACCGACCACCGCATCCGATTACCGAAGATTGACGAAACGAACTTCGCAGCGATCTTCTCCAACGTGTTTGACAGCAGACTACCTGACCCTGGTACCGAGTGGGACTGGGCGTGGCTTCGTTTTCTTCTGCACACAGACTTCCACATGGCGCGGCAACTGGGGCTGGAACCGGAGGACGCCCTGAAGTTTCTGTCCGAACGGTGTCAGGCGCGGCTCAAGCAGGCCTCGGTAAAGGGTGGCCCAAGGATGGCGGACCTGCACGGCATGGAGGAAGCCAAACAGGTCGCGTCGGATCTGATCAGCGACCTGTCCGACGCCGTGGCTGGGCGTCTGCCCTGGTCCAGTGTTGACCGGGGATTCCTGCTTGTGGGGCCACCTGGTGTCGGCAAGACCACGCTGGCCAAGGCCATTGCCCGTGATTGCGGTGTGAGGTTCATGACAGCCAGCGCCGCCCAATGGCAGGCAAGCGGCCATCTCGGTGATCACCTGCAGGCTATTCGAGCGACCTTCGCCGAGGCGCGTCGTTACTCGCCATGCATCCTGTTCATCGACGAGATCGACAGCGTGGGCAATCGGGAGTTGCTCAACGGCGAGAATGCCCAGTACCAGATTGAAGTGGTCAACGCGGTGCTTGAGCAGATTCAGGGCATTGATCCCGAGGAGCCCGTCATCGTCCTGGGCGCCACGAACTTTGCCGAGAGAGTCGATCCCGCATTGCGCCGTGCCGGACGCCTGGATCAGGTGATTCCCATTGCACGCCCCAACATCCCGGGGTTGAAGGCCATTCTGGAGTCGCTGCTCGCCCGGCAGACTGAGGGCACGGATCATGACATCGATACACAGGCAGTGGCGGAACTGGCCTTCGGATCAACCGGCGCCGACATGGAGCTGTTTGTGCGCGGTGCGGCACGCCGAGCGAGAAAGGCTGATCGTCCCATCTCCACCGCCGACCTCATTGCCGAAGCAACGTTTGCTCCACGGAGCGACAAGGGTGGCATTCGGCTTGGAAAGGAAGACCAGCATCGCGTCGCCGTCCATGAAGCCGGCCACGCGATTTCGGTCCTCATCGAGAATCCGCGCAAGGAATCGTTGCGCCTGATCTCGATCATTCCTCGCAACAATGGCTCGCTGGGGTTTGTGGCAAGGCTACCCAGTGACATGGCTACCGAAACAGCCGGAACCTTGAAAGCACAGTTGCGGACGTTCCTGGCGGGACGTGCCGCTGAGGAGATGGTCTTCGGCCCGAAAGGCATCAGCTCAGGCGCTGGTGGTGGTCCGAACAGCGACCTCGCCATGGCAACCCGATTGGCCACAGAATACGTGTGTCGGTATGGCTTGGGTGTCGAGGGTGGGCTGTATTGGTCCGAAACTCCGTCGGAGCTTCAACTGCAGGCAGTGAAGCAATTGCTCGACGATACCTACGGAGCTGCGAAAGACTTGCTTGAGCGGCATCGAGCAGCCTTCAATCGACTCGTGGAGCGATTGATTGAAAGCCAGGAGCTGCTTGGAGACAGCGCAGAAACCTTGGTTGAAAACGGTTGCGATCCTCGCTCGGTCGCACCTGATGATTCATCTAGCGTCCGGACAGAACTTCAAACAAATCGCTATTCGAAATAGATCAACCCATGAGGAGCAAGTCGTGACAGCCAAACGCCCAGACCCTGGCAAATCTCAAAAGCCCGTCAAGAACCGGGCCTCAATCGGCAACAGCGACTCCCTGCGCTGGGTAATCGAGCATCCGGTCATCGCCTTAATCGGATTCACGGTGATCTGTCTTTTAATCGTGGCGCTGTTTTACTCGATTTTTTGGTGGTGGCCGCTTTCAGGTCGGGGGCTCCCCATCAATGATCTATTCGGGAACGCTTCCGCGTTGATTGAAGCGACTATCGGAACTGCCGTGGTGGCTGCGAGCGCTTTTGTTGCGATTGTGATTGCAACGAGTGCGGCAAGGACGGCGGAGCTTGCAAACAAGATCAATGATCCGGATTACCTCGCTGCCAAAGCCGCACTTCGTAGCTATCAGAAGTACGTCTTCGTGATGGGTGGCTTGCTCGCAATCTACAGGTCATACCGCCATGAAGCAGAGTTGCAATACGATCACTATCAGTCCGAGAAGAGCGAACTGAACCAGTCTTCCGGTACCGAACACTCCGAGAGGTGCGACCTAGGGCCGCCACCTTGGGATAGGCCGTTATCAGAGCTGCAGGAACTCCTCTTCGACACGGACTTCCTGTCCGTCCTGCACGAACTAGCCCACCTTCAAGACGAATCGATTGATCCAGACTGCAAGGAAAATGCCGAATCACACGTCCAGAAGTTGCGGTCTAACGTCAGTCAACTCGCGTCTACTGTTGAACGTTACCTGGCACCGAGAGAAGTACATTCGCCAAGTTTCGCAAATTCCGTCTTGTTCCACTTAATGGCGCGGGCAGCAATGCTCAGTGGCCTGGTTCGCGAACTCGTTCGTGATTTGAAGAACAATAGGCATCTTTTTCACCAGCAAAGCAACAGCTTCCCGACACTAAAATGGTTCTCCGAATGGATCGAGCAGATCCCAGACGTTGAAGTAGACCGAGACTTTTCTGACCTTGTACGGCAGGAACTTCCAGAGTTTCGTCTGGTGGATAAGGACACGCCGTACTCATCAATTTCGGATCAGATCCGAAAACTGATGGCAAAAACATATGAGGACGCGTCATTCCCCGTAAGCTATCGCGGGGATCCCCAAAAGGAGATGATTCGGCTCGATGCGCATTCAGCATCCTTGGTTAAAACATTGATCGGCGATCAATCGACGGTATTCCGTATTGAGCAAGAAGCCAGACGCGTTGCAAAGTCCCTCGGTATGAACCCTGTCATTCACCACAATCGCATGGTCGGGGACAGAAAAGAGAACCAGTTTGACATCATCTACTGTCTCCCTGGTCAAATCGGAAGGCTCTTCGGAGCTGAAGGAATCCGACCTAATACCCGTGGTTGCGTGATCATCGATGGAATGCGTTCGCTGTCACCTGTCGCACTAAGTCCAACAGAGCAGAAAATGTTGAACGAGGGCAAGTACAGCATCACGATCTATGACTTTGTCGATGATCTGTTGAAACGCGCACTGGATGCGGGTCTTCGAGAGAATGAGTCACTTTCGTATCCAGCGAAAGACTATCCCGAAAAGGACGAGGGACCACGAATCATGTGGATTGGGATTGACTATCGACCATTCTCAAAGGCGCCAGAGGACCCTGATCTCGATCAGTACCAGTTGCAACCAACGGCAATTTTTTCGAGGGCACTTCTGCTTATGGGTGAAGATCCCAAAGGATTGATTTCCTATGTCGAGAATGCAGTAGATCGGTGACTGGTAGTTTATTGCGTGGCATGTCCCCGATCTGTCCCGTATAGTCGTTCTGGCCTTTGGTGCTGCCGAGAACACGTTGGCTCAGATAGATTCGTGAAGAACACACAGGACAGATCCGGGGCGTCGAGCCCCGGTAAGAAGTCTGCTTTTGGCGTGCGAGTCGTTCAGCGAGACGGCATGCCATTTGTTCGGCTTTCTGATGTCAACCAGCTCCCTTTCTACGAATTCTGGATGGAGAGCATGGTTGGGTCGACGATGCCGGAAATTCATGGTGAAACGTTCGTCTTTCTTCATGACTGGGAGGCCTTCGCCCGTGAGTTCATTGCTACCGGTCGACACAGGTGCTCTTCCCGACCTTCGAATGCCGAAGAATGATCGGCGGCGAAATCCCTACCATCACCGCCCTTGCACAGCCTCCAATGCGCCCATAGTATTCAGCTCATGATTTGCTTGCGCGCCGCCGTCAATCTTCGAATACCGAGGTCTTCCCTGACCTCGGTGACTCGCGGTGTGTAGCAACCCACTCCCAGGCGAGCACCAGGGCAGCCATTGCCCCTGTAGCTCAATTGGTAGAGCAGCGGATTTATATCCCGTCAGCGCCAGATAAGCGGCCGGTCCCGGTTCGATCCCGGGCAGGGGCACCATCCTGTCCGTCTCCGTCATTTGCACCGACATGTAATGCCCCAGATGCGTTGCTACCGGCTGGTTCGGGTATCTTCTACAGATCCAGCTTCAAAGATTGATTGCGAAATCTCGGGAGTCGTGACGTGGCATTGAGGTGGCGACAAATTGCGGGAATCTCGGCTGCTGTGGCGATGTTCGGGGCGCTGTTGCTTGTCGGCTGCTCTGGAAGCACCCCACCCGCTGATGGCGCTCTAACCGAGCAAGCCCAGCTGACCGATGAGCAGCAACCCGGGAGTACGCGGGGCGAGGCTGGGCCAGTCGATATGTCCGGTGAAGATGGGAAGGTGCTCGGCGATGCACACGAACAGGGCGAATCCCGACAATTTTCCGCCGATGCGTCATCGAAGCGCTTTGCACTGCTTTTCGGCAATGGTGCCTATCGTCACGGTGATGCGCTGACCTCCCCCAGGAAGGATTCTGGGTTGATGGCACGCGCACTGCAGGCCCGCGGCTATCACGTCCTGATGGGCGTCGATCGGGATCTGCATGGCATGCAAGAGGACATTGCCGCATTCGAGGAAATGTCGCGCGATGCCGAGCTGCGCCTGTTCTACTTCGCGGGTCACGGCTTTGAGCTGGATAGCGTGAACTATCTGATGCCGGTGGACTTGCCAGCGAGCATTGAGAAACTCGGCGAGCAGGATGTTCGCAACAACGCGCTTCGCCTCGATCAGCTGGTGCATGAGCTCGAACAGGACGCGCCGGTTCTGGTGGCTGTGGTCGATGCCTGCCGCGTGCCTCCGACACGCGGAAAGGGACTGGACAACGGTCTGCATGCCGAAGAAGTGCCCGAAGGCACCATCATTGCCTTTGCGACATCGCCCGGTCGCGCGGCCATGGATAGCCTCCGCGCCTACGGTATCGACGAGGACAATTCCCCCTACACGTTCTTTCTCGCCGATGCGCTGCAATCACCGGACGTTCAGTCCTGGGATGAGGTGTTCATGCAGGCTTACAACCTGGTGAACAACCGCACCCGGGGCGCCCAGCAACCATGGATGAACTCGCGCGTTACCCAGTTCCCGGCTTTGGGTCCATTGCAGGGTGGCTCCTCGCAGGATGCTGGTGGACTACTAAATCTGACAATTGCACCCGAACGTCGCGCCGCCGGCCGCTACTGGTCGAACGAATCACGGCTCGCATTGCGACTGGCGACTGATCGCACCTACACCGATAACGAGCTTCATCGGATGGTCAAGGACGGCGATACGCGTGCAGCAATTGCGCTTGCGACACGTCTGTCTGAAGACAAGGATCGCAAGCGCGAGGCGATCACTTTGCTCGAACCGGTTGCGGAGGGCGGAAACGCTGCCGCACAGGTTGACCTTGGAACTGCGCTGTATGACCTCGCTGCGGAAGACAGGAATGGCCATGACGCACGCTATTGGTGGTCGCTGGCCAGCGCGCAAGGTGTCGGGGAGGCCAGGACGAAGCTGGCAATACTCGATCTGAAGGACGCCGATGACGATCCTTCGCGCGCACTGAACGAGCTCACCTCCGGGATGACGGAGGTCATGGACGTCATGCAGGATCGATCCAATGCCGAGCTGCGCAAGGCGCTGAAGGATCCACGGTGAGATCAGGGCGATCCCTGCTCTGGCTGATCCTTGCCGTTGCAGTACTTGGCGCTGTTGTCAGCTTCAGTATCTACCGGATGACTCGTGACGATGGCCAGGCGTCAGCGAATAAGGACGCGGCGGCCGACCACGTGGCATACGAGTTCATTTGGCCCGAAGGCGCGACGCGCGGCGTCGAAATCCCCAGCGAGATCTACATTCCGTCGAGCGGAAAGCGGTTGCCGATCTACACCGTTGGCGACATGCGAAGCGAGCCGGGAGATGATCTGGTGGCGTTTCTGCAGCGTGTTCGGAAGGAAATGACAACCTATTCCGATCGTCAGACCTTCGAGACCTGTGCGTTGATTTGTTCGGATGGCAATACCGGCTACTCGGTGCGAATGACGTCAGTGGGTGCGGTCGCGCACTGCGCCGTAGCACCGGTCTGTCTGGAAGGCTACGCCACGCTTCAACAGTCCATCCACAGCCATTGTCCGCGTCGTCCGGGGCTTCGTGCGACCAGAGCCGACGAATACCTTTCAGGTGGAACCATGCGCAATCGCCGGCCATTCGGACTGTGTGCCCCCGACAGATTCTCCCCCGCAGATTTTCAAGGCCTGCGCCCAGGCTGGTTGGCCGGAATTGAAGCGTTGCATCGACAGGACGGAGAAAGCCGGACGACCACCTACCAGTGAGTGATCGACCAGGCTTTCAACCAATTTTCCGATGACACCGAACGGCAGCTTTTGGCCGATCTCGGTCGCTTGCGCTACCGTCAGGTGAGCGTTGGGCAGCGTGATGGTTGAGAGCGGGTTGGCGTGGATATTCTCCGCTGTCTCCATCACTCGGGGTCATAGTCGAGGTTGGCTGCAAGCCAGCGTTCGGCTTGCGGTTTGTCTACGCCTTTTCGGCGTGCGTAGTCGGCTACCTGTTCTTCGGTGACACGACCGACCACGAAATACTGGCTGCCCGGGTGTGAGAAATAGAGGCCGGATACGGCTGCGGCGGGATACATGGCGAAGCTTTCCGTCAGCCTGATGCCGGTATTGGCCTCGGCGTTGAGGAGATCAAAAAGGACTTGCTTTTCGCTATGGTCCGGGCAGGCCGGATAGCCCGGTGCTGGTCGAATGCCGCGGTACTGCTCGGCGATCAGTGCGTCATTGTCGAGCGATTCGTCGTCGGCATAGCCCCAGAACTCGCGGCGCATGCGGGCATGCAGGTATTCAGCGCCGGCTTCGGCGAGACGATCCGCCAGCGACTTCAGCAGGATGGCGTTGTAGTCGTCGTGGTCGGCCTCGAAACGGGCCACGTGCTCCTCGATGCCGAGCCCGGCGGTGACGGCGAAACCGCCGACCCAGTCTTCGATACCACTGTCCATCGGTGCGATGAAGTCGGCAAGACAAAGGTTGGGGCGGCCGGGCGGCTTGTCGGCCTGCTGGCGCAGGCAGTGCAGGGTGGCTGCTTCGTCTGGCAGGCGAATGTCGTCACCGGCGCGTTCGGCACGCCACAGCCCGACCACGGCCTTCGCGTGCAGCCACTTTTCGGTGACGATGCGTTCCAGCATGGCTCGCGCATCGCGATACAGGTCGCTGGCCTGCTGGCCGACGATCTCGTCTTCGAGAATCGCGGGGAAGCGGCCAGATAGTTCCCAGGTCTGGAAGAACGGAGTCCAGTCGATGTAGTCGACGAGTTCCGACAGCGGGATGTCGTCGAGGACAGTCAGGCCGGGCTTTTTCGGAGTGGGCGGTATGTAGCTTTCCCAGTCACCGTAGAAGGCATTGCTTCGCGCCTGTCCTAGCGAGACGAGGCGCTTGCCCCCGTCCTTGTTGCGGTGTCGCTCTCGAATGTCCGCGTAGTCGGACTCGTTGGCCGCGACGAAGGCGCCACGACGCTCCTCGCTCATCAGGTTCTGCACCACGCCGACGGCGCGCGAGGCATCCTTTACCCAGACCGTGGGCGACTGGTAGCCGCTGGCGATTTTCAGCGCGGTGTGTGTACGGGAAGTCGTCGCGCCGCCGATCAGCAGTGGCATGCTGAAACCTTGCCGCTGCATCTCCTTCGCGACGTGGCTCATTTCCTCAAGCGATGGCGTGATCAGACCGGAAAGACCGATCAGATCAGCCTGCTCGTCGCGTGCTGTGTCGAGGATGGTCTGTGCCGGCACCATGACGCCGAGATCGACCACGTCGAAATTGTTGCAGCGGAGGACGACGGCGACGATGTTCTTGCCGATGTCGTGGACGTCACCCTTGACCGTCGCCATCACGACCTTGCCCTTGGCCTTGCCGGTATCGCCGCTGCGCGCCTTCTCCTCTTCGATGAAGGGCAGCAACCAGGCCACGGCCTTCTTCATCACGCGCGCCGACTTCACTACCTGTGGCAGGAACATCTTGCCGGCGCCGAACAGGTCACCGACCACGTTCATGCCATCCATCAGCGGGCCTTCGATCACGTCCAGCGGGCGTGAGGCTTCGAGGCGTGCCTCTTCGGTGTCTGCTTCGACGTACTGGTCGATGCCGTGTACCAGCGCATGACTCAAGCGCGCCGCAACCGGCTGCTCACGCCAACGCAGGGCGCTGCCATCGTCTTCCTTGCCGCTGGCCTGAAAGCGCGAGGCGACGTCCATCAGTCGCTCGGTGGCGTCCTCGCGGCGGTTCAGCACCAGGTCCTCGACGCGCTCGCGCAGCTCGGGCTCGATATCGTCCACCAGCGTCAGCGCGCCGGCGTTGACAATGCCCATATCCATGCCGGCATGGATGGCGTGGTAGAGGAACGCGGCGTGGATCGCCTCGCGCAGCGGGTTGTTGCCGCGGAAGGAGAAGCTGACATTGGATACGCCGCCGGAAACGTGGGCCAGCGGAAATTCCTGCTTGAGGCCGCGGCAGGCTTCGATGAAGGCGACGCCATAGTCCGCGTGTTCGGCGATGCCGGTGCCGATGGCGAAGATGTTGGGGTCGAATATGATGTCTTCGGGTGCGATACCGGCCTGTTTTGTCAGCAGCTCGTAGCTGCGTCGACAGATGGCCAGCTTGCGCTCCAGCGTGTCGGCCTGGCCCTGTTCGTCGAAGGCCATGACCACCACCGCCGCTCCATAGCGGCGTAGTCGCTTCGCCTGCTCGATGAACGGCGCTTCGCCTTCCTTCATCGAGATCGAATTGACGATGCCCTTGCCCTGGAGGCATTTGAGGCCGGCCTCAATCACCGACCACTTGCTGCTGTCGATCATCACCGGCACGCGGGCGATGTCGGGTTCGGCGGCGATCAGGTTGAGGAAGCGCACCATCGCGGCTTCCGAATCGAGCAGGCCCTCGTCCATGTTGACGTCGATCACCTGCGCGCCGTTTTCGACCTGCTGGCGGGCGACTTCGATGGCTTCGTCGAAGCGGTCGTCCTTGATCAGATTGCGGAATTTCGCCGATCCGGTGACGTTGGTGCGCTCGCCGACGTTGACGAAGTTGGTTTCCGGCGTAATCACGAAAGGCTCAAGGCCGGACAGTCGCGTGTACGGCTCCGGTGTCGGCGCCTGGCGTGGCGCGATGCCCGCGACCGCCTCCGCGATCGCCCTGATATGCGCCGGCGTGGTGCCACAGCAGCCGCCGACGATGTTGAGCAGGCCATCACGGGCGAATTCGCCCAGCGTCTCGGCCATCATCTCCGGCGTTTCGTCGTAGCCGCCGAAGGCGTTCGGCAGGCCGGCATTTGGATGGATGCTGACCGCGCAGTCGGCGATCTGCGCCAGTGCGTCGGTATGCGGGCGCAGGTCCTTCGCACCCAGTGCGCAGTTGAGGCCGATCGAAAGCGGGTGCGAATGGCGCAGTGAATACCAGAAGGCCTCGGCGGTCTGCCCGGAAAGCGTGCGGCCGGACTTGTCGGTAATCGTGCCGGAGATCATCACCGGCAAGCGTGCCCCGCGTCGCTCGAACACATCGTCCAGCGCAAACAGCGCGGCCTTGGCATTGAGCGTGTCGAACACGGTTTCGATCATCAACAGGTCGGCGCCACCCTCGATCAGGCCTTCAGTAGCCTCGATGTAGGCCTGCACCAGTTCGTCAAAGCTGACGTTGCGGAAGCCGGGGTTGTTGACGTCCGGACTGATCGATGCGGTGCGATTGGTCGGACCCAGCGTGCCGATCACGAAGCGGGGACGTTCCGGCGTCAGTGCTTCGACCGCAGCGCAGGCCTCACGCGCCAGCCTCGCGCTTTCCGCGTTGATCTCCCATACCAGCGCTTCGCAGCCGTAGTCGGCCTGGGCAATGGACGTGGCGTTGAAGGTGTTGGTCTCGACCATGTCCGCGCCGGCGTCCAGATAGGCGCGATGCACGGCGCGGACGATGTCCGGCTGGGTCAAGCTCAGGATGTCGTTGTTGCCGCGAAGGTCGTGGCCAACACTTTCAGCGGCAGCACTGCCCCGGGCGAAGCGTTTGGCCCGAAAGCCGTCTTCATCCAGCTCGTAACCCTGCAGCATGGTCCCCATGGCGCCGTCTATCACGAGGATGCGTTGGGCGAGTTCGGCCAGCAGTCGTTCGGTTCGCTCGGGGTTGATCCATGGCAGCGGGCTCATCGACGGCGCGCTCACGGTTTGCTTCCAAGCAGCGAAAGCACGTTGAAATGCGGCGGCCGACGTTCGCGGTTGATCACGCCGCAGCTGAGCACCTGGAGGCCAGCCTTTTTCGCCATGCCGGTGAGCTGCTTCACTTCGAAACCGAGGTTGGCGTGGTTGAAGGGCGCGACGGCGTTCTGGTGCCCGTGCTTTTGCAGTGTGGTCGCCAATAGCTGACCGCCGGGCTTCAGCACCCGCACGGCTTCGTTCAGCGCCTTCTGTGGCTTGTCGGCATAGGTGAGGGCATTCATCAGCAGCACGAGGTCGAAACTGGCGTCGCCGAGGTCAAGGGCGTGCATGTCGCCCTGCCGGACTTGGACATTCGGAAAACCTCGCAGGCGCTCACTTGCGGCGCTGACGATCTTGGCGCTGGCGTCGATGCAGACATAGGCGCTCGCACGCGGCGCCAGCAGTTCGGCCATCAGCCCGTCGCCGGACGCGATGTCCAGCACGCGTCCCGGATCGACCAGCTGCAGCGCGGCGCGGGCCATGGCTTCCCAGGTGCGACCGGGTGAGTAGTGCCGCTCCATGTCACCGGCCACGTTGTCCGCCCAGTTCTCGCTGGCCGCACGTTGCGCCAGCACTTCCGGCAGGCGCAGCGCATCCTGCTGCAGCAGCGGATCATTGGCGGTGCCGCTAAGGGATTTCCACAACGCCTGCTGCGCTTCGTTGAGCGGGTCTTCCGCGAAACGGTAATACGCAGAGACGCCGGCGCGGCGATCAACCGCCAGGCCGGCCTCCTTCAGTCGGGCAAGATGAGTGGATACACGTGGCTGCGCCAGCCCGGTGATCTGCGCCAGCTCGGCGACGGTGAGTTCGTCACGGTCCAGCAGTGCCAGCAGCCTGACCCGGGTCGGGTCGGAGAGCAGTCGCAGGCAGGCCGACCAGGCATTCAGGTCCACGGTTTATCCTTCCATCGTGATGTAAAGATGAAAGGTTAGGTTGGGGGCGCGGGAAGGTCAAGAAATCCCTTGGTGAGGTCGCGCAGCCAAGTTCATGGCGCAGGTGGAAGTGGATGTTCTGGTTTTAGGCGGCGTCATCCCTTAGCATCCGCCGCGCATGCAGTTTGACTCACTCACATTTGTACTGTTCCTGGCCCTGGTTCTCGGCGGTGCTGCGATTACCCGCGGCTGGAGCGGGCGGAAGACGCTGCTTCTTGTCGCGAGCTATGTCTTCTATGCGGCGTGGAGCCCGGTTTTCACGCTTCTCCTTGCCGGTAGCAGTGTCCTGGACTGGTTGCTGGCGCGTGGCATACATCGGAGTACTCGTCGATCACATCGCCGCACGCTGCTTGTTGTTAGCCTTGTTTCAAACCTTGGCGTGCTTGCCTTGTTCAAGTACGGCCCATTTCTTCACGCCAATCTTGCTTTGCTTTTCGGGGCGTTTGGACTGCAGCTGGAACCTTGGCGCTACAGTCTTGTGCTTCCTGTGGGCATCTCGTTCTACACGTTTCAGTCCCTGTCATACACGATCGATGTGTACAGAGGGAAAGTCGCGCCTATCCGTTCGCTGCGCGACTTCTGCCTTTTTGTAGCGTTTTTTCCACAGCTGGTTGCAGGACCGATCGTCCGTTTCGAAACTTTTGCACCACAACTGGTAACCCCCCGAGGTCCTGGTGCTGCAGGCATCGCGACAGGGTCCATATGGCTGCTGTGGGGATTGTTCGAGAAAATCGTCCTGGCAGACGGGGTTTTTGCTCCTGTGGTGGATGCTGCGTGGTCGGACATTGGGGCTGTCGACGCGACCATGGCCCTGTCAGCGACGCTCGGTTTCGCCGCCCAGATATTCTGTGACTTCGCTGGCTATTCCTGCTGTGCCATCGGTGCCGCCAGATGTCTCGGCTTTTCGATTCCGCTGAATTTCCGCAATCCCTATGCGGCGCTGGGGTTCCAGGATTTCTGGCGGAGGTGGCACATCAGTCTGTCCAGCTGGTTGCGGGACTATCTCTACGTGCCGCTTGGCGGCAGTCGGCACGGAGCGGTTGCGACGGCACGAAACATCATGATTACGATGTTGCTCGGCGGACTATGGCACGGCGCTGGCTGGAATTTTGTCCTCTGGGGAGCAGCACATGGCTTGCTCCTTGTTTTCGAGCGCGTTGTCACGTCCGGCCGCGGTGCGGTGGCGTGTGCGACGACGCTGATGTCGAAGATTTTCTGGGGCATTGCCACGCTTTTGGCAGTAATTCTTCTGTGGATTCCATTCCGTGCCCCCGATGCCACCTCTGCCGGGCAGATGATGGGTGCCCTTGGTGGCGCCTGGGGTACTCCGGATTTCGGATCGGGTCTCGTGTTTTCCGTGTTCGCAGTGCTCATCCTGGTGCAGTGGCTGGTCAGAGACAAGACCATCGACGGCCTGCTCCAGGTGGTGCCGGGCTGGTTCCTTGCCCCCATTCTTGCAGGCCTGCTGGTGCTCATCGTGATGAGTCCGGGTGACAATCATGCCTTCATCTACTTCCAGTTCTGAGACAGTGGGCCGGCGCGCAGGCGGAGCTGGCGGGCTGTTCTGGGCATGGGGGGCAGCCGTCCTCCTTGCGTCGCTTGCACTGGCTGGCATTGACGTTCATTGGCGGAAAATCGGCTTTGAACCGGAAATCAGCGATTCGAAGCAGCTGTGGTCCGTGCAGCGGGATGCTGTCTACGGATCGGATCCACTGCCCGTGGTCTTCATCGGGGCGTCGCGATCAGCGTACGGCATGGATATCGGGCAATGGAAATCGCGTTTCCCGGGCACCCATCCGGTCATGCTCTCGGTCAATGGACATCATCCGATGGCGTTGTTGCGTGATCTGGCGGTTGATCCAGCCTTCCGCGGGCTGGTGATCTGCGATGTCAATGTGGAAGGGTTGACGAGAAAGTACCGCGACATGCAACAACCCTGGGTGAGCTACTACCACGAACAATGGACACCCAATTGGCGCATTCACCGGTACCTGCTGGGTTTTTGGCAGGAGACCAGCGTCCTGGGTGATCCGAACCTTGGCTGGAAGCCTTCGCTCCAGCGGTGGTTGGATGGTGTGAAGCCCACGTTGCCGGTTGCCAAGATTGAAGAGAATCGGAGCGGCTACATACGATTTGACCGCATTCCCGACCTGGCGAGCTATGGACAGTGGTTCGAGAAGGATGCGGTGAAAAAGATGGAGGCTCCCATTTTGTCGCCGGAAGATTTTCTTGCCGGTGTCTCGGACGTTGTTGACTGGGTGCACGCTATCCAGTCCAGGGGAGGTCAGGTGGTGTTTTTTCAGCCTCCGGTGGCCGGAAAGCTTCTGGATCTCGAGTTTGCTTACTACAACCGAGAGCAATATTGGGATGTGTTCGCGAAGCTGCCGGGAGTCCATGCTATCTCGGGCATGGATCTATCCGTCCTGAGAGAGGTCGAGCTTCCGGATTTGTCGCACGTCGGCCCAAGTGATCGGGCGACAATGACGCAGGCGCTGGAGGACGAGCTTCTGCGCATGGGGCTGATGGATCATTCGGGCCGTTTGATTCAGGAGTCGGCCCTTGAGTTGCAGGGGCAGGGCGTGGCCCCAGATCAGCCATTCCATTTGCCCAAGCCTGTGCGGGAAGGCGATGTTGCGCCGGGTCGAATACAATAGTGCGGATGTGCGCTGAAAATGGCGCTTTCGATTTGCATGATTCGAGACCGAGACAACGATGGATTTCAATTTCACCGAAGAACAGCTGATGATCCAGGATGTGGCCAAGCGCATCGCCACGGAGGTCATCGCGCCCAGCGCCGAGCACCATGACGCCACCGGCGAATTCCCGCTGGACAACATCCGCACCCTGGGCGAGAACGGCCTGATGGGCATCGAGGTGCCGGCCGAATACGGTGGCGCCGGCATGGATCCGATCAGCTACGTGCTGGCCATGGTCGAGGTAGCGGCGGCCGATGCGGCGCATTCCACCATCATGTCGGTGAACAATTCGCTGTTCTGCAACGGCATCCTGAAGTTCGGCAGCGAGGAGCAGAAGCAGAAGTACGTCCGCGCCATTGCCGAGGGCAAGGAAATCGGTGCCTTCGCGCTGACCGAGCCGCAGTCCGGTTCCGACGCGACCGCCATGCGCTGTCGGGCGGTCAAGCAGGACGATGGCGGCTTCGTCATCAATGGCAAGAAGAGCTGGATCACCTCGGGTCCGGTCGCCAAGTACATCGTGCTCTTCGCCATGACCGAGCCGGACAAGGGTGCCCGTGGCATCACCGCGTTCATGATCGACACCGCCAAGCCCGGTTTCCATCGCGGCAAGACCGAGCCGAAGCTGGGCATCCGCGCCTCCGCCACCTGCGAGATCGAGTTCGAGGACTATGTGGTTGCCCCGGAGGATGTGCTTGGCGAGGAAGGCCATGGCTTCAAGATCGCCATGGGCGTACTCGACGCTGGTCGCATCGGTATTGCCTCGCAGGCGCTGGGCATTGCCCGTGCTGCCTACGAGGCCACGCTGGAATACGTGCGTGATCGCAAGGCCTTCGGCCAGCCGATCGGTGCCTTCCAGATGACCCAGGCCAAGATCGCCGACATGAAGTGCAAGCTGGATGCCGCGACGCTGCTGACGCTGCGGGCCGCCTGGAAGAAGGGCCAGACCGAGCAGAATGGCGGGCGCTTCAGCAACGAAGCCGCGATTGCCAAGCTCACCGCCTCCGAGGCGGCCATGTGGATCACCCATCAGGCCGTGCAGATCCATGGCGGCATGGGCTACAGCAAGGAAATGCCGCTGGAGCGTTACTTCCGCGATGCCAAGATCACCGAAATCTACGAAGGCACCTCGGAAATCCAGCGTCTGGTTATCGCCCGCAACGAGACGGGTCTGCGCTGATCAAACGTTCGTTTGGCGGACGCTGAACAGAAAGCTCGAAAAAGCGCCGTCGACGCTGGCCGTCGACGGCGCTTGCGCTTAGAATTCCGACACATTTTTGACATATCGCCCGCGCCGTCCTTACGGCGCGTTTCCGTATCAAAATCCCTAAATATCGAGACACCGCCTCCGATGAGCGCCAAGTCCGCTGCGGCCGCTTCTCACGCGACCACACCCGAAGACGTCCTTTCCGCCCTCAAGGCCAGCCTGCCGGCGCCACGTTACAAGGAGGCGGCTGCACTGGCCGACGCCTTCTTCAAGCGGACGCCCGACGACGATCTGCAGGCGCGACCGGCTGAAACCTGGGCTGCGATCATCAGCGGTCTGCTGGACTTCGCACGCCAGCGCAAGCCGGGGACGCCGAGCATCCGCCTGTTCAATCCCGAAGAGGGCGACGGCTGGAACAGCAGCCATACCGTGGTGCAGATCGTCAACGACGACATGCCGTTCCTGGTCGACTCCGTCGGCATGGCCATCGCGCAGAACGGCGTACAGCTGCACACCATGATCCATCCGGTGATCAAGGTGCATCGCGATCCGGGTGGCATGGTGCTGGCCTGGGGCAAGGGCGACCAGGAGTCGCTCATGCACCTGGAAATCGACCGCCAGGCCGAGCCGCGCGAGCTCAAGCGCATCGAGGACAGCATCCTCGCGGCGCTGCAGGATGTGCGCGCCTGTGTCCGTGACTGGGCAGAAATGAAGGGCAAGCTGCAGGGCATCATTGACGGGCTCGATGAGCGGCCGATGCCGATCAGCGACGAGAACCGCGCCGAGACCAAGGCGTTCCTCGAGTGGGTGGCCGACGATCACTTCACCTTCCTTGGCTACCGCGAATACGAAGTGGCGCGCGAGGACGGCGAGGAGGTGCTCAAGGCTCTGCCGGAAACCGGGCTTGGCATCCTCCGTGATGGCCGCGTCACCACGCGCCCGCGCAGCCTCAGTTCGCTGGCCGCACACGAGTTGCAGCAGTCGGGCTCGGTCGACACGCTGATCCTGACCAAGACCAATGCGCGAGCATCGGTTCATCGCGCCGGCTACATGGACTACATCGGCATTCTCCGCTTCAACGAGAAGGGCCAGCCTGTCGCCGAGCAACGCTTCCTGGGTCTGTATACCTCGGGTGCCTACACGCGCCGTCCCTGGGATATCCCACGCGTTCGCCAGCGTTTCGACTACGTGATGAACCGTTCCGGATTTTCCTCGGACGGGCACAGTGGCAAGGCGCTCAAGCACATCCTGGAAACCCTTCCGCGCGATGAGCTGTTCCAGTCCAGCGAGGAAGAGCTGTTCAAGACCGCGATGGGCATCCTCGGCCTGCAGGAGCGCTCGCGCACCAAGCTGTTCGTGCGTCGCGACCGCTACGGGCGCTTCTTCTCCTGCATCGCCTATATCCCGCGCGACCGCTTCAATACCGACCTGCGTCACCGCATCGAGGCGATGCTGAAGCGCGCCCTGCGTGGCGAGCGCCTCGACACCAACGTGCAGATTTCCGATTCGCCGCTGGCGCAGCTACATCTGATCATCCGCCCCAAGCCGGGCGATGTGGTGGATTTCGACCAGGAAGAGCTGGAAACCAAGCTCGCGCAGATCGTCCGCAACTGGCATGACGAGCTGCGCGACATCCTGGTCAACCGCCATGGCGAGGATCGCGGACTCAAGCTGGCCCAGCGGTTCGGCCGGGCGTTGCCGCCGGGCTACATCGAGGAAGTCACGCCGAGCGTTGCCGCAGTCGACGTCGAGAATGCCGCGGAAATCGTGGGTGCGGACGACCTTCGCCTGAGCCTCACGCGCTCGCGTCGTGGTGGCGGGCAGACGCTGCGCTTCAAGCTGTTCCGATTCGGCCAGGCCATTCCGCTGTCGGATGCGCTTCCGATGATGGAAGACATGGGCCTGCGCGTGCTTTCCGAGCATCCCTACGCGATGCACGTGGGTGACGAACGCATCTGGATCCAGGATTTCGAGGTCGACCTGCCGGAGCTGGGCGATGTCGATGTCGATGCCGTGCGCGGCCATTTCGAGCAGGCCTTCGAGCGCATCTGGCGCGGCCAGGCCGAAAGCGATGGTTTCAACCGCCTGATCATCGGCGCCGGCATGGACTGGCGCCAGGTAGCCATGCTGCGCGGTTACTGCAAGTACCTGCTGCAGACGGAAATTCCATTCTCGCAGACCTACATGGAAGAAACGCTGGCCCGCTATCCGCTGGCGGCGCGCCTGCTGGTCGAGTTGTTCGAAGCGCGTTTCGATCCGACCCGCGAGGACGGCGTGCCCGGTGGCGCCAACGAGCGCAAGTCGGCGACCAAGCACCTTCGTGCCTGTGGTCATTGCGACGACAAGGCGATCAAGGTTATCGAGAAGCTGGTGGCCACCCGTGGCGAGCCGCGCGAGAACCAGATCGAGGCCACGGTGAAGGCGCTGTACAGCCTGCTGGATGACGTCTCCAGTCTTGACGAGGATCGCATCCTGCGCAGCTTCATGGGCGTGATCCGCGCCACCCTGCGCACCAGCTACTTCCAGGAGCGCGATGGTCGTCCGCAGGAAGCCATCAGCTTCAAGTTCGATTCGGCGAAGGTGCCGGACCTGCCCAAACCGCGTCCCTACCGTGAAATCTTCGTCTACGGCCCGCGCGTCGAAGGCGTGCATCTGCGTTTCGGTCCGGTGGCACGCGGTGGCTTGCGCTGGTCAGATCGTCGCGAGGACTTCCGTACCGAAGTGCTGGGCCTGGTCAAGGCGCAGATGGTCAAGAACACCGTCATCGTGCCGGTCGGCGCCAAGGGCGGTTTCTTCGTCAAGCGCCCGCCGATTGGCGGTGATCGCGACGCCATCCTGGCCGAAGGCATCGCCTGCTACCGCCTGTTCATCAATGGCCTGCTGGACATCACGGACAACCTGGTCGAAGGCAAGGTGGTGCATCCGCAGAACGTGGTGCGACACGATGCGGATGATCCCTACCTCGTGGTGGCGGCCGACAAGGGCACGGCCACGTTCTCCGACATCGCCAACTCGGTCAGTGCAGAGCATGGCTTCTGGATGGACGATGCCTTCGCTTCGGGTGGATCGAACGGCTATGACCACAAGGGCATGGGAATCACCGCACGCGGCGCCTGGGAGTCGGTGAAGCGGCATTTCCGTTTCCTTGGCCGCGATTCGCAGTCCGAGGACTTCACCTGCGCCGGTGTCGGCGACATGTCCGGCGACGTGTTCGGCAACGGCATGCTGCTGTCCAGGCACATCCGCCTCGTTGCGGCCTTCGACCATCGCCACATCTTCCTCGACCCGAATCCGAACGCAGCCAGCAGCTTCGTCGAGCGCGAGCGCATGTTTGCGCTGCCGCGTTCCAGCTGGGACGACTACGATCGCGAGAAGATCAGCAAGGGCGGCGGCATCTATCCGCGCAGTGCCAAGAGCATTCCGATTTCGCCAGAAGTGGCGAAGTCGCTGGGCATCGATGCCGAAGTCGAGCATCTGTCCCCGAACGAACTGCTGAGCGCCATCCTGCGTGCGCCGGTCGATCTGCTCTGGAATGGCGGCATCGGCACCTACGTCAAGGCCAGCGACGAGTCGCACAGCGACGTCGGTGATCGCGCCAACAACCTCATTCGCGTCAACGGCTGCGAGCTGCGCTGCCGCGTGGTGGGCGAGGGCGGCAACCTGGGACTGACCCAGTGTGGTCGCATCGAAGCCGCGATGAACGGCGTGCTGCTCAATACCGACTTCATCGACAACTCGGCCGGCGTGGACACGTCCGACCGCGAAGTGAACATCAAGATCCTGCTCAACGATGCGGTGCAGCGTGAGGAGCTGGACGAGGAAGCGCGCAACCAGTTGCTGGCCAGCATGACCGATGAGGTCGGTGCGCTGGTGCTGATGGACAACTACCGGCAGAACCAGGCGATCAGCGTGATGGAGCGAATGAGCCTGACGCGCCTGGGTTCCAAGCAGCATTTCATCCGCACGCTGGAGTCGCAGGGTCTGCTGGATCGCCAGCTGGAGTTCCTGCCCAGCGACGCGGAGATTTCCGAGCGCAAGGCGCGAGGCCTGGGGCTGACCCGTCCGGAGCTGTCGATCCTGCTGTCCTACGCCAAGATCGTCATATACGACCAGCTGCTTGATTCCGACGTGCCGGAAGATCCGTACCTGTCGAACGAGTTGTTGCGCTACTTCCCGGAGCCGCTGCGTGAGCGCTTCGCCGAGCATGCACAGCGCCATCGACTGAAGCGCGAGATCATCGCCACGGCGGTGACAAACTCGATCGTGAACCGCATGGGTTCCACCTTCATGCTGCGCATGCAGGAAGACACCGGCGAAACACCGGCCGCGGTGGCCAAGGCTTTCACCATCGCCCGCGAGATCATTGACGCGCGAGGCCTGTGGGCGGCGATCGACCAGTTGGACCTCGAAGTCCCGGAAGGCACGCAGATCGATGCGCTGCTGCTGATCTGGGGCCTGCTGCGTGGCCTGACGCGTTGGTTGCTGGGTCGCCCGGGTCTGCGCCTGGACATCGCCGAGGCGGTGGATCGCTACCTGCCGGGCGTGCAGGAGTTGCGTGGCAATCTGGGGAGCATCCTGGGTTCGGATGATCGTGACGCTTGGGCCGAGGATCGTGCGCGCTGGCTGGACATGGGCTTCTCGCAGGAGTTGGCCGAGCAGCTGTCCTCGTTGCCATTCCTGATGTCGGCGCTGGATATCATCGAGGTATCGCAGTCGCACGGTCGCAGCGTCACTGAGGTGGCCAAGGTGTTCTTCGGACTCGGTGAAGAGCTGCACATCCACTGGCTGCTTCAGCGCATCGAGGAGCTGCCGGTGGAAGGTCGCTGGCATGCCCATGCACGCGGCGTGCTGCGTGACGAGCTGCAGTTGCAGCAGAGTGCGCTGGTATCGCAGCTGTTGGCAGACGGTGGCAAGTCCAAGGCCGAGAAGCTGGTGGCGGACTGGGTCGCCAAGGACGACAACGCCCTGCGTTTCACCCTGAATATGTTCGCCGACATGCGCAACCAGCGTGCCATGGACTTCCCAACCGTATCGGTGGCCGTGCGTCGCCTGGCGCAGCTGGCGGCTGCGGCGAAGGGTTGAGCGGTTTCCATTGGGTTACGGCGCGGTAATGCTCTGTAACCTCGTGGCCTTCATGCGACACTGACGTGGCACGCCAGCATTTGATGGCGTTGCCACGAAAGTTGACGGAGAGCAGGCGATGACCCCAGCCAAGCTGGCCTTCGTGGCCAGTCGCAGCGAAGAGGCGCAGCAGGCGCGCAACCACCTGGTGAAGGCGCACGGTGACTGCACGCCGGAAGATGCCGACATCATCGTGTCGCTGGGCGGCGATGGCTTCATGCTGCATACGCTGCATCGCTATGGTGAGCTGGGCCGGCCGGTGTACGGCATGAAGCTGGGAACTGTCGGCTTCTTGATGAACCAGTATCGGCCGGAGTCTCTGACCGAACGTCTCGCGGCAGCGCACCCGGCCACGCTTCACCCGCTGAAGATGAGCGCGATCAGCGAGTCCGGCAGCCGTGCCGAGGCGCTGGCCTACAACGAAGTCTCGCTGCTGCGGCAGACCAAGCAGACCGCCAAGATCCGCGTCAGCCTGAATGGCTCCGTGCGGCTGGCCGAACTGGTCGCCGATGGCGTGATGGTGTCCACGCCGGCAGGTAGCACCGCATACAACCTGTCCGCACACGGACCGATCCTGCCGCTCGACAGCGCCACGCTGGCATTGACGCCGATCAGTCCGTTCCGTCCACGCCGTTGGCGCGGCGCCATCCTGCGTGCCGCCACCGAGGTGAC
>Ga0209607_1001090_pt1 | contig 22916 bp, 18 predicted proteins | sample AD_UKC117_MetaG_FD_184413 | JGI IMG/M metagenome (GOLD analysis project Ga0209607, IMG submission 184413) | Active sludge microbial communities of municipal wastewater-treating anaerobic digesters from Hong Kong - AD_UKC117_MetaG (SPAdes)... | ecosystem: Engineered > Bioreactor > Anaerobic >... | reverse complement strand
TCGATCGCGGCGATGGCGGTCTCGGACGGGGCGGGCAACCTCCAGGGCGCGACGGCGCTGCCGGCGAGCAATCTCGGCGATACCAGCGCGCTGGTGGTCGACACCACCGCGCCCCCGGCGCCGGCGGTGACCGGGATCAGCGAGGATACCGGGGCCTCGGCGAGCGACGGCGGCGATGTGCGCTTTGCGGCGTTCGGCGACTGGGGCGATGGCAACGGGACCGCGGCGGTTGCCAATCTGGTCAAGTCGATGAACGTCGATTTCATCATCACGACCGGAGACAACCTTTACGATCCCAATGAGTCGATCGATTCGCAGATTGGCCGCCATTACAGCGATTACATTGGAAACTATTCGGGCGATTTCGGTTCGGGGAGTCCGGTCAACAGGTTCTTTCCAACGCTCGGAAACCACGACTACGAAGAGGGCTTTATCGACGACTACCTCGACTATTTCACGCTGCCGGGGAACGAGCGTTACTATGAATTTGTAGCTGGTCCCGTTCACTTCTTTGCGTTGAACAGCGATGCAGAGCCTGATGGAACCAGCGGAACCTCGATACAGGCCCAGTGGCTCCAGGGCAGACTGGCGAACTCGAACTCGCCGTACAACATAGTATACTTTCACCATCCGCCGTATAACTCCGGCTCCACTCATGGCCCGTCGGAACGGATGCGGTGGCCTTTCGAAAGTTGGGGCGCCACGGCCGTTCTCACGGGGCACGAACACGTCTACGAGCGGATTCTGCGCGACGACAATGGCGACGGTGAACTGTTGCCGTATTTCATCAGCGGTCTCGGCGGGAACGGCATCTATGCGGGGTTCGACACGCCCGAGGTGGGCAGCCAGGTCAGATACAACTCCGACTACGGCGCGATGGTCGTTCAGGCCAACAACAGCGAGATCACCTTCGAGTTCTGGTCGATTGGCGGCAACCTCATCGACAGCTATGTCATCGATGCGGGAAGCGACATCGGCAACGGATTTGACGGCGTAACCTCCGACACGACGCTGGTGTTCCAGGGCACGGCGGAGGCCGGCGACTCGGTCGAGGTGCGACTCGACGGCACGGCGATCGGCACGGTCCAGGCCGACGCCGCAGGTATCTGGAGCCTGGACTACACCGCATTCTCCTTGGCGGAGGGCAGCTACACGCTCACCGCCGTCGTGACGGATGCGGCCGGCAACGTCTCCGCCCCCTCGGCCGACTTCGCGCTGACGATCGACACCACGCCGCCGGCGGCGCCCTCGGCGCCGGACCTGATGGCGGCTTCCGACACCGGCGCCTCGTCGACCGACGATGTCACGGGTGACAGCACGCCGGACTTCGCCGGCAGCGCCGAGCCCGGCAGCACCGTGAGGCTCTATGCCGACGGGGCGCCGATCGGTACGACCACGGCCGACGGCACCGGCGCCTGGACCTTCGTCTGGGCGATCAATGCCAGTGCCGCGCCGCTCGTCGACGGCAGCTACAGCATCACCGCCACGGCAACGGACGTGGCCGGCAACACCTCGTCGGCTTCCCAGGGGCTGGCGTTGACCATCGACACCAGTGCAGAACCGACCATCTTCGAGAAGCGGGTGATCTCGGGTCTGGATGACGTCGAGGAGTCGAGTTCGGGATATCTCTACATCAACAGCAGCGATCTCGAACTCACGACCGATGGCAGCACGGTCCAGACGGTGGGGATCCGGTTCACCGACGTCGACATCCCCTGGGGTGCCGTCATCACCAGCGCCTACATCCAGTTCGTGACCGACGAGGTCAAGACAGGGGCGACTTCGCTGCTGATCCGGGGCGTGGACAGCGACAGCGCCGCTGCCATCTCCGGTGCCTACCACAACGTCTCCTCAAGACCGATGACGACAGCCTCCACTGCCTGGGCACCGGCCGGCTGGACGACTGTCGGCGCGGCAGGCAGTGCGCAGGCATCCCCCGACCTTTCGCCGATCGTCCAGGAGATCATCGACAGGAACGGCTGGGCGGCCCATAACAACATGATGTTCGTCGTCACTGGGACGGGCACGCGCACGGCGGTCGCATACGAGGGTGGCGCTTCCAACGCACCGCTCTTGCACATCGAATACACCGTGCCGAGCAACGAGGCACTGGCCCCGGTGGTCGACCTCGATTCAGCTGCGCCGGGAAGCGGCCATGCCACCACTTTCCACGAGAATGGCGCCGCCGTGCCGATTTCCGGGTTCGTCTCAATCACCGATGCCGACAGCAGCACACTCGAATTCGCTACCATATCGCTGCCCAACGCGCTCCCGGGAGATACGCTTTCTGTAGACCTGGCGGGTCTGCCCGCCGGAATCACGGTCGATCCGGGCTCGACGGCGAGCAGCGTCTTGCTCATCGGGACCGCGAGCCTCGCGGACTACGAGACCGCCTTGCAGAGCGTGAAATACTCGAGCTCGAGCGATGCGCCGGGATCCTCCGATCGGTTGATCAACGTCAGGGTGAGCGACGGTGTCGTGCGCTCGGATCCGGTGGTCGCGACTATAGCAATCGACCAAGCTCCCGACGCAATCAACGACAACGTAACAACGCAGCATGACACGGCAGTCGTCACGGGCAACGTATTGGCTAATGACGACCAAGGCGATGGACCGGCGACGATAACAGGGTTCCAGAGTACGAGCGCAAATGGCGCCACCGTGGTCAGCAACGGTGACGGCACCTTCACGTATACCCCGGTACCCGGCTTCGTCGGACTCGACAGCTTCAACTATAGCATTGCGGACACCGACGGCGACGCGTCGGGCGCGATTGTGACGGTGAAGGTGACGAATCCGTCGGCCAACGTGAATCCCGAGGTCGTCGTAATTCACAATATGTGGGCGCTCGGAATTCCCGATCCGGCTGGCATCGCCTGGAATCCGGCGACGGGAAAACTGATCCTGTCTGATTCCGAGATCGACGAGGAACCCACCTACGACCTGACCGATATTTTTGAGTTCAACCTTAACGGGACTCGTACAGCCAGCTTTACGCCGCCGTACACGACCGAGCCGACAGGGCTCGCGATCGACGCTCTGATCAATCTGATGTACGTGTCCGACGATGATGACGCGATAGTCTATGTCGTCGATCCGGCCGATCCTGAGACGCTGTATTGGTCTTTCACTACCGATACTATCGGTGGCCTGGGAGGCGATGATCCGGAGGGCGTCGCAATAGATCCGATCACGCATCACCTGTTCGTCGTGAATGGTGAATCGCGCACGTTGCAGGAGATCGCCGTAAACCAGACGACCCACACAGCCACCCTGGTCGATTCGTTCGTGTTTTCCGACCCACAGATTTCGGACCCGGAGGCGATCGCCTACGATCCGGTCCACGATGTTTTCCTGGTCGGGGGCGGGTTTAGCGCGGACATCTGGGTCGTCGACCGCAGCGGCGATACTTTGCAGAAGATCACGTTGCTGGAATCCTATCGCAACGACCATACGCCAAACGGCGGAACAATCCGCACAAGCGTCAAAGACCTCGAGCTGGCACCCGCCAGTGACGGAAGCGGCGAGACACACCTCTACGTCGCCGATTTCGGCAATAGCCACGTAATGGACGGCCGGATAGTCGAGGTAGATCTAGGTAGCGCTTTTGGTCAATTGTTTGTCTGAGTGATCGACTCCCATCTCGCCACTTGGCTGTTTCCAGAACCCTTGGGAATGGTGGCGCTTCTCCTTGATCGCCGGCGGCGGAGTCGGCGGGGGCCGCGTAGGTCGTGATGCCGCCGTGAGCGGAGTGGATCCTGACGAGATTGTAGTCGGGCCATCATCGTTCGATGGCGGTGCGGGTTTCAATCGAGCTGGTGAGGACCACTTCGTCCAGGAATTTGTTACGGAATCGGTCTTTGAAGCTGTCAGTTCAGCCGTTCCGCCTCGGCTTTCAGGGGGGCGTAGGGCCGCTGGTGTTGTGAGCGCTCAGCGGCTGCCTCGCGAATGGCGCGTGTTTTCCGCTCTACTTGCCGAAGACGATCCTCCTCCGTCGCGCGCAAGGCTATGCCCGTGGGGAACGGGGGGATCGATCACCTTCAATCCCCGATCCGACGCGCCGCTTCACGGTCCTCGCCGGGGCGCCAAGAACCGTCCAGGGAGGCCATCGGGCAACCCATGCGGGGCCCTCGCCGAGGCACTCCAAGATACGACAGTGAATCAGGCCGACGGCAGTTGCTCACCTTCGCTCACCGGATCATCGGACGGGCTCATGGGGAAAGTCCGTTCGTTGATCAGTTCGTGATAGAGTCTGTCGTGGTGTGCAGCGATCGAATCGAGACTGAACCGCCTCCGCGCTTGCTCCTCAGCACGTGCGGCCATCAATTGGGCCGCGGGGCGGTTTTCGAGGAGTTCAATGATCGCATCGGCGAGCATTCGCGGATTGCCAGGCGGCGTCAGCAAGCCGTTCACCCCGTGTTCGATGACTTCTTGACAGCCGGGCATGGAGGTCGACGCGATCGGTACGCGGGCGAGCGCAGCCTCCAGAAGCACGCGGGCGACACCCTCGGCGTATTCCGTCGGGAAGGCAAAGACATCTGCCAGTTGGAGCAGCGCAGGCACGTCGGTGCGGCCGCCTGTCGCGACGACATAGGGCGCATGGGCGGCAATCATTTCCTCCGGCACGGCGAAGGGCCCCTCGCTTTCGCGAGGGCCGACGAGAAGGAAACGAACCTGGGGACGCACCGCGTGCACCATTGCCGCGGCCTCCAGCAATGCCGGGATACCCTTCTGGCGCGTCATGCGGGTCACCGTGATGACCACTTCCGCGTCACCAAGCCCAAGCTCGCGTCTCAACACCTCGGGCGGCGGTGAGGCGGCCGTAGCGCGCTCGAATCCGGCCACGTCGACGCCGCCTCCGCCGGCAGGGATCACTATGCCGCGTCGCCCCGCCATCTTGTGGCGCCGGAAGAACTCGCGATCCGATTCGATTTCGAAGACGGTGGCCGCGGTACCGCGGGCGGCAATTCGATGCATGCCGCGATATATCGGACGCGCAGCGAGAGCGAGCGGCGACCGCAGCGAATAGACCCAGGCCCGCCCACATATCGTGCGCACGGTCCGTGTCTCTACTCCCGCGATTTGGGCGGCAATCGGCAGGAAAAGGCAGGGTTTGGCATCATATCCCTGCGCGATGTCCGGATTGAGCTCGCGCAACATCGAGAGCAGGCTCCGCATCGCGCGCCAGTCGGCGAGGGGCGTCAAAAAACGCTCGAAGTGAAACGGCACGTAGTCGATCCCGGCGTCGATGAACGGCTCCGGACTGCCACTGCCTGCAGCGGTCACACGCCAGCCTCGCCCTTTCATGGCGAGAATGAACGGTATGCGCAGATTATTGTCGGCTCCACCGACGTAGAGTACGTGCCCTGTCAACGTTTTTTCCTTCCGTTGGTGGCAATGTTTCGCTGCTGGGCGATCTCCGGGGACAGGCTGTGCGGTCCGGTCTCACCCCAGATTTCGATGAGATCACCGATCGTGGTCCATTCAAATGCGTCCGCGAGGGCCGCAAAGCGCTTCTCGCATCGGCCCAGGTTAATTCTTTGCCGGAACCGGTTCAGTGCGCCGATCCCGCTGGGGCAGGGATGGTCAGGGTCGATCTCCCAAGGATGGATGTAGAAGACGTAGGGCAAGCCAGCGCCATGAATCGAGGCGACGCCTCGCATCCACAAAGTGAATGGTGCCAACCGAAAATATCCGCCGCCGCCCCAGGGGATCCCTCTGCCCCTGAGCGGGATGCAAGACACGCAGACCTCGGTGAAGCCCTCCCGCACCTCGACGACGGCCTGCCGCGCATCGATGCCGTCGAGCTTGCCGTACCGATCGTGCGCAAAAGTCGGCATCATCGAACTGTCGTAGGAATAGCCCTCATCGCGGAGTATCTCGATTGCCCAATCGGTGATCGAGAAGCATGGCGCACGATAGCCTCGCACGGGCTGCCCTGAAATGTCCTCGAGTATGGCCCGCGACCGGGCGACGTCAGCGCGGAATGCCTGAGGTGTGAGCGAATAGACGAGCTCGTGGTGGTATCCGTGGGAGGCGATCTCATGGCCATCCGCGGCGATTGCCTTGACCAGTTCCGGCCACCTGGCCGCGATCCAGCCCAAAATAAAGAAAGTTGCGCGAATGCCACGCTCCTCGAGGATCTCGAGCATTCGCATGGTATTGCGCTCAACGGTTGGTTCGCAATCCTCCCACATCGAGCGCGGAACCCGGCTGCTGACGTTTGCGCTGTGAAACCACTCCTCCACGTCGATCGAGAGGGCGCTCAGGTTGCCGAGGCCCTCAGTCACTCCCCGATTTCCTTAGAGAGGTCCTTTGAGTGACCTGAAAATACTCTGCGTAGAGCGCTAGCAGATCGGGGTATTCATCACCGTTTGCGACGCTCAATGTCGGGCAGGCAGTGCGCGATTGTTTGCCCCAGGAATAGGCCACGTCGAACGGGCGGCCGTCCCGCGGAACCAGTTCGTCCCACAGCTTCAGCATGGCGCGCGCCTCGTCGACGGTCGGCATGCGATAATGCGGCATCTCGACCGCCGCGCATTCCTGGCCAAATGTCTGGAAAACGGGCACGATCCGCTCGACCGCAATGCCGGCTCCGAGCGCCGTGTCGATACGCCGTTTCAGCGCCTCAAGGTCGCAGCCGCTCTCCGCGTTCTTGAAGTTGCAGGGGTAGGGATTCACGCCGACAAGATCGACCGAGTCGCGCATCATCTCGAATTCGCCTTCACCCTTCGATCCGTTCTGGACAATCGCGAAGGTGCGGCCGTTGGGATCCAGAGATCGGACGAGTGCGCTCCTCATGGCAAGCTGTTCGGGTGCATCAGCGCAGACGGCTGGGTGAGGTTCGTCCGAGATGAAGTATATGCCGCTGAATTTCGGGTGTTCACGAGCTTGGGTCACGATCTCTCGAACCTCGTCGTCAGACAGCCGCCAAGAGCATTCCTGATTGTATCCGTTGCCGATCCAAAGCACCCCGCGCATGCCCTCGGGTAGTTGGTCGAGGCCCCCAACCGAACCGACGTCGGCAAGGTTGAAACCGGTCTCGACCAGACCGTCGAACTGGCCGCCGATGTTCAGCGCCAGATGAAGCCGCCCACCGTCCTCGGCGGCCGCCATCGGCGATCCGGCGAGCACCGATAGTGCCGAAGCTACTGCGACCGCGCTTACCGGGAGCACTTTCGCCTTCCAACCAGATTGCCTCGGGGTTTCCTCGAGCGCCCTGTCCCTCCCCATTTTCGCCCGATCGGGACGGAAGTCGCTTTCGACCGGCGACCCAAGGTCGAATCCGTGAAGCGGCGAAAGGTTGCCGCCCGGGCAATCCGATGCAGATTCTCCTCGCTTGATTGCGGTCGTCACGATCGGTGTCATCGGTGGGCCCTCGTTACCTGATTGCATGCTTGGCTCATCGTTCTCGATACCTTCGTCATGCGGTTACCCCGGCCGGACCCTTCAGGGTCGGAGCGAGTTCTCCGTACCGGTAGCGTTTGTGGCGACGGAGATTGACTTGGGTAATCGCCGCCTCGATTCGTCCGGGCGCCGCGGCGCGCAGGAACTGAACCGCGGCGCGGGCGCCAGGTGCCTCGGTCACGCCCCAGCGGACGGCGAAGATGACCCGATCCACCATCGAGGCCACGATCCGGGTTTCCACTGCAATTCCGGCCGGAGCGCTGTCGACCACGATGAAGTCGTAGGTCTGCCCGAGTGTCGAGAGCAGTGACTGCACTCGCTTCCCAGTCAGAAGGGCTAGCGGATCCACCACCATGCCGGAGGGCAGGGCGAGATAGTCGATCCCATGTTCGGTCGACCTTTGAATGTTGCCCGACAGGTTGCCGTCGAGGAAATCGGTCGTGCCTTCGGAAGCAGACCTCCCCATGGCGTGCATCAGCCCCGAGTTGCGCAAATCGAGATCGACGAGAATGACGCGACGCCCGAGCTGCGCGGCATAGATCGCAAGGCTGAGGGCGAGCGTGGTCTTGCCTTCGCCGTCGGCATTCGACGTCACGAGCAAGCTGCTCGGCTCATTTGTGCGTCCCACATTCAGAGCGGAAACTACCATGGACCGAATTGCCTCGGTGTACGGCGAGAACGGTTCGCTTCGCAGGGTATCCAGGCGGACCAAACCTCGCTTCTTCCGGGCCTTCGGAACGAGGCCGATGCATGGCACCCCGAGTGCCTCCTCGACATCTCTCACCCCGCGCAGCCGCTGATCCATCTTCTCGAGCACGATCGCCAGGGCACTTCCGAGAAGGCCGCTGACGACAAGTGCCGGCAATATGAAGAGCAGCGGGTGCGGCGAGCTTGGTCTGGTCGGGACTGACGCCACCGAGACGACACGGACCGGGAGGCGGTCCACTGACTGTCCCATGAGGTCCGCCTGCCGGCTGAGCAGCGCCTGGTAGGTCTGAGATGTCGACTTCACAATCCGCTCGAGATTCTCAACGTTGGCGAGCCCCTTGTCGACCTCCGCCCCGGCCTGGCGGAGGGTCTGGAGCTGCTCGTCGATCGCGCGGAGCTGCGCTTGGCCGGCTTCAATCTCGAGCGCGAGCCGGCGCTGTTCTTCGCTGGTATCGACGGTTGGCTGCAGGAGCGCGTTGAAGTCGCCGAGCGCGACGAGTTTGTCCGCCAATGAACCGGCAATATCTGTCCTCGCCCGAACCGCTACCGCATTCTCGCTCTGGATGTCGCCACGGCTTCTTGGGGCGGCGGGAATATCGAGCTTGCCACGGCTGGTCACCAGCGCGTCGAGTGCCTGCCTGTTCCTCTCAAGTACCGACTGCGTGATGTTGCGCTGCCGGTTGAGATCGGCGATCTGGATGTCGATCTGATCGGCGGCACCGAACGACACGGCGCCATATGCACGGCGAATTTCTCGGAGTTCGATTTCGGCCCGATCGAGTTCGACCCGGGTGGATAGGATGCCCTTCTGAACTCCCTCCAGGGTGGCATCGCGACCTTTGCTCCGCCAGTCGGTTTCAAGCTTGAAGTAGAGATCCACCGCGCGATTGGCGACCGTGGCTGCCATCTCCGGATCTTCAGACCGGAACGTCACCGAAATCAGGCGGGAACCATGCCCCTTATAGGCGTCGAGGTTGAGCTCCAACTCTTCGAAGTCGGGTGGCCGAACCGCCGTCACCGCGGATTCTGCAGCAGACTCGGAGCTGTCCTCCTGCTCGGGATAGCTCTCGGCGAGGCTTGCCTCGATGCGCCGCAGATGTCCGGGCGAGACCATGAGCTGGGCAAGGGTCTCGATCGCGGAATCGTCCACCACCTCTACGTTGTCGCGCTTGTCCGCGTCGTAGAGGAGTTGCACCTTTGCCGTATAGGTTGGCGGCAGGAGGAACCCCAAGGCTCCTGCCGCCACCCCTCCGAGCAGGGTGACGGCTGTAATCAGCTTCCAGCGCCGACGGAGCAGTACTGCAACCTGGCTGAAGAGGAGGTCGTTGGCGCGGTTGATCATTGTGGTGCCATATTTCCAGTTTTGAGCGCGGTTCTCGGCGCCATCTCCGACTGCAACAGGCAGAGGACGATGCAGAACCAAAAGTTCGGATGTCGAACGATGAAGTGGAACATGCTGAAGATCACCGCGCCGGCAATCAACGCTGCCAGGGCCGCCATTTTGGCGCGCCAAACGCTGACGAATGTCGTTGCACAAAGCAGGATGAAGGCGAGCAAGGCGAGGATGCCGCCTTGGGTGAAGATGTCCAAGGCGGTGTTATGCGCTTCGAACTTGTCGGGGGGCGGCCTCTTGTAGGATTTGCTCGTCAGATGCGGCCCGGGCCCGTAGCCGACCATCCAGGCCTCGCTTCCCTTGTTGATCGCCTCCCGCCAAAGTCCGAAGCGCGTGGCGGCTTGGTTGTCCTTTTCTGCGACGTCGTTGGCGCGCTGTGCGACATTCTCCGCCGCGGCAGACCAGAACGGTGCCAGCGATAGGGTGGCCAGCGGGAACGCGAGCAGGCCGAGCACCACCGTGGCGCCGCGGAGGCTCGGTCCCATTTCGACTGTCTCCAGCCAGGTCACCGACTTGACGATGAGATAGACGGAGCCCGCCATGGTTGACGCAACGACAAAAGTATCGCTTCGACTGAGAATGCCCGCAATTACCGCCGGCGTGGCGAGGACCAACGCGAATACAGCGCTCTTGGGGCGTACCGACGTCTCGGCCAAATAAACAGCAAGTATAATAACAAAAAAGTTGAAGAACCCAAGGACATTCGGGTCGAGGGACCAGCCGCGGAAGCGATTGTACCAATAGGGCTCGACTCCCGGGGGGATCAGAACCCCGAAAATGGAGCCCATCTGGAGAGTCAGCGAGATCGATCCGACGACCACGACCGTCCAGATCACGCGCCGGCGGCGAGCTTCGGAGACGAGGTCGAGCGACAGCAGGGTTCCGAGCGAAATCAGCAATGCGTAGGCAAGCACGTCGTGCACGATGCCTTTGAAGTCCTGGAACGGTTCGAAAACCAAGCCCAAGATCATGCCGATACCCTGGGCCACGACCATTGCCAGCCAGAACAAATGGACCCGACGCAGCGCCCGGTTCGATACGGCTTCGCCCAGTAGTCCGACCCGAAGGGCTGCCATGCCCATCCAGATCAACAGGAGCACTTCGCCCGGTCCCACCGGCAAGCCACCTGCCCGCAGCTGGGTTGAGGGGTAAAGCGCTAGCCCTGCGCCCAGGACCGTAGCCGAGATTATTCCGACGGGAGGAGATGGTTGGCCGGACGCGATCATGGCGCCTTGGCCTCCGCGTTCACTCGGCGATACTTCACTCACTAGCTTATACATCTCGCAGTTTTTTCGAAACTATCCCTGCAATTCACTTGAGGGCCGGAACATCACCTTATATTCATAACCTCCGCAGCAAGTCACAACGATGACATGCTGTTGATAGATTTTGAAGATCAATCAGGGGTTACGTTGGGGGTAACTCAAATGGACTATACGAATATAGTCCTGTAATTCTTCAAGACTAATAACCCATGGTCCGTCTTTTTTATGGACGACAAAGCTCGGATGCGCTTAGTCTCAAAAAGTTCACACTCGAAGAGTGTCTTCGGCATGGGAATGGGGTGAAGAAGATGGATGCGACTGTAAACGGGTGGGGCAAGAAAACCAAGGTCGTCATTCAGTGCGGTGGAAAAGGCACCCGGCTTCGCCCCTATACGATGGTCCTTCCAAAGCCTCTCATGCCGGTGCGTTCGCAGCCCGTACTGGAGCTCCTGATCAAGTGGCTCCGTCGGAGCGACGTGCGGGAGGTCTATATTACGACGGGATACCTTGGAAGCATCATCAAGAGCTACTGCGGCGACGGCAGCCGGTGGGACATCAAGATCACCTACACGGACGAGCGCGAGCCGCTCGGCACTATCGGCCCGCTTAGCTTGTTGAGGGAAGAACTCGACTCGACTTTCATGGTGATCAATGGCGATGTTCTGACGGATCTCAATGTGAACAGGTTCCTCCAGTCCCATCGGCAGAGCGGAGCCATGGTCACGGTCGCCACCGAAAACAGGAAGACCCAGATGGACTTCGGGGTCATCGAGGTGGCGGACGGCCGCATCACCAGCTTCAAGGAGAAGCCCTGTCAGAACAATCTGGTGAGCATGGGGATCTATATCATGGAGCCGGAGGTGTTCAGGCATATCCCCAAAGGGGTCCCCTTCGGGTTCGATGACCTGGCGCATTGCCTTCTCGCCAACGACGAGCACATCCACACCTTTCAACACGAAGGCCTTTGGCTGGACATTGGCCGCATAGATGACTTCCAGACCGCGCAGACCCTGATGTGGGATGAGCAGGCACCTGCTCATGAAAGCCTCCAGTCTGTAGCCTGATGCGCTTCGGCCGGGACGAACGGTCGGGCGGAATGATGCAAGGATTGGAAATGTTGCTTGTTGCCGAACCGGTACTCGGATCTGAAGAGTGCGCCGCCGTTGTCCGAGTTCTGGAAAAGGGCTGGGTGACCCAAGGGGAGCAGGTGCGCCTGTTCGAGCAGGCGTTTGCCGAAATGCACGGCGCGGAAGATGCCGTCGCGGTCAACTCCTGCACGGCGGCGCTGCACCTCCTGCTCGCCAGCATGGGTATCGGGGATGGGGACGAGGTTCTGGTCCCGTCACTGACCTTCGCCGCCACGGTCAACGCCGTTCTCTATACGGGCGCCACCCCGGTTCTCGTCGAAATCGAAAGCATCGACACGCCGCTGATGTCCGTTGCGGATGCAGAAAGCAAGATCACCCCGCGGACCCGTGCAATCGTCGTGATGCATTATGCCGGTCACATGGCGTCGGCGGAAGAATGGCGCGATCTCGCGGAGCGGGCAGGGGTTCTGCTCTTCGAGGATGCCGCCCATGCGGTCGGTGGTCCTGGTGCCGGCACGTACGGAGACGGTGCCGCCTTCAGCTTCTACGGCAACAAGAACATGACAACGGCGGAAGGCGGCATGGTCCTGCTGCGCGAGCCCGAGATGCTCGAGCGCGCACGGCAGATGCGTGCCCACGGCATGACCGTCGGGGCGCTTCAGAGGCTGGAATCGCGATCGGCGCATTATGACGTCACGATGCTGGGCTTCAACTACCGCATGGACGAGATCCGTGCTGCAATTGGGCTCGTCCAGTTGAGCCGTTTGGCCGAGTTCAATCGTCGTCGGGGTGAGCTCAGCCGACTTTATCTTTCACGTCTCGAACCGCTCATCACCCAGGGCGCGGGCTTCGTGATTCCCCGGCCGAGGTCCGGGCGCTCCGCGCACCATATCTTTCCAGTCCTCGTTCCGCCCGGCATCGACCGGGACCGGGTGGCCGCGATCATGAGCGCATCGGGTATCCAAACCACCATGCACTACACGCCCGTCCATTGCCTGACATACTATCGCGAACGGGACCCCTCGGTCTCCTTGCCGCTGACGGAGGAGTTCGCACGACGAGAACTTACTCTGCCCCTCCATCCCAAGATGCGCGACGAGGACGTCCACCGTGTGGTGGATGAACTCGAAAATGCACTGGCTCCGGTGTGAGCCGGGCCGATGGTAGGAGCCGTCCCTCAGACCCGATCATCCGGCGCCACACGCTGCTTCGATGTCGCTTTCGCCATTCTGTCGTTGGTCACACTCAGCCCCCTCATCCTGATTATCACCGTCGCCATCCTCGCGGAAACCGGGCGTCCGATCCTGTTTCGTCAGACCCGCGTTGGCCGCGGCGGGAAGCATTTCACGATGTACAAGTTCCGCAAGTTCGGTGCCGGACTGAAGGATGGCTGTCCGTTGACGCTGAAGAAGGATGCGCGACTGACACGTGTCGGAAGTGTCCTCGCCAAGTCGAAGCTCGACGAGTTGCCGCAACTGCTCAATATCATCAAAGGGGAAATGTCCGTCGTTGGACCGAGGCCGGAGAGCCTCGCCTTCGCCGATTGCTTTCGGGGTGAGGCTCGTGGCGTGCTCGCATTCCGTCCGGGCATATTCGGGCCTAGTCAGGCCGCTTTCCGGAACGAGGCAGACCTCTACACGACGGACGTCGATCCGGTTGCGTTCTACCGCAATACGCTGTTCCCCAGAAAGGCGGCGCTGGACTTGGCCTATTATCCAACCAGGAGCGTTCGAGGTGACTTCGGCTGGATCATGTGCGGAATAGTGGCTGTGGTTCGCGCGTCCCGCCCTCCGCTCTTGACGCGACACGACGAAACTTCCGACCTGTCGGACCAGGGAAGACAGGCGTTGGTAGAGTAGCTCGACGGAGATTCGATGCACAGAAGCTTGTTGGGATTGTCTGAGCGTGATGCGGGACAATATAAGGGTCGCAGAGTACTTGTAACAGGTGCTGACGGATTCATAGGCTCCCATCTCGTCGAGGCGCTCGTCGCAGCGGAGGCAAAGGTCACTGCGCTTTGCCTCTACAATTCATTCGATACCTTTGGGTGGATCGACGATCTGCCATCGGCGTCCCGATGCCGTGTCAATGCGGTTCGCGGGGACATTCGCGATGCCGCTTTCATGCGTGCCATTATTTCAGGCCAGGACATCGTGTTCCATCTGGCCGCGCTGATCGCCATTCCGCACTCCTACGTTGCCGCACAGTCCTACGTCGATACGAACGTGCTCGGTACTCTGAATGTCCTCGAGGCAGTGCGGGAGAGCGATGTTCGCCGTGTCGTGCATACTTCGACCAGTGAGGTCTATGGGACGGCGCTGACGGTGCCGATCTCGGAGACGCACCCCTTGCAGGGACAATCGCCGTATTCCGCCTCGAAGATCGGGGCCGACATGCTGGCAGAGTCCTTTGCTCGATCGCATGACTTGCCGGTTGTGACCTTGCGTCCGTTCAACACCTTTGGGCCCCGGCAAAGCGAACGTGCCGTTATTCCCGCCGTGCTCAGACAGGCCCTGGACCCCGACGTGCCGGCAATATCGGTGGGGGATACCAGCCCCATTCGGGACTTCACGTTCGTGGCGGACACGGTGGCGGCATTCCTCTCGGTCGGGGCAAGTGGGGCCGTCGAGTTTGGCGTTCCCTACAATGCCGGAACCGGTCACGCTGTCACAATCGGCGATGTCGTTGCATTGCTATGCGAGTTGACGGATTGCCGGAAGCCGATCGAGCAGGACACGCAGCGTCTGCGACCGCCGAAGTCCGAGGTCCGGGAGTTGCTCGCCGACCCGAGCAAGCTCGCGGCGACGACCGGCTGGCAGGCTTCCGTCAGCCTGCGAGAGGGGCTGAACGTGACCGTCGACTGGTGGCGGAGCCGACTGTCGCAGGGCAAAGTTCGCCGTGAGAGGAGCTACTCGATATGATCGCCCGGTTGAGCGGAGCGCTGCCGGCTCGTGCCTTGAGCGCGGCGGTGTGGCTGGCGGCCTCGATTGGTGGTGCTGGTTCGGTTCTCGCCCAGTCCGGAGAGTATCGGGTGCAGCCAGGCGACATCGTTGGTGTGATCGCTGCAGGACTGCAGGACACGGAGTTTCGGGCTTCGGTACAGCTCGACGGTCAAGTGACATTCCCGTACGTCGGCGGGTTCGATACGTCGGGCATGACAATTTCCCAGCTGCAAGTCCTGATTCAGAGCGCTTTCGCGAGCCGAGTGTTCCCACTATACACGGCCGACGGCCAACAGATCATGCGAACCATCGGCCGCGACCAGGTGGCCGCGTCGATCGTCGAGTACCGGCCGATCTTCATAGGCGGCGACGTCGTTCGGCAGGGAGAACATGCGTTCCGCCCGGGCCTCACGGTGCGACAGGCTCTCGCGGCGGCTGGCGGTGCGATTCTCGCCGGGCCGCGAGTTCCCCTGACCGGAGATCCGACGAAGCTGCGCGCCGACTATCTCAGGGCCTGGTATGCTGCGGCGGCCACAGAAGCGAGGCTCTGGCGCCTTCGCGCGGAAATGGGCGCCACCGAACCCTTCGCGCCCGCATTGCCGCCCGCCCCGGGATCTGAATCCAAGCTGGACCGCTTCGTGGAGCTCGAGACTGAGCTCCGTGAAGCACGCGAACTGGACCACCAGCGGCAGCGCGAGTTCCTGGAAAGCACGCTCGAGCAGATCGATGCCCAGGCTGACGTACTCCGGCGGCAACTCGAGGCTGAGAAGGGTAGCGAGAAGATCGACGCCGACAATCTGGCTGCTGCCACCCGTGCCGATTCCGAGGTGCTCTATACTCAGTCCCGGCAAGCTCGTCTCGGCAACCTGTCGCAGCTCTCCGATATCCGTGCCGCCGCCCTGATCTCGTCCACGCGACGACTGCAGACCGAGTCGAACCTCATGCAACTCGAGAGGCGGAAGTCAGAGATCGCCCGCGACCTGCAAAGCCTTCAGGACCGCCACAATATGGATCTGATAGCGGAGATCAGCGCCGAGGAGATACGAAGTGCTGAGCATCGGGCAACCCTGGACGAAGTCTACGAAAAGCTTCAGGTCGGAGGGATTGTCGCAGAAGCGACGGGTCAACCACAGCCCGCGCCACACTTCGTGATCGTCCGTGGCGTTGGAGCGATCCGGGGATGCCTGGATGACGGGCTACAGCCGGGAGACGTGGTCGAGGTTTCCCTGCCCGCCGCCACTGCCGTCGCGCCACCGTCCGGCTTGTCGGAGTCCTGCCCGGTACTCAGCGCGGTGGATCCCCAGGTTCTCGGAAATTGAGCGGTTTCGTCGCGACAGACCTCCCGACTCCGGTCCGGGAACTTTCCCTCCTATCGGGGCCGGGTTCCTTCCCCTTGTTCGAGTATCCCTATTTGATCGAGATTGCCGGCCCTGCGGGCGCGGGCAAAAGCACCCTTGCGCGCGCGGTGGCAAAGGAACTCGCGGCAATGGGGCATCCCGTGACGATCGCGTCAAGCGCCCGGCCGGCGGAGCTCGCGCCGGCCTCCCGCCGCTCGGGAAATCTGGCTGCCGCGCTTGCGCGTGCGTCGAAGTTGTTCGAGCTGGCGGGGCAGGCCGAAAGCCACGGCGAGATCTCTCGCCAGATTCTGGAAATTCTTCCACCGCGAAGCCAATTGTGGTCGCTTCGCTACCGTCGCTACCTCTCGGACCTGGAGCGGGCGTGGCAGGCTGCCCGCGCATCGCGGCGGATCGTCATCTTTGATCAAGGATATCTTTCGGCGCTGGTCGCGCTCTCCGCCCTGGCTCGCGATCCGCCGCCGTCACAGGTGCTGAACGAGGCGCTCCGTCTCGTTCCAGTGGCGGATCTGACGGTGTGTCTCACCGCGCCCCAGGAAGAGCTGTCGCGGCGCCTGAACAGGCGGCTCGGCGCACAAGGCGTGCTCGAACGGATGTTCGAGCTCGATATCCCGACATCCCTGGGCCAGAGAGCGTATATGGCAATGCTCGGTAGGCTGGTGGCTTCGAACGGCATTCCGGCGATGCAAGTTGAGAGTGGCAGTCTGGAGGTGCTGACGGTTTCGGTCGCTGCAGAGATATTCGCATCGCGATCCACGGCACCCGCAATCTGATGTTTCAGGATCCCGCCAAGTTGCAAGCCACCGCTACCGCCTCGCGGGCTTCGTTCGGTTTGGCGATACTCCGGGCGCAGATCGCACGCCTTCCGCTCATGCATGTGTCGAGCGCCGGTGCTTTTGCGGTTCTGGTCGTTGGCGCAGGCATCAGCTATTTGGCGCAAGTCGCTACGGCACGCATCCTCGGCGCGGAGAGTTTCGGTATCTATGCCTATGCCTTTTCATGGACGACGTTGCTGGCCTATATCTCGACACTGGGGTTCCATGTCTCGTTGCTTCGGCTGGCGCCCACCTATCTCGCGCGCAACGAACTTTCACACCTGAGGGGTCTGCTGCTATTTGCCGCCTTGGGCACGCTGGCGACCGGGGTTGCGATCAGCACCGCCCTGCTTGGGCTGTTCCTGTATTTCGAGGAACCGTCCGGTGAGCTCGGGACCACGCTTCTTATAGGACTTGCCGCGGCACCGCTGCTCGCCCTCCAACTTGTGGGCGCGGCGACAGCACGCGCCTTCGGGAGCGTGGTTGCCGCGCTCGCTCCGGAACGGCTCGGGCGGGACCTGATTGCCATAATTCTCCTGGCCGGCCTAGTGTGGTCGAACCTTGCGCCGGCCCAGGCGACCGTGGCCATGGTTGCCATGTTGGGAAGTGCAATGCTGATCCTGTGGCTCGCGATCAGACTGGTGCGAAAGGTCTCGTCGCCCGTTCTGGATTTCGGCCCGGCGGCGTTTGCTCCGAAGGATTGGATCCGTCCGGCCCTCCCGCTTACCCTGATCATGCTGGCCGACGTTGTAATGGGACGTTCCGGCGTCGTCGTTCTCGGCCTGATCGGCGAGATACGAAGCGCCGGCGTCTTTGCGGCTGTTTTCGCCATGGCAACCCTCGTCTCGCTACCACGGATGGCGGTGGCTGCAGCCTTTGCGCCAACCGTAGCCGATTTGTACGCCCGGGGAGATCGGGTCGGGCTTCAGACGCTGAGCGCACGGGCCGCGCGTCTCTCGCTCGCTGGCGCGATCGTCGTTGCCGTCCCTTTGCTGGCATTCGCGCCACAACTCCTGACGCTTTTCGGGCCATACTTCGCAATTGGTTCGACCGCCGTGTTCTTGCTCGTGGCGGGGCATCTGGTGGCGGCAGCGGCGGGGCCGCAGCAGCATATCCTTACGATGACCGGCCGCGAGCCAGATGCTGCCAAGCTCCAAGGGGCCGCCGCACTTTGTGGCGTTGGCCTTTGCTTCGCCCTGGCACCAAGATACGGCGTGACTGGTACGGCGGCGGCACTTGCGGGCGCGACGATCCTCTGGAACCTGGGGATGGCATGGGTTGTCTGGTCGCGCCTCGGTATCCGCCCAGGACTTCTGGCGAGAACGCATCGGACCGTGACGAACGAATAGACAGGACCCCCAAGTTCATGCGCGACAATGAGACCTACCCGAAGACCATGGATCGCGACGCGAACTTGCCGGTCGACTGCCCGCAGCCTTTCCGCCTGCTTCTGGAGGCGCTCAAGGAATCCCGGATTCGGCACTGCCACTGGAAGAGCAACATCAGGTTGGAGGAAAGCCTGCGCGGCAAGGAGGACCTCGATCTCCTAGTCGACCGGGCCGAGGAGGAGGCGTTCTACCAGATCGTGCAGCAATCCGGCTTCAAGCTGGCACAGTCTGCGAGCAACTGCGGACATCCCGGCGTCTTCCACGCATTCGCGCTCGATGAGGCCGGGGCCAGGCTCCTCCACTTGCACGCATATTTTCAGGTCGTAACTGGCGACAGCGTCGTGAAGGCATACCGCTTTCCGATCGAGGCGGACCTCCTGGACAGCAATTGCCAGAAGCTTGGCGTGCCGGTTCCGACGCCTGAAGCGGAACTCGCGCTTTTCGTGCTGAGGATGGCACTCAAACACACATCCGTACTCGAGCTCGCCTTGGTCGCCCGCGGCTATCAATCGGTCGTTGACGAATTGATGGTGCTGCAGGCCGCCGCGGACCGCGACGCAGCGGCGGCGCTATGGTGTCGGTGGGTGCCCGACTCCAATCCGGAAATGTTCAATGACGCCCTGAGGGCGATCGGCGACCCGCGAGCGCTCGGCCAACGGATTACCGCCGGCCTGCGCGTGGCATCCCGGGTTCGCGGCAATCGCCGAATGGGAGCGCTGGCGGTGATCGTCGAACGCTGGCGCCGGGCCGGCCTGATGGTCCATCATCGCTTGCTGGACCGCCGCAACGCGCGGCCGATGGACGGTGGAGCGGTGATTGCCTTGGTGGGTCCCAAGGCCTCCGGCAAATCGACACTGGGTGGCAGGCTGACACGGACCTTCGGAAGGCATCTGGATGTAAGGCATGTCCATGTGGGAAAACCGCCGGCCACTTTGCTGACGATGCTGCCGCGTGCGGCAATTCCCTTGGCACGAAAGGTTTTTCCCGGCGAACGATCGGGAGAATACGAAAAGCCCGAACGCCGTGCGTCCGGAAGCTACTCCCTGCTGCACGTCCTGAACATGACGATGCTCGCCTATGACCGGCGAGCCTTGCTGAAGCGCTGCGCTGCCGCCGCCGCCTCTGGTGCGATCGTCGTCACGGACCGCTACCCCTCGAAGACTGTGGGCGCTATCGACAGCAGTCGTTTCGATGACGCCAGCCTTTCGGCCTGTCGTCCGGGGCTGAAACGCTGGCTCATGGAGCGGGAGCAGGCCCTCTATCGAGGGCTGCCCGAGCCGGACCTCGTGATCCGCCTGAACGTGACGCCGGCGCTTGCCGTGGCGCGGGACGAACAGCGCGTCAAGGAGGATGGGCCCGATGCATCTGCCGTCCTCCGTCGCTGGGAGATGGAGACACTCGGAAGCTTTGGCGATGTTCCGGTCGTCGAAATCGATACACGGGCGTCCCTCGGCGAATCCGTGGTCCTGCTCGTCAAGGAAGCATGGGCGGTCATTCGACCTGCGATGACCCCGGCGTGAAGAGCGCCGGCGGTGCAGAACGCGGGCCGCGGTGCAAGAAATTAATTGACTAACAACGGCTTATGGACTGATTGCACGTAAGGCGCGATCAACCCTCAATAGATTTCGCAAGAAAAAAGTTCGCACTTCGATTATCCCGGCAGCATCTCCGACCGATTCTTTCTGCCACGGCTAGTACCTATTTCCACTTATGGTAGTTTTATGACGCATTAATGCTTTTGTGTTGCGCTCTAGAGAATTGTGATTAGTATATATATGGGGGCTTTGGCGCGACGGATATCAGCCGATAGCGGTGGCTGAGCCAGTCGTGTTGTGTGGGAATAGGGAAAATGCGACAGGTTCAGACGATTGCCGTCATTGAGTCGGAAGATTGTGTTGTCGAAGGCCTTCAACGGCTGCTCGGCAACGATAGATTTAAGCTGCTGAATATCTGGCCCAGCGTTCGGAGTGCGATGGCCAGCAGTTCACGAGACGATCTGTCGGCCATCCTGATCGACATCACGCATCGCTCCGAGCCCTTCGTCGACGATGTCCATCGACTGAGGGCGCATTTTCCCGGTGCGCGCGTCATTCTGATGGCTGCTTCATGGGAGAAGGCCCGGGTTCTTGACGCGATGCGGTCCGAAGTCGACGGGTTCCTGATCCAGACTATTCGCTATGAAGTGATAATCAAGATCCTCGAGCTTATTCTTCTGGGCGAGCGCATTTTCCCGACACGACCGGGAGGGGAGAGCTTGATCTGGAATGGAACGCCGACCAATACGTTGTCCGCGCGGGAACTTGACGTGCTGCGTTTGGTGGCCAAAGGCAATCCGAACAAGGTGATCGCGCGGGATCTCGGACTTGCCGAGGCGACCGTGAAGGTTCATGTAAAGGCGATCTTGCGGAAGGCTTCGGCGCAGAACCGTACCGAATTGGCGGTCTGGGCTCGCGAAGTTGGTCTTTACCTGGCATCTGTTCCAGCGTTGATCTTGGCCAATGGGGATACTGTCAGCGAAATCGCATTGAGCTTGTCGGTGGCGCTGTCAATCTAAGCGCAGGACTCATTGATCACAGCCGGAACGCCACGGTAGCTGCGACGCAAATCGGTGAGAAGACTCGACACTCTCTCCGGTTGGAGAAGTCGCCGGGCGGCGCCTCGGCGGAGGGAAGCGTCCCGAGCATGAGCTTGGCGCCCTTGCGGCCGCGCATCTGCCCCTCGGTGAGCAGCGTGACGAGCAGCTTGCCGTCGTCGTCGCACACCGCGTGAAGTCTGGGCTTCAAGCCGCCCTTCGTTCGCCAGATACCGCGGGGAAGAGCCCATTTTCAGCAAGCTCGCCGCCATCCGATGGGACTTCAGATGCATGGCGTCGATAGTGATGCGCTCGGGCTTCGACCCGCCATGACCGGATGGACGTGCCGTCGGTCTTCGACGGACCCGTGAACGTCGACACCTTCCGCGCCCAAGGCGAGGGCGTCCTTGTCCCGCTACGCATGCCGGGCGATGTGGAGGTTATGGGCAACCTCGGCCATCACAAGAAGATGCTTCTAAATACCTCGCCAAATCATGACGTGACCCCGATTGTTCATCCAGGGGTCACTGGAATCCGAGGTTGAGAATTGCGCGTGAGCGCGACGGTAGCAACGGGCATCGGTGCGGAGCTTTCGAGGTGGCGCAGCGCCGGTGCCCGTTGCGGCTTCAGGGTCGCGGCGTAGGCGGCGGGCGTCATGTAGCCGATCGCCGAGTGCGGCCGCGCAGTGTTGAAGTCCTCGACCCAGCCGGCGACGATGGCGCGAGCGTGGTTGATCGAGAAGAAGAGATTCTCGTTGAGGCATTCGTCCCGCATCCGCCCCTGGAAGCTCTCGGCGAAGGCGTTCTGGGTCGGCTTGCCCGGGGCGATGTAGCGCCAGTCGAGCTTGGCCGCCTGGGTGAAGGCCAGGACCGCCGAAGAGGTGAACTCGGTGCCATTGTCGCTGACGATCGCGCCGGGTCGGCCGCGCCGGGCGATCAGCGCGTTCATCTCCCGCACGACCCGCTTGCCGCTCAGCGAGGTGTCCGGGACGGCGGCGAGGCACTCCTTGGTCACGTCGTCGATGATGGTCAGCACGCGGAAGCGGCGGCCGTTCGCGAGCTGATCGTGAACGAAGTCCGTCGACCAGCGGCTGTTGGGGCCATCCGGCCTCGGGATCGGCGTGCGCGCCACCGCGATCCGGCGCCGCGACCTGCGCCGGCGCACCGCCAGACCCTCCTCGCCATAGAGCCGCTGGGTCTTCTTGCGGTTCACGGTCCAGCCCTCGCTTCGCAGCAGGACATGCAGGCGGCGGTAGCCGAACCGCCGGCGCTGGTCCGCCAGCTCGCGCAGCCGCGCACGCAGCGCGGCGTCGTCGGGACGCCGGCTGCGATAGCGGACCGAACTCCGGTCTACAGAGAGGATGGCGCACGCCCGCCGCTCGCTCACCTCGAGGCTCGTCCCCAGGTGTGCTGCGGCCTCCCGCCTGGCGGCGGGCGTCACCATTTTTTTGCCAGCAGCTCCTTCAGCCCGGCGTTGTCCAGCATTGCGTCGGCATAGAGCCGCTTCAGCTTCGTGTTCTCTTCCTCGAGCGCCTTCAGCCGCCTCGCCTCGGAAACGTCCATACCGCCGTACTTGGCCTTCCAGGCGTAGAACGTCGCCGACGACATGCCGTGCTTGCGACAGAGCTCGGCGACCGATGCGCCGGCATCCTGCTCCCGCAGCACCCCGATGATCTGCTCTTCGGTGAACCTGCTTCGCTTCATCTCCGGTCCCTCTCCTATGGTCCGGATTCCAGCTGCCCGTGGAGGAGAAACAAGGGGTCACGTCAATCAGCCCTTTGATGATTCAATCCGCTCCATGTTCGGGGATGGAGGGTTTGGTGGCGGGGCAGCCGGGTTTCTTTGATCTGGACGAGCAGATGCTTCTAAATACCTCGCCAAATCAGCCCTTTGATGATTCAATCCGCTCCATGTTCGGGGATGGAGGGTTTGGTGGCGGGGCAGCCGGGTTTCTTTGATCTGGACGAGCGGTACGCGGCGCTGT
>Ga0209607_1001086_pt1 | contig 22946 bp, 26 predicted proteins | sample AD_UKC117_MetaG_FD_184413 | JGI IMG/M metagenome (GOLD analysis project Ga0209607, IMG submission 184413) | Active sludge microbial communities of municipal wastewater-treating anaerobic digesters from Hong Kong - AD_UKC117_MetaG (SPAdes)... | ecosystem: Engineered > Bioreactor > Anaerobic >... | reverse complement strand
GCTACGGTTACGCCGGCATCCCACCCGCACAGCCGATCCCCTCCTCAACCGTCGTGGTCACCAGTATGTCGGACGGATATTCACCTTGGATATGCCCGTCATCAACGGTCACGGCAAAATCCGAGTGGACGACAGCACCTGGAAAGTGCTGGTCGAGCAGGACTGTCCAGCCGGCACCCGGCTCCGGATTACCGGAGTTGAAGGGGTGATGCTCAAAGGCGAAGCCGAGAAATAACAGCGCCACTGCACCCTTCCCTGATCTGTGAGCGAGTAGCGTAAATCAGCACATTTTCTGCAAAGCCTGTTCATAAACCTGGCACACATCCCTACTGAAACCCACGAGGTAAACCATCTCAATCTGGTCATTACTGGCGAGAAAATTCCGGACCTCCCGTACTGCAATGTGCGCTGCTGCTTCTAATGGATAGCCATACACCCCACAACTGATAGCGGGAAAGGCAATGGTACGAATTCCTTGTTCCGCCGCCAGCCGCAGGCTGTGATGATAACAAGATACCAATAATTCCGGTTCGCCCCGATCACCCCCCTGCCAAACGGGTCCGACAGTATGAATCACATAACGAGCGGGCAACCGGTAGCCATGCGTCAGCTTGGCCTGACCGGTTTCACAGCCTCCCAATGCACGGCACTCGGCTAACAATTCCGGGCCGGCTGCGCGATGAATTGCGCCATCCACACCGCCGCCACCCAGCAGCGAACGATTGGCAGCATTGACGATGGCATCAACCGGTAACCGGGTAATATCATCGGAAATGATCTGGATACGGCTGGAACGCATAAGCATCTCAATCACCTCGCAACAATGCGCTTTTCAAAAATTCAGGAATGTAATTCCTATAGTTATAGTCCTCACCCACTCAATATTTTTCTGCGAACATGGCTTCTAGCGCTCCTTCTGATCAAGGCGTCGCCCCGCTTTGGCAGTATGTCGCCGTAACTGATTACTGCCCCCCGGCTGTAACTGTCGAGCACACAGTCCGGACCGGGCTAAGTGCCTTCTGGCAACACTTTTGCACCAAAGAGCCGCCACCGGAAACCCCCTTCAAAACTGAAGAGGAATTGCAATCCATTCCTGGGATCTTGTTGGAGCGCATCGCCCCCGCGCCGGATGGGCAGCGAGCAGCACTGGCGCTGGACGAAGCACTCACCGCATGGTTAGACAGTGTTCAGATGGATCAACCGGTGGTGCTCGTACTCCATCCTCCCTATGGAATGCATGGCGATATTTTAAAGGCATGGGCCGGGCTTCACGAGTGGCGGGTTCTACCGCCGCCAACGACAGGTCAGATTTTCAGGCGGGAAACTGACTGGATCATGAGCGGGTCGGCAAACCTGACATCCTGGGTGTTGCCTAATCTGGAACGTTGCTATTTGCGGCATGCCCACGGACTGACTCTGGTGCGCCGTCTGCTGGACCAAGCCTGCTCTGGCGCGCTGGGGCGTGGTGTTATTGGCTGCGATAGCTGGGCGTGGGCATTTCTACGCCGGGCTTGGTCCGGTGCAACGCCACCCCTGCTCATCCTCCAGAGTTTTGATCAGCACCGCCTAGCACGCTGGTTTCAAAGTTTTGCGAGCAAATCGGGAATAAGCGATCTGATCTTCCGCCAAGCGGATAATGGCGATTACGTGTTGCCGCCACCAACAGACACCCAGAATGAATCAGCCAATATCAGTGATTTTTTGCAACAACTGGCAGCCTATAGCCGGGGAATTCCTGGTATCGCCCATGCAATTTGGCGTGCCAGCCTACGTACTGCTCCCGATGAATTACCCAAAGATGCCAGCACGGCTAAAGAATCCACTTACCAGCCGACAACTCTCTGGATCACGCCGTGGCGCCGGTTCAAGCGGCCAGCCCCAACGACCGATCTGCTGCGCCAACATGCCTTCATTCTGCACACTCTGCTTCTACACAATGGCCTATCTGCTGAATGGTTATCGCAACTACTGCCAGCATCCTCTCAGCCGAGTCCGGCAACCTTATACCGCTTGGAAAGTGCTGGCCTAATAAAACAACAACGCAATGGTTTCTGGCAAATTTCGCCTCTGGGTTATCCCGCCATACGGTTATTCCTGAAAAGTGAAGGGTATTTGACGGACGATCTCTAGAGACTGGTCATGAGCAACGAGCAAACTGAAAATCTCGCAGCGCTGTTGGGTCATCTCACCGAGACCACCATCGTGCAAATCGTTTTGATCGTAGCCGGCACCTGGCTGCTGATCGCACTAACACAACGCTTCTTACCCGTGCTGGCTGGTAAGCTGGCTGGCCGGAATCGCCTATACATGCTCGCCTTGGTACCAGCACTCCGGCTCTGCATCATCACAGGCGCTGTCTTGCTTATCCTCCAGCGCGTGATCGAACCCACCCTAGAAAATCTGGTAGGTCTGCTGGGAGCGCTGGGCCTTGCAGTGGGGTTTGCCTCCAAGGATTACGTTAGTAGCCTGATTGCTGGGGTTGTGGCGTCCTATGAAATGCCCTACCGGCCTGGCGACTGGATCGAGATCGATGGAACCTATGGTGAAGTGCAAGCCATTCGCTTGCGTACTGTGGAAATCGTCACCCCCGACGATACTGTTGCTCATATCCCGCATTTACAAATTTGGAATCAAACGATCCTCAATGCCAATGATGGCAGCCAGCATCTGCTGTGTGTGGCTAATTTCTATCTCCACCCCCGCCATAACGCCGTTCAAGTTCTAAAGCTACTCCACGACGTGGCCTTGACCAGTCCATTTTTGCAAATCGAACGGCCTATCAACGTGACCGTGCAGGAAAAGCCGTTTGGCACCCACTACTGCCTTAAGGCCTATCCCATCGACCCACGCCAGCAGTTTCATTTTGTGACCGATCTAACCGTGCGCGGCAAGGCGATGCTGCTCCAGCTGGGCGTGGAATCCGCGACCACTCCTGCTATTGCCGATCTAGCATCTTAAGCCAGCACCATAACCGCTTCTGAATAGAATGCAGCGTTTAGTCGATTGGGATGCACACCGTGAAACCCCGTATCCTGGCCTATCGTTGGGCAACGCCTCGCTTTTGCCCAATCTAGGACCGGCAAACAATAGGGTAAAACCTATGCAGAATTGGTATTAGCAACCCCAGGACAAATGGAATGGACGCCTTCCACCTCTGGCGAGGGCTGAACTTGTGCTACCCGCCAAGTATCTCCGGCAGCGGGATTTTGTTCATGACGTCACCTCAATTGGAGGATGGACAGAAAGTAACGATACAAGGCCCCTGATGAAACCGCTTATTAAATCTCCACCATCTCAAAATCATCCTTGGTCACACCGCACTCAGGGCAGGTCCAGTCTGATGGCACATCTTCCCAGCGGGTGCCCGGCGGAATGCCATCTCCGAGCCAGCCTTTTTCTTCGTCGTAGATAAATCCGCAAATCACACACATATACTTTTTCATAGGATCATTCTTTCTGTTGTAAAGATTGTCATTGTCCCACGCCGGCGCATCCTGAAAAACCCTCGGTTTGTTAAAATTTCAGGCAATATCCGCATTGATTACCACTTCAATTTCCTTCCCACTTTCTTATTGGAGCACCGGTTTGATTGATTCTCTCTCTTCTCCACCTCCTATCGTCATGACCCTAGCCGGCAATGATCCCAGCGGAGGAGCTGGCATCTCTGCCGACATTGAAACCTTGGTGAGTTTGGGCTGCCATCCAGCGCCGGTCATTACCGCCCTGACCGTCCAAGACACCCGCAACGTCCAGGCACTATGGCCGGTTGCTGCAGAGGAATTGCTGGCTCAGGCGCAGGCCGTTCTGGAAGACGTACCGGTAGCGGCATTCAAAATCGGAGTGATCGGCAATACTGAAAATGCCTTTGCCCTGCACACTCTGCTCAACATCTATCCCAACATTCCATTGGTGCTTGACCCGGTGTTGACCGCAGGCGGCGGGACCGAATTGGCTAATACGTCTCTAATTGAGACTATGCAGACACTGCTGCTACCTCTGACCACCGTGTTAACACCGAACAGTACTGAAGCGCGCCGGTTGGCTCCAGAGGCGGATACTCTGGAAGCGTGTGCCATGGCCTTGCTGGCACGCGGCTGCCGCTATGTCTTGATCACTGGCGGTCATGAAGCTGAATCAGCTACTGAAATCATCAACCGGCTGTACGGCAATAATCGATTATTGGAAACATACCGCTGGCCGCGCCTGCCAGCCGATTACCACGGCTCCGGCTGCACCTTGGCTGCGGCCATCGCTGCCCTGCTCGCCCAAAGCTATCGACCGATCCCGGAAGACGCCTTTCCCGCACTAATCCACCGTGCCCAGGACTACACTTGGCGGTCCCTGCAAGCAGGTTATCGCGCCGGTTGCGGACAGCAAATCCCCAACCGGTTGTATTGGGCCGAGACCTCCCGAGGCAACCCATGAGCAAATCCGTTTCCTGTCACGGTTTGTATGCCATCACTGACGCGCAGTTAATCCCCGATCAGCAATTGACCGCCGCCGTCGAACAAGCCTTGCGCGGCGGCGCACGGCTGATCCAATACCGTGATAAAAGCACTGATGCTACCCGGCGGCTGGCCCAGGCCCAGGCACTGAATGCAGTGTGCCAGTACTATGAAGCACCATTGATTATCAATGACGATGTAGAATTAGCCGCTCAAGCAGGCGCGGCAGGCGTGCATATCGGCAAGGACGATCCAGCGTTCGCTACGGCTCGCGCCCGGTTAGGCAAGAAGGCCCTCATTGGCGTCTCCTGCTACAACCAAATTGATCTAGCACTCGACGCGGAACAGGCTGGAGCTGACCACGTCGCATTTGGAGCCTTTTTCCTGTCGCCGACCAAACCGGCTGAGATCCGCGCATCGATTGAATTGCTGCGCGAAGCCCGAGCACGGCTGAGCATTCCAATCGTCGCTATCGGCGGCATCACCCCGGAAAATGCTCCTCCGTTGCTGAAGGCCGGTGCTGACGCGCTGGCGGTCATCAGCGGTGTGTTCGGTCAGCCCGATATTCAGTCTGCCGCAGCCCGTTATGCAGCTTTATTTGCGTGAGGACCCTCACTATGACCACCCGTTCCGAACAGTTGTTTGCTGAAGCCCAACGTTACATTCCCGGCGGCGTCAACTCGCCGGTCCGCGCCTTTCGCGGGGTCGGCGGCACACCCATCTTCTTTAAGCGTGGCGAGGGCGCTTATTTATATGATGAGGACGACAATCGCTACCTTGACTATGTCGGTTCCTGGGGACCGATGATTCTAGGCCATGCGCATCCGGCTGTGATCCGCGCGGTGCGGGAAGTCATCAGCCGCGGCTTGAGCTTCGGCGCGCCCACCGAGATTGAAACAGTGATGGCCGCACGAATTCAGGAATTGATACCGTCGATGGAATTGGTGCGAATGTGTAACTCCGGCACAGAGGCAACCATGAGCGCCATCCGCCTAGCGCGTGGATTCACAGGACGCAACAAGATTATCAAATTTGAGGGCTGCTATCATGGCCACTCCGACTCACTGCTGGTCAAGGCCGGCTCTGGGGCATTGACGCTCGGGGTGCCAACTTCGCCCGGTGTACCGGCAGCGCTGGCGGCCTACACCGTAACCTTGACCTATAACGATCTCATACAGGTTCGTCAGGTATTTTCCGAGATCGGTGAGGAAATTGCCGCCGTGATCGTTGAGCCGGTGGCTGGCAACATGAATTGTATTCCACCGGCGCAAGGTTTCCTGGCCGGGTTACGCCAAATTTGCGACCGCTACAAAACTGTGCTGATTTTCGACGAGGTGATGACCGGATTCCGGGTCGCACTGGGCGGAGCGCAAGCTCTATATAAGGTCCAGCCGGATCTGACGACCCTTGGCAAAATCATCGGCGGGGGGATGCCGGTGGGCGCATTCGGCGGCAAGCGGGCGATTATGGAGAAGCTGGCACCGTTGGGACCGATTTATCAGGCCGGCACACTATCGGGTAACCCAGTGGCAATGACCGCTGGTCTAGTGACCCTGGATCTGATTTCAGCACCCGATTTCCATGACCAGCTCGCTACCAAGACCCAGCGATTGTGTGAGGAACTAGCAGCGGCGGCCAATGAAAATGGCGTACCACTCACCATCAATCACGTTGGCGGGATGTTCGGACTATTCTTCTCAAACGAGCCTGTCACCAGTTATGCCCAGGCAATGGCTTGTGACATAAAACGGTTCAAAACCTTCTTCCATGCAATGCTCGCGAAGGGATTCTATTTCGCCCCATCTGCGTTCGAAGCCGGATTTATGTCTTCTGCGCACACGGAGGAAGATATCGAGGCCACTGTCGCCACAGCCCGGCAAGTATTCGCTAAGATGTAGTAAAGAAAAGGCTACGCTCCCTTGCTGCTGGGTTGCGTGCTGTGATTAATGGCTGGTCCGCTTTGAGTGGCAGCGCGTAGCCTGATCTTTACCGCAGCTATTCCACAACAGCCTTTAGTGCCGCAACCGCCAGTTGCCCCATAGCCCAATAATGCCAAAGCCAATAAACAGGACCAGCGTCCACGCCGGCATGCTGAATCCCAGCAATGTCCAATCGACCTTAGCGCACTCACCAGAGCCGGTCAGCACCTCACGAATCGTCTCGTTGAGCGGGAATGCTTCCAACATGTACTCAAGGCTTGGCCCGCAACGTGGCGCTTCTTCCGGTGGCAGATGCTGCAACCAGACATGCCGGGCGGCAATCCCAGCGCCGGTTCCTGCCGCAAGCCCTATCAAAATCCCATACACTTTCCCGCCCCAGTCACGCGGGTTATGCAGGGTGGCCGCCAGTAACACCAGGGCAACCGCCAGTAACGCCAGACGCTGGAAAATGCACAGCGGGCAGGGTTCAAACCCCAGATAATGCTGCACATAATAAGCAAAGCCCAAACTGGCGGCACATCCCAAAAAAATCAGCCCATTCAACATCCAACGGGATAGCCATCCAAACCGGTCCGATGCCTCGGCGGCACTGACTTGAAAATTTTGCATAATACGTCCGTCAATGGGGGTTATTGGATCGTTGTCAAACAGGCCAAGGGGATTACTTCGATTTGCGATCCGCATGACCCAGATTTCGCTCCGGTGCGATAAGATCGCGAACCCGTTGCTTGACCTCCTTGGCTTCAGGAAATCGCCCTTCCTGATGGCGTGACCAGACCAGGTCATCGCCAACCCGGATTTCGAATACTCCACCCAATCCAGGTTGTAGTGCCACTTCACCCAACTCTTCTTCAAACGTGGTCAGTAGCTCCTGCGCTAACCAGGCTGCCCGCAATAACCAGCGGCATTGGGTGCAATAGAGAATACTCACTCGGGGTTTTGGTTCCATGAATTTTTCGATTAAAGCTTATCAAGATAGGTTATGCCGCCTAGTTGCCGCATCTGCCGTTCGATCCAGCGCTGGCGCCTGAGGATATAGCTGGAGGGTTTATTTACGCGGTAGCGCAGAGGATTTGGCAACACGGCCGCCAGCCTCGCTGCTTCGCTGACTGTCAGCGCAGCAGCCGGCTTGCGGAAAAATCGCTGGCTGGCAGCTTCCACGCCAAAAGTGTACTCACCAAACTCGGCAATGTTTAGATAAACTTCCAGAATCCGCTGTTTGGACCATAATCTTTCCAGCAGCACTGTAAACCAAGCTTCTAATCCTTTACGGACCCAACTGCGCCCTGACCACAGAAACAAATTCTTCGCGACCTGCTGGCTCAAGGTGCTAGCTCCGCGTACTGACTGGCCCTCCCGAAGACGCTTGATGGTTTGTTTTATTTCAACAAAATCAAAACCTTGATGATCAGGAAACCGCTGATCTTCGGCGGCCAGCACTGCCAAAGCGACATTCGGCGAAATGTCCGCGTAAGCGATCCAATCATAGCGAAATGCGGCGCTTTCACCCTGCCAAACTGCCATGATCCATTGTTGGGCAATGACGCTGGAAGCTGGCAAGGGCACCGAGCGCAACACCAGCACCAGGATGAGGGAGGTACCAATAAAGAACCACGCTGTCATCCACAATATACGCTTAATCCGGGTCCAAAGCGGCCATCTCCGGGGCGGGGCGGACGAAGGGACCGGTTTAAAGTGCTTTATCCAGCTCAGCAGCCGGCCCCTCAAAAAATCCCCCATGCCACCCCCAAGGCCATGGTTTCGCCCAGCTCCTCACAGCGTTGCAGAACTTCAGCATTCAGTTCGCCACGCGCGATGACCGGGTCGCAAACGGGTTTGAGCGGATAACCGCGCGCAATACGCTCAATACTGGTCAGCGCCCCGGTGCCATCATTGCCGGCACTGATAAACACCGCATAGGGTAGACCGCTTATTTTACCCTGAGCCGGATAATACGTGCGATCCAGAAAGTTCTTCAACGCTCCAGACATATAACCGAAATTTTCCGGTGTTCCCAACAGTAACCCATGCGCCCAGAGTAAATCTTCCAAACCAGCACGCAGGGCCATTTTCAACCGCGTTTCTACCTCCGGCACCCGCCGCGCTCCACGCAATATAGCGCGCGACATGGTGCGGGTATGGCCGGTTTGGGTGTGATAGATAATCAGAAGATGCTTGGCAGAACCCATGCTGTAAAGGCTAAAGGCCCATGATATCATGCAGGCGCATTATTCCTTTTACCTTGTGCCTTTTCTCCTCCCCTTGCCACACTAGAGGATTTTCGCTATGGTTACGCGCCTTAAATCACAGCCCTGATATAGGAAGGGATGAAAACTTGTCTAAAGAAGACCATATCGAAATGGAGGGCACCGTGATCGATACCCTCCCGAATACCATGTTCCGGGTGCAACTGGAAAACGGTCATGTAGTAACCGCCCATATCTCCGGCCGGATGCGTAAACATTACATCCGTATCCTGACTGGTGACAAGGTCAAGGTCGAATTGACACCTTACGACCTTACCAAAGGGCGCATTGTCTACCGCGGGCGCTGACCCCGCGCGCATCTTAAATAAGGAGCGATCAGCCGGTTTCTTTCCCTTCGTTCTTAACCGCTCCAACAAAAACTGGTTGCATCTACGGTACGGCCTCCTCCTCAGCAATCTCCACTTGTAAATCGCCATCGCGCACCGTAACAGCTACGTGTCCGCCATTTACCAGCCGGCCGAACAGCAGTTCTTCGGCCAGACGGCGCTTGATATTCTCCTGAATAACCCGTGACATGGGGCGTGCGCCCATCTTGGGATCATAACCGCGCTCAGCCAACCAGACGCGTCCTTCGGCGTCCACTTCCAAAGAGACTTTCTTAGATTCCAGCTGGGCTTCCAGCTCGATCAGAAATTTGTCCACTACTTGCGCGATGGTCACCGGAGTTAACGCCTTGAATTGAACTATCGTGTCCAGCCGGTTACGGAATTCCGGTGAGAACATCCGCTTGATGGCCTCCATACCATCACTGCTATGATCCTGGCTGGTAAATCCAATCGAGGGCCGGTCCATCAGCTCTGCGCCGGCATTCGTGGTCATGACGATGATGACATTGCGGAAATCGGCCTTGCGGCCATTATTGTCGGTCAACGTACCGTGATCCATAACCTGTAACAACAGGTTAAATACGTCCGGATGGGCTTTTTCGATCTCATCTAGCAGCAACACTGCATGAGGATGTTTGAGAATAGCGTCTGTCATCAGTCCGCCCTGATCGAAACCGACATAGCCCGGAGGCGCGCCAATCAATCGCGAGACGGCATGCCGCTCCATATATTCCGACATATCGAAACGGATCAATTCGATACCCATGATCTTGGCCAGTTGCCGGGTCACTTCAGTCTTACCCACGCCGGTCGGTCCAGCGAACAGAAAATTGCCAATCGGCTTCTGTTCATTGCCCAGCCCAGCCCGCGCCATCTTGATCGCATTCGCCAGCGTATCAATCGCCTCGTCCTGACCAAACACCACCAGTTTCAAATCCCGTTCCAGATTACGTAGTGTGTCCTTATCCGACGACGATATTGTCTTCGGCGGGATGCGGGCCATCTTGGCAATGATCGTTTCGATATCGGTGACACTGATCAGTTTCTTGCGCTTGGCAACGGGCAGCAGCCGCTGACTAGCGCCAGCCTCATCAATGACATCAATCGCTTTGTCCGGCAGATGGCGATCGTTGATATAGCGGAACGACAGTTCTACGGCCGCACGCAGCGCCTTGTCAGCATATTTGACATCATGGTGATCCTCAAAGCGCGTCTTAAGGCCGCGCAGGATCTGATAAGTTTCTTCGATAGACGGCTCAACCACGTCAATCTTCTGAAAGCGCCGGGCCAGCGCCCGATCTTTCTCGAAGATGCCACGGTATTCCTGGTAGGTCGTCGAACCAATGCACTTCATCTCGCCGGAAGCCAGCATCGGCTTGATCAGATTCGAGGCATCCATCACCCCGCCCGAGGCAGCTCCTGCACCGATGATTGTGTGAATTTCGTCAATGAACAAAATGGCGTTGCGCTCCTTGCGCAACTGTGCCAGCACTGATTTCAGCCGCTTTTCAAAATCGCCCCGATACTTGGTACCTGCCACTAGCGCGCCCAGATCGAGCGCGTAAATCGTGGCATGGCGCAGCACATCCGGTACTTCACCATCGACGATCATCTTCGCCAGACCTTCCGCAATAGCGGTCTTGCCCACGCCAGCCTCACCAACAAACAGAGGGTTGTTCTTGCGCCGGCGGCAGAGAATTTGAATCGTGCGCTCAACTTCTTCACGGCGCCCGATCAGAGGATCAATACGTCCCTGTCTAGCCAATTCATTGAGATTACTTGCAAAATTTTCCAGTGGCTTGGCGTTTTGCTGATTTTCGCCATTCTCTTCCGATGAGGAAGCTGCGGAATCCTGCTCTTCAGCAACTTTAGAAATACCATGCGAAATGTAATTCACGACATCCAGCCGGCTGATTTCCTGCTGCTTGAGAAGAAATACCGCCTGCGATTCCTGTTCACCAAAAATCGCTACCAGTACATTGGCACCGGTGACTTCTTTGTTGCCAGAGGACTGAACATGCAACACTGCCCGCTGCAATACCCGCTGGAATCCAAGTGTCGGCTGGGTTTCGCGTGGATCATCCAGCGCCAGCAATGGTGTATTTTCGCGAATAAAAACTTGCAGATCACGTTTCAGTTTATCCAAATGGGCGCCGCAAGCCCGCAATACCTCTACCGCGGCTGGATTGTCCAGCAGCGATAGGAGTAAATGCTCTACGGTCATGAACTCATGGCGCCGGTCCCTTGCCTCGCGAAACGCGAGATTGATCGAGAACTCCAGATCCTTGCTTAACATACTCAACACCTCGAATCGCGCTGGGTGATTTCGGACTTAGGCTTCTTCCATGGTGCATAACAACGGATGCTGGTGCCGGCGGGAAAATTTATTCACCTGCGCCACCTTAGTTTCCGCAATATCGTGCGTGTAGACCCCGCACACTCCATGTCCGCGAGTGTGGACATGCAGCATGATCTCCGTCGCTTTCTCCCGGGTCATCGCGAAAAAGTGTTCGAGAATCCGCACCACGAAATCCATAGGAGTATAGTCATCGTTGAGCAGAATCACCTTATAGAGGGGTGGCTGCTTGAGCGCGGGCTTCGCCGGTTCAACGACGAGATCGCGATCGTGATCAGGGGACGATGAATATTCCTTGCTCATGGCGTTAGCACTGCATCTGTCGAAGGGATAGGGTTCGAGCGTCCAGCGGCGGCTACAAAACCCTGCCACCGCTCGTCGCCGGGTTGATATTTAGATAATACGCAGTCCACAAGTTTCCTCAAGGGTGTGGACGCGAATCATCAGGTTCCCGGCGCGGGAAAATCACCCATTGGACCGAGTGGCTGCGCATCCCGTTGAAACAGTGGCTTGCTCTGCACATAGGAGAGCAGCAACTCGCCCAAGGCCATCAACGAATCGATATGGGTGCGTTCGTAGCCGTGGGAAGCATCCAGCGCAAAACACGTGAGGGCGGTACGGATATCATTACCGGCTTCCAGCGCTGCTGCCGCATCGCTGCGATAGTAGCGAAACACGTCCCGGCTATGTTCAATACCATGCACCTCGCATAAGCTCAGCAGGTGCCGAGTCAAATGCCAATCGAAGGGGCCTGATGAGTCCTGCATAGCGATAGTGACTCCATATTCACAGGTATTCTGTCCTGGAGCGATGGTGCCGTTATCGATGGAGACCAGCTCCGCGACATCGCCATGCAGGATATGCGAGGCGCCAACGCCGACTTCCTCAGAAATGGTAAACAGCAAATGGCAATCCACTGGCAGCCGGATACCCCCATGCCGCACAGCTCGGGCAACCGTCAGCAGCACTGCAACACCGGCCTTGTCATCCAGATGGCGGGCGTTGATAAAGCCGCTGCTGCTGATTTCCAGTTGCGAGTCAATGGCAATCGTGTCGCCAATGTTGATACCTAATGCCTGGAGGTCTCCGGGACAATTACAACGCTCATCGACGCGCAATTCCAGATTAAGCCAACTGCTTGGTTGCGTATCAACCTCTTCATTGAAGGTGTGGCCGGACGCTTTACATGGCAAGAGGGTGCCGCGATAACGCCAGCCTCCGTCACAATAGATAGTGACCCGCGCGCCTTCGGCGAAGCGCGCCGACCAGGTGCCGATCGGCACGACATCCAACCGGCCATTGGGTTTTAATTGCTTGACCATTGCACCCAGCGTATCCAGATGGGAGACGATAGCCCGATCCGGGCTATGGCGCGCGCCTTCCAGATCAGCGCGAATGGCCCCGCGCCGGGTCAGATTGAAGGGAATATCCAGCGCCATCAGTTCCAGGCACACCATATGCACCACTTCGTCAGTCATGCCGGAGGGACTGTGTGTCGCCAGCAATCGGCTCATGATGTCCAGCAGATAACTTTGATCGAGAAGAGTCTGCATCAGGGTTCAATCCGGGAGTGAGGAAAGAGAAGATCGACGAAACGTTGCGCGGTGGGCTGCGGCTCATGATTGGCCAATCCCGGCCGTTCATTGGCCTCGATAATTGCATACTGTTCGCCAGCTAGATCGGGAACCATGAAATCGAAACCCACCACGGGAATTTCCAGGGCGCGGGCAGCTTGTTCAGCGACATCCCGTAGATGCGGATGCAGTTGGCCGGTCACATCATGGATCGTGCCGCCGGTATGCAAATTGGCGGTTTTGCGCACCCGCAAGCGCTGACCCGCAGGGAGTATGGAGTCCAGCGAGTAATCAGCGGATTCGATGCAACGCAAGGTCTCCGTATCCAGTGGAATGTAGCTTTCGCCGCCGGTAGCGGCCTGACGCCGGCGGCTTTGTTTCTCAATCAGGGTACGAATGTTCTGCTGGCCATCGCCAGTAATCTCTGCGGGACGGCGCGTAGCGGCGGCAATCACCTGGTAACCGATGACAATGATGCGCAGATCCTCGCCCTCCACCATTTCCTCGACGATCACGTCATCACACAAGCGCTGGGCAGTGGTGATAGCCGCCTCAACCGTATCCAGAGCACGCAAATCGACCTGGACACCATGACCTTGTTCCCCACGCGCCGGTTTGACAACAACCCGCTGATAGCGCGCCAGAAAATCCCGAACGGTTTCTGGATCGTCCGCGGGAATCTGCGCCGGCATACCTAATCCGGAGTCAGTCAACATGTTGCGAGTCACTCGCTTGTCATCGCAGCGGCTCATCGCGATCGCTGATGTTAACTCGGACAGGGACTCACGGCAGGTGATGCTGCGTCCACCCTGGCTCAGACGAAAATAGCCATGATGCGCATCCAGAATATCTACGGCGATGCCGCGCCGGCGGGCTTCATCGACAATGATGCGCGCGTAAATGTTCAAATCGCTGTAGCGGTCGGGACCTACGAACAGCTTCTCATTAATCGGATTTTTATGTTTGACACAGTATACCGGCACCCGCTGGAAGCCTAGTTTCCGGTAGAGGGCGATGGCTTCGGCATTATCATGCATCACGGACAGGTCAAGATAGGTGCGTTGCCGTGCCTGGAACAAAGCCGCTAACGCCTTGGCCAGACTGGCACCGATTCCAGGGTAGAGACATTGCGAATCAACAGCCAGCGACCACAGGCTGGCGCCTTGATCGGGGTCGTTGAACGCCAGGACATGGTCAACACCGGTGACAACGCCCAGAATTTCGTCATTATCGTCCGCTTCAGCCACCAGAATGACCAGTGCGGGATTGCGCAGGTTACGGTCAAGAAACCCCTCTCCCACTGGCACCATGCCACGAACCTGGTAGAGCCGGTTGATAGCAGCTTCATCATGGACGGTATCGGCACCCTCGGCGATTTGGCGAATGCGCCAGCCCCGATCTTCGCGGATATCGAGGGCCGCATCGCGCAGGGGCAGGCGAAAAGTATGAGAGGGATCGAGAAACAGGTGTTGCGGGTCAAGCGCGACGACGACATGCGGGTCACGGATATACAGTGCCACATCGCGGCATCTAGGAGCTTCGCGGCAAATCTCCCGCGCCAGCCGATCCGCCGAAGCGAAAGTCTGGCCGAAGATCAGCCGGCCCCAGCCGCAATCCACGGCCGCCTCAGAACGCATGTCTTCCAGCGCGGTATGCGCGGGTAAATCTCCCCAATGTTTGAGTGTTGCCATGTGGACTGGATCTAGAGGGTTTTCGATCCGCAATACTTTGACAGTCATAGCGTTTTTCTCCCCTTTGGCAAGCGTATTAAAGATTATGAGCTTGCAACCACAACTCAAGGAGGGCGATCTGCCAGAGTTTGGAGCCGCGCAAGGGAGTAATGTGCTTGGCCGGGGCGTTTAGCAAAGTTTGCACATACTCTGGACGGAACAGACCGCGCTCGCGGGCGCACCGATTCGTTAGCGCATCCCGCACCATATCTAGCACCGGACCTTCCAAATATTTGAGAACCGGCACCGGGAAGTAGCCCTTGGGACGGTCGATTACCTCGCGCGGCACGAGGCGGCGGGCGATAGACTTAAGTACCGCCTTGCCACCATCGCCTAACTTATCTCCGGGAGGCAGACGCCCAGCCAGCTCCACCAACTCGTGGTCGAGAAACGGCACCCGCGCCTCCAGACCCCAAGCCATGGTCATGTTGTCCACACGCTTGACCGGATCGTCGACCAGCATCACGGTGGTATCCAGATGCAGTGCCTTATCCAATGGCATGGGCGCATCTATTGCGGCAAAGTGAGTCTTCAGGTAATTCAGACTGAAATTCTCGCTGGCAAAGGCTGGATTAACCACGCTCAGGTACTCGTCATGATCGCGGTCAAAGAACACCTGGGCATAGCCAGCGACGGCATCCTGGCTTTCTGCCAGATGCGGGTACCAATGATAACCCGCGAATACTTCATCCGCGCCCTGTCCGCTTTGCACGACCTTGACGTGTTTAGATACCTCTTCTGAGAGCAGGTAGAACGCGACATTGTCGTAGCTCACCATCGGCTCGGCCATGGCATGAATGACTTGTGGCAAAGCGTCGAGCAGATTGAGGGTAGGGATGTGGATACGATGATGGCGAGTGCCAAAATATTCAGCCACCCGGTCTGAGTAGATGAATTCGTTACCCGCCTCGCCACCTGCGTCTTCAAAGCCGATGGAGAAGGTCTGCAAATCATGTTGCCCAAGTTCCGTCAGTAACGCGACGATCAGGCTGGAATCAACTCCACCGGATAGCAACACGCCCACTGGCACATCAGCCACCATGCGCCGCAAGACCGCTTTTCGCAGAGCGTCGACAACCTGCTCTTCGCGATCGGCGGCGCTCAACCGGGCAAGCGCAGGATCGGTATGGACCGGGAGCCGCCAGTAAGTATGGTCCGTGCGGGTTCCGTCCGCTGCAAAGGTCGCGACGGTCGCCGGCGGCAGTTTTTGGACACCTTGCAGAATGGTGTGCGGCGGCGGCACGACCGCATGCCAAGTCAAGTAGTGATGCAGAGCAACTGGATTAATTTGAGTGTCGATCTGGCCACCGGCTAGGAGTGCGGGAAGCGAGGAGGCGAAACGCAGTCCGCCTGCCATTGGGGCTAGGTACAGTGGTTTGATACCAAAGCGATCGCGGGCCAAGGTCAGGCGTCCGCTGTCGCGCTCCCAGAGGGCAAAGGCGAACATGCCTTGCAGACGGCCAACACAGCCGTGGCCCCAAGCATGGAAAGCTTTGAGAATAACTTCGGTATCACCGTGGGAGAAGAAGCGATAGCCTTTGGCTTCTAGTTCCTGGCGCAGTTCCTGGTAATTGTAGATGCAACCGTTGAAGACCAGAGTCAGGCCCAAGCCAGGGTCAGTCATAGGCTGTTGAGCGTGTTCCGACAGGTCGATGATACGCAACCGCCGGTGAGCTAAAGCGATTTGGCCTTGCTGGAAGGCACCTGCCGCATCCGGGCCACGGGGTCGCAGCACATCGCCCATACGGGCGACAGTGCCAATGTCAGCGTCATAATGATCAAACCGGGCTTCGCCAGCGAATCCGCACATTAGGGAATCCTTTGTCTGTGATGGTAGGGGGCGAGGCTTAAAAAAGGTCTCACACAAAGGCATGAGAGTCAAATTGGAGGAGACATCATTGCGCCTGATTGCATCATTACGTTCTAGCTGGCTGTCAGTTTCTTACACAAGCTGAATCGCCGGAAATTTATCCAAACTTAACCGTATCTTAGTTTTTAAGATACACAATAAGTAATTAATTAATATAAATAATATCTCTCAGAAACATGCAAAGTGTCCGATTAACCATCAAATTTTTACAAGCAGGCTCACGTTCTAGTCATTTTCCAGAGAAATTCTGGCAGAATTGGATGTATCTCTGGATAATGACTATCAACGCAGCAGTTCAGCATCGCGCAACTTACGAAATCAGTGATTTCCGTTGATGAGAAGACGGGCTGCGGCCAGCGCCTCATTCATCCTGCCTGACTTCTTACTTCAAGTGTTGATCACCCCTGCTATCGTCGCCTTGCAACTTATCGCCCTGAGCGTGACCAGCACGGCGTTGCTGGCCAGCGGCTTTGCCTGGAAGATTTTGCGCCACTGGAACATGTCCAGCGGCAGTGAATTGCAGATCCGCCTGGAACGGCAGACCTATCTGATTTCCACCTTGCTCGGCTTTACGCTGGGCGCGGAGTTATTATCCCTGCTGCTGTTCGTCCACACGGCTGAAGGCTTGTCCACACAGTTCGCCGGCGCCATGTGCGCAACCGGGGTGCTGAACATCAATTCATTCGGCTTTCCAGCGTTGCTGCTGAAAATCACTGTGTTTTTTCTGGCAGCGCTGTGGCTGCTGCTCGACCGGGTGGATAACCAAGGTTATGACTACCCTCTAATCCGGGTGAAATATGGACTGCTGTTGGCGATCGCGCCGCTCACCGTCGTGGAAAGTATCGTGCAAACCCGCTTTTTCCTCGGTCTGGAACCAGAAGTGATCACCTCCTGCTGCGGTTCGCTGTTTAACGCTGACTATCAAGGTATAGCGCCGGAACTAGCCGGATTACCCGTGCAACCGGCATTAGCGGTATTTTATGCAATGGCAGTACTGATACTCATCAGTGGTAGCTGGCTGTTATGCACCTTCACCCTCAATCATGCCTCCAGAGGACAAGAGGAAATTGCCGCCATGCTGTTTGCCGCTGTCTGCCTAATCAGCTTCGTGGCTGCCATCATCGCCATCGTCACCTTCCTGTCACCTTATGTCTACGAAAACCCCCATCATCATTGTCCATTTTGCCTATTGAAAGCGGGTTATGATTATGCCGGCTACGCGCTCTATCTACCGCTATTTCTTGCCACTGCCGCTGGAATGGGTGCTGGGATGATTGCTTGGTACCGGCGCATTGCCAGCTTGCAACCGGTGATTCCCGGCGAAGTCCGGCGCTTAACCTGGTTAGCACTGGGGGGATTCGGCCTATTTTACGGATTAGCAACCTGGCTCATAGGGCGCTCCAATCTGATTCTTTTCTGATTCTTTATTGATGCTTGCTTCTGCAGATGAATTTATTCCGGCTTTTCCTCTGCCTTGTGCTGCTCATCAGCCTGGCCGCTTGTGAACCAGACTTGCCCGCCATAAAGACGGGTGCTCCCGCACCGGCTTTTACCCTGGAGCGGCTCAATGGCACTCCGGTTCATTTTCCTGAGCAGTACCGGGGACAAGTGGTTGCCCTGCGCTTCTGGGCGGACTGGTGTCCATACTGTCACGCCGAGATGCAGGCACTGGAGCCGGTCTATCACCGGCGTCATGAGGAAGGTCTGGTCATTCTCGCCGTCAATGTCATGCAATCACCGGAAACCGTTCAGCGGTTTGCTGAAGAACTCGGATTTTCCTATGAAATCGCGCTGGATCGCCAGGGGGAGGTTATGCGCCGTTATCAAGTCATGGGATTACCAGTCACATTCATCATTGACCGGCAAGGCATCGTCCGCAGCCGGATCATCGGTGAATCCACACCGGAGGTATTTGAGCAAGCGGTTGCCGGCTTGTTATGAGTATTCTCAATTCCCGCCATTTAGCTTTGCCTTACAATTACGGCTCTTTCCTTCCATAATTCAAGGCCATCGAACCATGAGCGACCCTATGCAAACTGAACGCCGGCAGGCTCTTCGTTTTCTCGCTGCCGCTGGCGTTACTGCCGGCATCACGGGACTGAGTTCCCCAACCCGTGCTGCATCCTGTGAGCAAGACGGGACGCCCTTGCAATTCACGCCAAAGACCGCGCCCGACCCGTGGCCGCTGGATAATGAATTCATCAAATATCCGAAATGTCCCTACTGCGGTATGGATCGCAAGCAATACCACTACAGCCGTCATCTGGTGCATTATCAAGATGATTTAGCCGATGCTACCTGCTCTTTGCATTGCGCTGCGCTCAGTCTGGCGCTAAATCTTGACCGGGGACCAAAGGCGATCTACGCCGCTGATTTTGGAGCAGCCATTGAGCCAAAGCCGCTGGTCGAGGTTGATACCGCAACGTATCTGATCGGTTCAAAATTGCCAGGAGTCATGACCAAACAAAGCAAGGTAGCATTTGCCGTCAGTACATCTGCCGAAACAGCGAAGGCGGAACAGGGCGGCGAACTGGGCGATTTCGATGCAGCACTGCAAGCAGCTTATCAAAGCATGGCCAGCGATACCGCCATGATCCGTAAGAAACGGATGGAAAAGAAAGCCCGCGCGGCGGATCGTGCCCGACATGCGCAGTAACATGCAGCGGCTATCAAACTCTCTCCCCCCTGGCGGGAGAAGGCGGGGATGGGAGGACACTCGCTGGCAAGTGGCCTTTCTGCTGATATTCAGTCTGCTATCCTCAGCTTGGGGTGAAAATCTGCAATTGCCCGCCCCAGGCCCTAAAGACACTTGCCCGGTATGTGGAATGTTTGTTGCCCTCTATCCAGACTGGGTCGCAACCGTGCAATATAAAGATGGTCACGCCCACCACTTCGACGGCGCTAAAGATTTGTTCAAATACCTGCTAAATCTGCCGAAATATGCACCTGGCCATCAATTGGCTGACATGATGGCGATTGGCGTGACCGAGTATTATGGCGTGACTCGCATCGATGCCCGCACGGCCTGGTATGTGACCGGTTCTGATATGCTCGGGCCGATGGGCCATGAATTGGTGCCCTTAGCAACCCAGGCCGAGGCCAAGGAGTTTCTCAAGGACCATCAAGGCAAGCACATTATCCGCTTCGATGAAATCACCTTAGAACTATTGCAAAACCTGGATCAGGGGAAATTTGAATGACTGTTTATTTCATCGGCGCAGGCCCTGGCGACCCGGAATTGATCACCGTCAAGGGTCAACGGCTCATCCGTGAATGCCCGTTGGTGCTGTACGCCGGTTCGCTGGTGCCGAAAGAGGTGATACTGACCGCTAATCCCAACGCTGAGATTGTCAACACCGCTGACTTAAGTTTGGAGGACATTATTACCCGCATCCATGCAGCGCACCGGCAAGGATTGGATGTGGCGCGGGTACATACCGGCGATCCAGCGCTGTATGGAGCAATTGGCGAGCAGATGCGCGAACTGGAGAAGCGGGGCATTCCTTACCAGGTGGTGCCGGGGGTCACGGCGGCTTTTGCTGGAGCGGCGATGCTGCGCCGGGAATTAACCTTGCCAGGTATCAGCCAGACCATCATCTTGACCCGTCATGCGGGCAAGACACCGATGCCGGAAGGAGAAAGCCTACCGGAACTGGCGCGGCACCGGGCCACAATGGCGATTTATCTGAGTGTGGACAAGCTACCAGAGATCGTCGAAGAGCTAACGCCGCACTATGGCGCGGATTGTCCGGCCGCGGTGCTGCACCGGGTGTCTTGGCCGGATCAGGATGGCGTCGCCGGCACGCTGGCCGACATTGCAGGCAAGGTGAAAGCCAAGGGATTCACCCGCACCGCGTTGATTCTGGTCGGGCGGGTGATTCAGCCAGAAGGGTTTCCCGCATCGTATTTATACAGCGCCGAACACGCGGAATGGTACCGGCGGGAGATAATGCCTGATGCCAGCATCCCGGAATAAAGCTTTTTTGCCGATTGTGATCGATAAGCCGTTGGCGGACAGCGGTTGGAGTGGCATTGCTACCGCACCGAGGCCGGCTGGTTTGCGGCCAAAACCGCTATCATCCGCCCCGCTGTCCCTGTTTCATCGGGTCAATCCTCTTTAGATGAGGGAACCTTTGGTTTCCTTTTTGATTTTCTTTTCCGCCTTCTTCTCTTTCAAGGTCTTCGCCGGTTTTTTCTTGGTTTCTTTTTTGATATCAGCACCTTTACTCATCGCACTTTCTCCTCGTGATTCAGCATAGGTATGAGCCCCACCCGGCAATCAGCCGAGTAAAGATTTCCAGCTTGGCAGCCTCCTAGCCACACATGTCTGTCTCCGCATTTCAGCGCGCTCCAATCCGTCCCGCACTTGCCGCCCGTTCCGCCGGATAACCTCGGCCCAGGCTAAGGTGCGCCAAGCAACGCCTCAGCAATCGACTTTACTCCTGTCGCCTCCCAATCCGCCACTGGCAACATTGGACGGTCGAGCATGACCACCGGAATCCCCATTTCCCGCGCCGCCGCCAGTTTGGCCTCAACCGCGCCGCCACCGCTGTTTTTAGCTGCCAGCACATCGATTTGGTAATCTCTAAGCAACGCTAATTCCTTTTCCAGCACAAACGGTCCGGTCGCGCACAACAACGTCAAACGCGGCAAGACCGGCGGTTCCGCCGCCAGGCAGCGCACCAGCCAGTGTTGATCCGGTGGAATATCAGCGATATGGCGCAAGGGTTCCAAACCAAGCGTGAAGAATGGCCGCTGGAATTCCCGCAGGGCGGATCGAACCCCGGCCCAATCGGCAGCGAAACGCCAATCATCCCCTGCTTCCGGTTGCCATGCTGGTCTCCGGTAGGCCCAAACAGGAACACCGGCTCGCCGCGCCGCCTGAACTGCGTTGTGGCTGATTTGCGCGGCAAAGGGATGCGTGGCGTCGATTAGTAACTCAATATGGTGTTCCTGTAGAAACGCTGCCAGGCCGTCTACGCCACCGAACCCGCCCACGCGCACCAGACAAGGTAAATCCGGGATGCGGCCCTTGCCCGCCATGCTGTAGGTCACGGTATGAACCGGTGCCAGCATTCGCGCCAGCTTGACTGCTTCACCGATGCCACCCAGAATCAGGAGGCGCATGCTTTCCCAAACAATCCAGACCGCATCGTTCAAAACCTGTCTGGAACCGGCTTAGCAGACGCGTGATTAACCCCATTGGCAAACCCGGCATGACCCACTGGTTTGCCTTTCCGGTCGGTGGCCCACACCTCTACCGCGACCTCAGGGGGCAGGATGGCGCAGGCTTGATTGCGGGCCATCCTGCAAATACGCTCGCCTAGCGATAATCCAGCAGCATGCGCCAAAGCCAGCGCCTGCTGGCTGGTGTTAGCGGTTTGTATTGCTTGCTGTAAACCGGTATCTGCCCCTAGCGCCGCGGCTTCCACCGCCAGCAATACCAGATCGATACTGGAATTGCGGCTATGCAGATCGAGATGTCCCGCAGCTAGCTTGCTGATCTTGCCAAAGCCACCCATCACGCTGAGCCGGGGAATGGGCGCTCGCCGCAAATGTTTCAGTACCGCCCCAGCGAAATCGCCCATTTCAATCAACGCCATGTCCGGCAATCCATAATAGCTTCGCAGGGTCTGTTCACTGGTTGCCCCGGTACAGGCGGCGATGTGGGTCAGACCATTGGCGCGGGCCACGTCAATCGCTTGCTGGATGGAAGCAATATAAGCCGAGCAGGAAAAGGGCCGGACGATGCCGGTGCTGCCGAGAATAGAGAGTCCGCCGGTAATGCCAAGACGGGGATTGAGCGTCTTTTGGGCCAGCTCCTGACCGTTTTTGACCCCAATGGTGACCTCAAAGCCATTGCAATAACCCTGCTCAGCCGCCAAGCGGGTCAAATGTTCGGCCATCATCCGGCGCGGCGTGGGATTGATCGCCGGTTCACCGGCCGGAACTGGCAAACCCGGCAAGGTCACCGTCCCGACGCCCGGTCCGGCATGAAAACGCACCCCTGCTGGCTTGCTCAACGCCACCTGAGCGAAGATCAACGCGCCGTGAGTCACGTCAGGATCATCGCCCGCGTCTTTAATCACCGCCGCTTCGGCGCCTTGCGGAGTCCGCCGGCAATATTCCAGCCGGAACTGTACTTGCTGGCCGCGTGGCAGGGTAATTTCCACCTGACCGGATTCGCTATTCGCCAACAACCGGCGGGCCGCAGCTAAGCTCGCTGCGGTTGCACAAGCACCGGTGGTGTAGCCGTAGCGCAGGGGATGAGGCGTTTCAGAGGTTTCAGGACGCATAACATAAGATTAAAGGCAAAAGATCAAAGGTGAAAGGCCTTACCACCTATCAGTTCTGAGTTAGACTAGGATTATGAGTTTAATGAACATCATGAGGGGATCATGGGAACGGTTCGACAATTGGCGACAGCAATCGAAGCAG
>Ga0209607_1001085_pt1 | contig 22948 bp, 19 predicted proteins | sample AD_UKC117_MetaG_FD_184413 | JGI IMG/M metagenome (GOLD analysis project Ga0209607, IMG submission 184413) | Active sludge microbial communities of municipal wastewater-treating anaerobic digesters from Hong Kong - AD_UKC117_MetaG (SPAdes)... | ecosystem: Engineered > Bioreactor > Anaerobic >... | reverse complement strand
CCTGATACCGCTCCCGGTTCGCTTCAAAAAAAACGCTGTCGTTATGGAACGCAAGCTCCCAAAAGAACTGATACGCGTCCTCCGTCAGACCCTGAAACATATTTTACTCCTCGTCGTCTTCTCTGTATGCGCCGCTCCGTTTTTCCACGCGGGTAACGGTCTGCTGACGCGCCGGCCGTCGTTTTGCCTGTTTTTTATTTTCAAACACACGCGGCGGTGCAGACTGTTTTTTTTGCAGCGGCGCCGGCGCTGCCGGTGGTTCCTGCGGCTGGGTTTGCCGTGGCTGCCGCGCGGGCTGTACGGGTATGCCTGCGGGACGGTAGGTAGCGGAATTGTCCGCGTCCACATATCGCGTCCGCGCGGTCGTGACCAGCCGTTCAGCCGTCGACTGCGCCGCCTGCCCACTGTGCGAGCCTGCGGATTCCGCAGTGCGCCTTGCCGTTGGCGCCGCCGTTTCCGGTTCCTCGTCCCGCCGGACGCGCTGTGTGTCGGGTTTTGGCGCGGGCGGCAGCGATATGGGTGCCGCGCCATTATTGACGGTGCCTGCCTGTCCTTCGTCCTTGGCCGCAAGCATCCGTTTTGTGTAGCTTATCTCTTCCTGGTTTGGCTCTCCGCGGTAGGCGTCCCTTTTCGGGGCCGGATTTTCCGGCTCGGCAAAGTAGTCGTCAAAATCGTCCAGATCGTCCTCCTCATCGTCGTCGAAGCGATATGGCGTTTTTGCGTGTTCTATTGCGGTGAGCACAATCAGCACGATAAACGAAAGCACCATGAGCGCGCCCAGCACGATCAGCACCTTGCTGATGCCTGCGCTCAGGTTGTTGAAAAGCGTCAGGCTGCCCGTATTCTGCACGGGCGTAGCCGTCGGTTCCGCAGTGGCGGTTTCGGTTCCGTATGCAACGGGCATCAGACAGCTCGCAAGCGTGCGGTTCGTGCCGGTCGGATCGTAACCCTTCACCGTAAAGGAAAGATTTCGCGGCGAACCCAGTTCGATTTCCTGATCGAACGTCGTTTCCCCGGCGGAAAGCACTTCATAGTTTTTAATTACGCCGATGCTGGTTTCCGAAATGGTGATGTTCGTGAGCTCAACCGTGCTGTGATTGGTGATGACGATCCTTGCGGTAACGGAGCCTGTTTCGGACGTCCACTGCGTGACTGTTTCCGCCGTCACGGTTACGCTGATCTGGGATTCGTCCACGAACGGATAGACCTCATAGGAGTTTTCCGTCTCCAGCGTGTATGTTTCGCTGAACGGGTCGGTACCCGTCAGCTTAAATTTCACGTTTCGCAGCGGTTCCGTCATCAGCGGCACGACAAGGAATGAAAGCGTATTGCTTTCACCGGGTTCAAGCGAAAACGTCTCCTCGTTGACCAGGTTTGCCCGCTCGTCCGAAATCGAAATGCCGCTGATGGTCTGGCTGCCTGTGTTTGTAACCACGATTGTAAAATTCACGCCGGACGGCGTGGGCGTGCCCATCTCAACGTCCATATCGAGCTGGATGAGCACCATCGTCAGCGTCAGCGGTTCGATGGACGTATACGTTTTCGTTTTGCCGTTTACGCTGTAGGTTACGACCGGCGAACTGACTACGCTCTCGTCGCCCATCGTGTAGCGGTAGTCGATCGAATAGGAACTGCTTGCGCGCAGCGTGTCATGCTGGAGAATCGGGTCGTCGCTGATGTTTTCGTCGATCAGCATGATGTCCGACATGTCGAATTTCGTGTCGTTTTGAATTGTGTATTTCAAAACGACTTCTTCGCCGGGCTTCGCGTTTTCCTTGTCGACCGTGCGCGTAACACTGATTACGGGGTTTTCCGCGCGTGCGATCGTTATGGACGCTTCCTCGCTCATGGGTTCGCCGTTGCGCGTCCATGCAATGGTGAACACGATCGGACTTCCAAGCTGCGAATCGCTCACCTCAAGCGAAAGCACGATATCCCGCACGCTCCCGCTCGGCGGGATTTCCGCGCCGTGCATGACGTCGTACGCCGTGTCGAGGTACGTGATCGTAAGGTCCTGCAGCGGATAGTCCGCGTTGTAGTTGGCGATTTCAAACGAAAACTCGACCGTTCCGCCTTCGGTCAGTTCCGTCGGCGTTGCGGTTATGTCCACGTTCACTTCTTCCGCGTGCGCGCCGGGAATGAACAGCAGCATGCACAAAGCTACGACGCACGCGCCCAGAAATCGTTTCATGATCCGTTTGCTCCTTGTTTTCCGTGTGTGTCGTCTTCCCGCCTTTCGGGAAGTTTCACCGGACAAAGCAGGCGCGTCTCCGTCTTCACCGCCGCGCTTCCGCCCGTCCTGTCCGTTATGGTTCGGATAAAAGTTTCCTCCTGCTCCAGTGGCAGGGTGCACTTCAGCTTTACGTTTTCGGCAAATTCCGCCTGAACGGGGTAAGCAAGCGCCTTAAACGCCGGCTCAAGCGACGCATAGGCCGCGTATGACAGCGTTATGCCAACTTTTGCACATGCTTCCATCCGCACAGGCCCGGCGGCGCTGAGCGCGCAGGAGGCCGCCCTGCCGTACGCACGCACGAGCCCGCCCGTGCCGAGCAGCACACCGCCGAAGTACCGCACGACCGCGCAGAGCGCGTTCCGGATTTCGTTTTGCGTCAAAACGTTCAGAATCGGCGCGCCCGCCGTGCCGGAGGGTTCGCCGTCGTCCGTCGAGCGTGTCGGCCCGTCCGCAATGCAAAACGCATAGCATACATGCCGGGCATCCCAGTGTTTTTTACGGATTTCGACAATGCGCGCCTGCGCTTCCGACTCGGACGAAACCGGCATGCAATAGCCAAGAAAGCGGGATTTGCTGATCACAATCTCGCTTTCTCCCGTCCCGGCGATGGTGTTATACGGTTTTATCCCCTGCGTATCCGGCAATAGCTCTTCTTGCCCTTTCTGACGATTACGCCGTCCCCGGCGACGTCCTCCGGCTTTAGCGCCATTCCGACGGACGTTATTTTCTCGTCGTTTACAAATACGCCGCCGCCTTCAATCAGTCTGCGCGCGTCGCTCTTGCTCGAAGCGAGCTTTGCGAGAACGAGCACGTCCGGCAGGCGCAGTCCGGTCGAATCGATCTGTTCTTTGGTCAGTTCGCAGGTAGGAATGCTGCTCTGGTCGGAACCGCCCGCAAAAAGCGCTTCCGCAGCGGCCTGCGCTTTCTTTGCTTCTTCCGTGCCGTGTACCTGTTCGGTCAGCGTGTACGCCAGTACGCGTTTTGCTTCGTTGATCTTTTCGCCCGGCAGGGAGCCGAGGCGGCGCACTTCGTCCATCGGCAAAAACGTTAAAAGCGCCAGGCATTTTTCAACATCCTGATCGTCCACGTTGCGCCAGTACTGATAGAAATCGTACACGCTGCACTTTTCCTTGTCGAGCCACACCGCGCCCTTTTCCGTTTTACCCATCTTTTTGCCTTCACTGGTTGTGAGCAGCGCGTTGGTGAGCGCATAGGCGGGCTTCTGTTCTTTGCGGCGGATGAGGTCCGCGCCGTTAAGGATGTTGCTCCATTGGTCATCCCCGCCCATCTGCAGCACACAGCCGTAGCGGCGGTTGAGTTCAAGGAAATCGTAGCTCTGCATGAGCATGTAGCTCATTTCAAAGAAGGTCAGCCCGCGTTCCATGCGCTGGCGGTAGCACTCCGCGGTCAGCATGCGGTTGACCGAAAAGTATACGCCGATGTCGCGCATGAAATCCAGAAAGTTGAGCGGATAGAGCCAGTCCCCGTTATAGACGATCTGCGCTTTGCCGTCCGAAAAGTCAATCAGGCGGGACATCTGCGTTTTGAAGCAGGAAGCGTTGTAGGCAAGCTGTTCTTTGGACATCATCTGGCGAAGGTCCGTCTTGCCGGAAGGGTCGCCGATAAAGGCGGTGCCGTTACCGAGCAGCACAATCGGTTTGTGCCCTGCGCGCTGCATATGCGCCATCGACATGAGCGCAACGTAGTGGCCGACATGCAGGCTGTCCGCCGTCGGGTCGAACCCGATGTAAAACGTGACCTTCTCTTTGCCCAGCAGTTCGCGCAGTTCCTCGGGATGCGAGCACTGCTTTAAAAAGCCGCGTTCTTCCAAAATGTCGTATACGTTCCGCTCCATAAAATTACCCCTCCGTAACCTTTTTACATCCCTGACAATATACCACGAAACAAAAAAAGAAACAATGCGATTGCATTGCTTCTTCCACTGTATGGAATGGTTGTTTTTCAAAAATTAACACTTGCGGCAAAACGCCGCGTAGTTCCTCAAAGCCCGATCGTGAAGCGGAATACGGCGTTGCCGTCCTCGTTTTTCGCCTCGATCGTTTCGCCGAGGTGCGTGAGGATTTCGTGCACAATCGCAAGTCCCAGCCCCGTGCCGCCGTCGGAATGCGATGTGTCCGCCTTGTAGAACCGCTCGAACAGGTGCGAAATATCCGCTTCGCCGATATGCCCGGTGTTCTTTACCGCAACAAGCACCTTTTCGCCGTTTTCCGGCATGGAAAATTCCAGCGTGATCAACCCGTCGTCGCTGGCGAATTTAATCGCGTTATCGACCAGAGCGATGAGCACCTGCTCGATACGGTCGCGGTTGGAGTTGACCGTAACGGGCTGCTCGCAGTCCCATTCCGTTTCGATGCGAATACCGCTGTAAGAAGCGACCAGACCCATCTGTTCGGTCACTTCGGAAACAACGCCGCCGAGATCAAACGGTTTCTTTTCGAGTGCAATCGCCCCCGACTGCAGGCGCGAAAGCTCCAGCAGATCGTTGATCAGCCGCGAAAGCCGCAGCGATTCTCGCAGGATGTAGCCATAGTAACGCGAGCGGTCGTCCGCAGATTTAACAAGCCCGTCGTTGAGCGTTTCCGCAAGGCTTCGTATGGAAGCGATCGGTGTACGCAGTTCGTGGCTGACATTCGCCACGTAATCCCTGCGCGTCTGCTCAAGGCGTTCCGCCGCCGTCACGTCCTGCACGACAATCACTGTGCCGGGTGCAACCTCGCTTGTCTCCTGCGAAAGAGACACGACCATCAGCAGTTTCTTTTCGCCGACGTCAAGCATCACGGACTGCGCGTTTTCGCCCAGCAGCACCTTTTCGCAGAGCGGCAGCACGGGCGCAAGCACACTCAGCAGTTCCTGCTCTGCGCATACGCCAAGCAGCTGACACGCCGCCTGATTCTTGTAGATGAGCGTGTTGTCCGCTTCCAGCGCAATAACGCCTTCCTGCAGACCGTCCAGAATCATGTGCAGGCGGTTCCTCGCCAGCACAAGATCGCTGATGTTGCGGCGTATCTGGTCAGAAAGATGGTTGAGCGCAATGCCGAGCTGACCGATTTCGTCTCCGCGGTTTTCTTCCGCGCGAACGGAAAAATCCCCGCCGGCCATCGCCGCGGAAGCGTGCGTCATCCGTCGGATCGGGTTTGTCATGCGGCGCGAAATGAAGTAAGCCGGGATCACCATAAATACTGCGGCGATCACCGAGCTGAGAATCAGCGCACGCACGAAGCCCATCAGCGAGCTGTAGACTTCATAGGTTGGCCGTGACATCAGAATTGCGCCGACAATGCGCTGCATGTTGTCCGTTATAGCCACGCCGACCACAATGCCGTCGTCCGAGCGCCACTTGGTTGAAACAAGCTCTTCGCCGGTGTCGACAACCTGCTGACCGTACTCGAGGATGGTATCGCTCACCGTGCTGTCGTCGGCAAGGTCCTCCGTGGTATACGCAATCAGGTTCGCATCTTCGTCAAAGATATACACGCGCGTGCCCTGCTGCCCTTTCAGCGAAAAATCGAGAAAGGAGTCATAGGACACCTGGCCGGACTGCAGGCGCGTTGCAAGCCGCGCCATCGACTGCGCGCGCGGCAGCATCTCCTCGGCAATGCGGCTCGCATGCACGCCGGCGCCCGTAACAATGTACACAAACACCGCAAGCACGGATGTCAGCACGCAGCCGAAGATCAGAAAAAACAGAAATTTTTGGAAGATGGAACCTTTTTTCATTGCAGCCGCGGTAGCCTCAGTCGCTCGCGCCGAACTTGTAACCGACTCCGTAGACCGTACGGATTCCCCAGCTCAAACCCTCGTCCGGGATTTTCTGCCGGATGCGCTTGATCTGCGTATCGACTGCGCGCGTGTCGCCGAAATAATCGTATCCCCAGATTTTCGAAAGAATCTGTTCACGGTCGAACACCCTGCCCGGATGGGACGCGAGCAGATAGAGAATCTCCACTTCTTTCGGCGTGAAGTCCACCGGCTTGCCCTTGATTTTCACTTCGTAGTTGGAGAGACTGATTTCAAGGTCTTCCATACGGATGGTTTTCTTTTCGGCTTCCGGCTCGGCGGACGTGCGGCGCAGCACCGCCTTGATGCGCGCAACGACTTCCCGCGTGGAAAACGGCTTGACGATATAATCGTCCGCGCCGAGTTCCAGCCCGACCACGCGGTCGATTTCCTCGCCTTTGGCGGTGAGCATGATGATCGGCACCGAGCTTTTTTGCCGGATTTCACGGCAGGCGTCGGTCCCGGATTTTTCCGGCATCATCAGGTCCAGCAAGATCAGGTCGGGAGATTCGCTTTCGGCCATCTGGACGGCCTGCACGCCGTTGTACGCGGAAGCGTGCGTAAAACCCTCGCTCTCCAGATATACGCCGAGCGATTCGTGTATAATCGGCTGATCGTCACAGATCAGAATATGCGCCGTTTTCTGCATGTCGGCACCCCCTTTTGATTAAATTATAATATCCGCTCTGCCACAATTCAATCCTATTGGTCGCCTTGTCAAAATTGTACATCATTCGTACAAGATCGGGCGCTGCGCATATGCCTTTCGCCAAATTACCGGGTTTCTGCCACAATTGACGTTGCTTTTACATAAAAAACAGCGGCCGCAGAGATTTTTATTCCTGCGACCGCCGCATCGAATACGCTGGTTACGTTTTCTTTTTCGGCCGTTTTTCCTTCTGCTTCGGCGGGATGACTTCGTACGGCGCGTCCTGGGACGCTTTCCCGCTCTTTTCTTTTGCCGGCTCGGGCTCTTCCTGCACGATGCTGGGCGTAGAACTGGGGCCGAGCGCAATGGCGTTGCTGATATATTTTTTCAGTGTAAAGTGGAAACTCGTGCCTTCGTCCGCCTTGCTTTCCACATAGATGTTCTCGCCGAGTTTGTCGATAATCTGTTTCGCAATGGAAAGGCCGAGGCCTGTTCCGCCTTCTCTGCGGGACTTGTCCGTTTTATAGAACCGCTCGAAGATATGCGGCAGGTCTTCCGCCGCAATGCCGCAGCCGGTGTCTGAAACGCTCACAAGGATGCGGTCGCCAGTGGTCTCCGCCGCGCTGATGGTGATGCTGCCGCCCTGCGGCGTATAGTGCATTGCGTTGTCGAGCAGGATGACCAGCAACTGTTCCACACGGTCTTCGTCCGTCATTGCGTACGGAACATGCGCCGCGTCCAGGCGCAGATCGATCCCGCGCTGTGCCGCTTCGTTGAGGTAGCTCTGCCGGGTGTCCTGCAGCAGTTCTTCAAGGTTGACGGCGGCGACTTCCATGTGTTCGGTGCCTGCCTGCAGGCGGGAAAGCTCCAGCATGTCCGTAATCAGCCGCGAAAGACGGATTACCTCGTGCAGCATAATCCGGTAGTAGCGCTGGCGCGTCTCCTCGTCCTGGATCATCCCGTCGGAAAGCGGCTCCAGCAGGCCGCGCACGGCGGTCAGCGGCGTACGCAGTTCATGGCTGACGTTGGCCACATAGTCGCGCCGGGTCTTTTCCAGCCGCTCCAGGTCGGTCACGTCCCGGAATAACCCGACAACGCCCGTGCAATCGCCGTCGTCCGCCATGACGGGTACAATCGTAATCCAAAGCGTGCGGTCGTTGGGCAGTTCGTAATGCATTGTTACGGGTTCGCGGGAATCGTAGACCGAATGGAACATATCCCAGACCGATTCGTCAGGTACAAGGTCCGCCGGCGTTTTTACGTCGACCGCGCCGAACATCTTCATCAGCGCCGGATTATAGTGCGTCAGGCAGCCGATGTTGTCGATTGCGGCCACGCCGTCTGTAAAACTGGACAGAATCTGGTTGAGCTGACGTTTTTCACTTCGCAGCTGATAGATCGTTTGAGAAAGGTTGTCGCAGAGCGTGTTGAGTGCGCGCGCAAGGATTCCGATTTCGCCGGATGCGCGCTCGTTTGCGCGGGCGTCGAAGCGCCCCTTCGACATTTCGATGGCAACGTTCGACATTTCGTGAATCGGCCTCGAAACCCGGTTGGTGCTGAACGCGACCAGCAGCATCACGATCGGCAGAATGACCAGAATTGTGCCTGCAAGCGCATTGTTGAGCTGGTTGAAGGCGGACTGGATGCGGTTGATCTGCTTGATGATCAATATCCCGCCGGTTACGTTGCCGTCCGCATCGCGTACCGGAATGCCGACAGCGACCGCCGACTCGCCGTTGAGCAGCTTCATATCGTTGTTTTGAACGGTTTCGCCTTCCAGGACGTTTTGCATCTCCGCGCGGTAATATTCGCCGAAATCCTTTGTGTCCACCGTGTTGCCAAGGTTGCGCAGAAGCAGCACTTTGCCCACTGCGTCTACAATAAAGATGGCGGATTCGCTGGCGAGCGTCTGCTTTTCGATGAGGCGCTGAAACGCCTCTTCGGTCATGTAGCCGTTCTTATATTCCTCGTAAATCTGCCGCGTGACCTCGGCTTCCGGCTCGAGGTTCGACATCTCGATCGAAACGTAGGTTTTTTTGCCGATATACGCATAAGCCGCCAGCAAAACGATGTTTGCCAGCAGCAGAGCGATGATCGATACAATTAGGATTCGCCAATAGAATACGCTGCGCATGAATCTGCTTTACTCGGTTTCAAATTTGTAGCCGACGCCGTAAATCGTTTTAATGCTCCAGCCAAGCCCTGTGGAATCAAGTTTTGCGCGGATGCGCTTAATATGGGTGTCCACCGTGCGCGTTTCCCCCGCAAAATCGTATCCCCACACGCGTGAAAGCAACTGTTCGCGCGTGAACACCTGGCCGGGATTCGACGCGAGCATGTGCAGAATTTCGATCTCCTTCGGCGTACAGATAACGGGCTTGCCGCGCAGGGTCACCGTGTAGCTCTTTAAATCGATCGTAAGACCGTTGTAGGTAATCACCGAAGAATCGTTCTTCGGCTGCTCTGTCGCGCGCCGCAGCACCGCCTTGATGCGGGCTACCACTTCGCGCGGGCTGAAGGGCTTTACAATGTAGTCGTCCGCGCCGAGCTCCAGCCCGACGATGCGGTCGATCTCTTCACCCTTTGCGGTCAGCATCAGAATCGGAAGCTGGGACGTTTTGCGGATCTCGCGGCATACCTCGATACCGGACATTTTCGGCATCATGATATCGAGCACGCACAGAACGACTTCGGGCGTGATGCTCTGCAACGCCTGTGCGCCGTCGTAAGCGTCCACAACCTCAAACCCTTCCGCTTTTAAATAGATGCCCAGCGACTCGTGTACGACGGGATCGTCGTCCGCAATTAATACTTTCTGCGCCATAGCCTGCTCCTTGCTGTCAAGAATTCGTTAACAGTATACCATATGTATGTTCACGCCGTACAGCGCCGCGTTTATCGGCGCAGCGCGAGCCCGACTTTTTGTGCGTCCTGTTTCATTACTTCTACGAGCGCACGGTTATAGATGCCGCTTGCGGGATGGTACAGCGGGATCAGCTCGAATTTCACCGAGTCTGCGATCAGCGGGATTCTCTCGCCATGCAGCGCGCCCACCACGTCCGGCTTCTGCCCGCAGAGGCAGTATACGGCCTTCAGTGGCGTATTGCCGAGTGTGAGCACGAATGCAGGCCGGATACTCTCGATTTCGCAGAGCAGCACCGGCAGCGCTTCTTCCACTTCGCGCGGCTTTGGCGTACGGTTGCGCACGGACCGTTCCGTTCGGACGACCGGGCGGTATTTTACGGTATTTGTGATATATGCCGCTTCTCTCGTGATCCCAAAAGAACCGAACAGCGCGTCGAGCTGTCTGCCGGCCCTGCCGACAAACGGCCTGCCCTGTTTCGTTTCCTCCGCGCCGGGCGCTTCGCCAATCAGCAGAACGCGCGCCGGCAGCGCTCCTTCGCCGAACACCGGCGAAGCATACTCTCCCTGCGGGTCGTCCCGCTCCGCCAGCAGTAAAAGCCGATCACGCTCGGTGCGGTAGGCCGCGTCCAGTAACGCGCGCGTTTCGTCCCCCCGTTTCGCTCCCGGCATCTTATCCTCCGTTGCCGCCTTCCGTCGCCGCGGCCATCATGCTCTGCAGCGCCAGAAAGTCTGTTTGCAGCGTTTCGTACAGCGGTTCGATCACGGAGTATTCATATCCCGTAAGCGCAACTTCGAGCGCGGCGATATCATCCTTGAGCTGATCGCTTTGCTCAAGCGGGACGCCGGTCGCCGTGTTGAGGTAATCGGTCGCCTGCTGAATCAGGTCCTGCGCATCCAGCTTGAGCTGAAAGATCGAGAGCGAACCGTCCGAATGCACCGTGCAGGTCTTCATGGACGCAATAAACTCGTCGATGGAAAGTTCGGTGCGGACCGCATTGGGAAACGCCTTGAGCAGGTATTCGTCGTCAAACTGATAAAACTGCGAGTCGGGCCGGATCAGCACATAGTTCACCTCGGACACCATCTCTTCCGGACAGAATTCGGTCGCAATCGCGTTCTCCGCCGAACATATGTTGAGCGTCACGTGCATATCGTCGTACGTTGTCGGCGCGTTCTCGGCCAAAAACCAGTCCGTAACAGGCTTGTGATCTTCATCGTCATAGCTTGCGTCCGTTGCAAGCAGACCCGAAACGGTGTCTACCGTGCGCTTGACAAGGCCGAGGGACGTCGGATCGACATCTATGATCGCTTTGTCCTCCAGCCCTTCATGTATTTCGGACATATATGCCTGCCAGAGCGGCGCGGCGGCGTTTCCGCCGGAAGAACCTTTTTTGAGCTTGTTCGCCGGGTAATCGTGCCCGATCCAAAGCGTGGAGGTGTAATACGGCGTAATGCCCGCAAAATACACGCTTGCGTAGTCGGAATTCGTACCGGTCTTGCCCGCAACCGTCATATCGGTAATCTTTGCCTTCGTGCCCGTACCGGATTTCACCGCGTCGGTGAGCATATCGACCAGCAGATACGCCGTGCTTTCCTGATAGACCCGGTGCGTGTCACGCACCTCGTCCGCGTCCAATATTACGTTCCCTTCGGAATCGAGTACCTTGGTAAACGACAGCGGCTCCTGATAGACGCCCTCGTTGGCAATCGCGCCGTATGCAGCCGCCATCTGGATGGGCGTCAGGCCGGACGTGCCGAGCGCGAGTCCCGCGCCGTCGACGTTGATTTTGCTCTCCGTCGCGCCGAGTTCGTAGAGGTATTGCGCGGCGACGGCCGGCGTAACGTAATCCATGAGGATACGTGCGGCTACGACGTTGAGCGAACTCATCAGACCGCGGCGCAGCGTCACAGGGCCATATCTTGACTCAAGCCCGCCGGACGGGTACCCTTTTTCGGTGTTCCAGCCCTCGATTGCACCATCCATATTCGCAATGATGCTCGCCGGGGACAGCCCGAGATCGAGCGCAGGCCCGTAGACGGAAAGCGGTTTGATGGCCGAGCCTACCTCCGTATAGCTCTGCGAAGCGCGGTTGAGACCTTTCCGAATCGTTGGCTCGTCCCTCCCGCCGACGATTGCGCGCAGTTCACCCGTGTGATAGTCGAACACGACTGCGGCGGCCTGCGGTTCCACCGTTTCCGTGACCGTTCCGTCTTCGTTGGTCTCCACCAGCAAAGATTTGGATGTGTCCGCCAGCGACGGATAGTCTTCCCACTCGCTCAGCGTGGTCTGCACGGTGTTCTGAATTGTAGGATCGACCGTCGTGTAAATATGGTATCCGCTTGTGCGCAGTTCGTTTTCAACCGCGCTGCGGTTGGCGCTCGTGTCGCTGAGACCGCGTTTTTCCAGCAGATGCGTCACGACGTCGCTGATGGAGTACTCGACAAAATACGCCATGCTGTACATCTGCTTCTGTTCGCTGACTTCAATGATGTTGACCGTTTCCGTCAGGGCGGATTCATACTGTTCCTTGGTGATGTAACCGGCCTGATACATGCAGGCCAGCACGTGGTCCGTACGCTCGTCGGTGACTTCCATTTGGTCGCGCTGATACATGTTTTTACGCGGGTCGTAGCGGTACGGCGCCTGCGGAAGCCCGGCCAGCATTGCGCACTCGCGAATGGTCAATTCGGAAAGTTCTTTGCCAAAATAGTCCATCGCAGCGGTTTTCACGCCGTAGTTGGACTCGCCAAGGTGGATGTCGTTGAGATATGCTTCCAGGATATCGTCCTTGCTGATAAGCGTTTCGAGTTCCAGGGCAAGATACGCTTCCTGAATCTTTCGCTTATAGTTTCTCTGCGTACCGAGGATTTTATTCTTAATCAATTGCTGCGTAATCGTGCTGCCGCCGGAAGAATTGCTGTTTCCAAGGATTTCCAGCGCAGCAGAAAACAGGCGCTTGAAATCGACGCCGGAATGCTTGTAAAAGCGAACGTCCTCAACCGCGATAAACGCGTTTTTGAGCATGTCCGGGATATCCTCAATGTCCACCCAGTCGCGGTATTCCACGTCCGCAATGGTCGTGATCAAATCGCCGTTCATGTCATAGAGGTAACTGGTGCGGTCTGAGATGGTCAGCTGTGCAACGTCGAGCGACGGCGTCGTTTCAACGTACGCCTTGACCACGCCTACAACAAGCCCCAAACCGATGAAGCAAACGACAATAAACGCCAGCACCATCAGTTTGAGCGACGTAAACAGCACCGCCAGGAAAAAAGAGTTCGGTTTGTCCCTCTTTTTCAGCAGCGGCTGATGCCCTTCGGCTGCGGATTCGTTTAATTCCGGAGCGTCCTTCGGCTCTACCCGAAAGAACGGATTGCTTTTTGCCATGCTTATTAACACCTCAATGAAATCGTTGGTATTATAGCATACGCTTGAATCTCTTTTGTCATTTGCCGCAAAAAGTTCATACTTTCTGCGATATTTCCCGCTTGCGCCATCAAAATTTTTTTACTTGTCCATCGAAACATACACTTTTATGAAGCCGGAGAAGTTACGAATTCGAGCGCGCCCCGCGTCAAATTTAGGTCTTTACAAACCGCTTCCTTTCCACTATAATAGCACATGCGGCTCGGGGCTTTAGCGAAGTTGGCTATCGCGCTACACTGGCAGTGTAGAGATCACCGGTTCGAATCCGGTAAGCTCCACCAAGACAAAAAAGACGTCCCTTTTAAGGCGTCTTTTTTCTTTTTCCCGTTTCCGTTTTGCTTTAAGAGCGAGGTTGGAAAAGAAAAGTACACCGTCATCGGGTTTATTTCTTCCGCAATGCCACCGTGCCCGGAGAATGTTCGAAAAATACAAAACGCTTTAGCAAAAAAGCTGCCTGCTCCGCCCTTCGTCCGAATCTCCGTCCTTTCGCCTTGCGGCATTGTTCATTTCTATCTATAATAAGAATAACGAAATCTAATCAAAGGGGCATATCAAATGATCTGCGAGCGTCTGAAGAAAAACGCCCTGCTTCATGCGGGCGAAAGAACCATTTCCGATATCCGCATCGGCCTGCGTTACACCGCCGTATTGCTTGACGACGGTTCCTGCGGCGTTGCCTACACCTATCAAAGCGGTCCCGCCTGCGGCTGCCATGTGTTGCGCGACGCGGGATATATGATCGGGGAACCCGTCTCCGAAATGATATCGTTTTTATTGGAACCCAACACACTGCGCGTTTCCGTTGCGCTTGCCGCCGTCAACGCCGTGATAAACACCGTCAACCCGGCGTACAGCGGCGGCAACGTTGTGGAGGCACTGAAAATCACGCCGGACGATACCTTCGGCATGGTCGGTGAATTCAAACCCATCCGCGCCGCGGTAAGCAAGATGACCGATCGCATGTATATATTTGAACTGAATATCGAAAAAGGTCCGGGCCTTTATCCGGAAGAAGCCATTCCGGACTATCTGCCCAAGTGCGACGTTGTGGTCGTCACAGCAACCAGCATCATCAATCACACGATAGACGGCGTCCTTGAGCACTGCAAAAACGCGCGTCAGGTCTGCATCGTCGGTCCGTCCACCCCGCTCGACCCCGCCGCTTTTGCCGGCACGCCGGTTACACTGCTGGCCGGGAGCGTTGTAAGGGACGTGCCGCAGTTATTGCAAATCGTCAGCCAGGCGGGCGGCACCATGCACATGAAACCCGCAATCGATCAGGTCATGTTGCGAATATGAAGCACCTTACACCGACGCAAAACGGAGCGAGTACCCGCTCCGTTTTTGTCGTCGCTTTTTCTTTTATCATTTACCTTTTTCGAGGCAGTGAGCCTCCCGCAATTTTTTCGATGTTTTATGGATATACCGCTGCCGGCATTCCGGCCCGAAGCAATACGCAATTTGCGCGTTTCTGCTTGTAATTTAAAATATCAATGATAATATAACTATGTATTGTTGTATGTTGCTGTGTCATTTTCCTTGTTCGTTCTCTTTCTCTTCTTTGCGCTTCTCGCCTTTCTTCCACAACTTATCGTTCGTATCACTCAATGTTTCTGAATCGCGTTGGTACAGAACCGATACCGTTTTACTAGCGTGTAAACTTTGAAATTGCGCTGGTAATCCTGCAATTTCATTTTTCGGCTGGTCAAACGCACCTTGCACAAAGGAGGAATTCACGTCCAATTCATTCCGGTACCTGTTTAACAAAAATTCTGCGCTCCTGCCGTTGTACACGGCTGAGCATGAATGTGTTTCTGTTTATTTTACTCCGTTCGACCGTTTTGAAAGGAGAACCATTATGAGAACAGGTAAAGCAGACACTTATGTTATGAAACTGGATAAAATTGTAAAGGCACGCAGTCAGGGAACCAACATCCCCATCGTTTCGCGAGCTCCGTCACTGTCTTTCCCCGGTATTCTGTCTGAAGACGATAAGGCAGGTTACGATTCCGAGGTAGAAATACAGCAAGCGGGCAGCGCAAACTGCGGCGGCATAACCGCTCAGCCCGGCGCTATGGACGCTGAAGCACCAAATGCGCTTTCCATTTCGGTAGCCAATATAAGCGCGATGCGCGACTATTACAGTTGGAGTCAGAAACAGGCAAGAATTATTTGCTGGGTCGCCGTCGGCGCCTGTGCCGCCGGGATTCTGATCATCATGGCGTCTCTGGTGCTCTCCGTGATCAGTGCGCTTGCTTTCGATAAAGTTCTGATCACCGCTATCGGCGGCATGGTTACGGAGCTGTTCGCGGGCACAACATTGATCGTGTACCGTAGTTCCCTCGCGCAGTTGAATCGTTACCACAAATCGCTGCACGAAGACCAGCGGTTCCTTTCCTCCGTCGACTTGCTCTGGCAATTCAGTTCCGATACCGAGCGGGACAAGATGCTTGCTTCCATCATTCGCAATTCCCTGAAAATCAACCTCGCCCTCGCCACTGAAAAAGAAAAACCGGAGGAGGATGCCAAGAAGGGTGAGGATGCGGCAAACAACTGATTTACAGTCCGTTTGTGCAAAAAGAAGCGCCTTTAGGGCGCTTCTTTTATAACCAACTTTCGCTTATTCGTACAGCGGGAATCGTTTGCAGAGCGCAAGCACTTCCTGCTTGACCTGCGGGACGGCGGATTCACCTTCCTTGATGATGCGGACGATCATTTCGCCGATCTGCCGCATCTCCGCTTCCTTCATGCCGCGCGTTGTGACCGCGGGCGTGCCGAAGCGCACGCCGCTGGTTTCCGCCTTGTTGCGCGTGTCGAACGGAATTGCGTTGCGGTTGGCGGTGATGTTCGCCGCGTCCAGCAGAGTCTGTACGCGCATGCCGGTGACGCCAAGCTCGCGCAGGTCGACGAGCATCAGGTGCGTGTCCGTGCCGCCGGAAACGATCTGAATCCCGTTTTTCTGCAGCGTTTCACAAAGCGCCGCCGCGTTGAGTACGATTTGGTGCTGATACGTCTTGAATTCCGGCTGCATCGCCTCGTGAAAGCAGACCGCTTTGGCCGCAATCACATGCATCAGCGGGCCGCCCTGCATGCCGGGGAAAATCGCTTTGTCGATCTTTTTTGCAAACTCCTCTTTGCAGAGGATGAGTCCGCCGCGCGCGCCGCGCAGCGTTTTATGCGTCGTGGAGGTCGCGACATCCGCATACGGGAACATATTCGGGTGCTCGCCCGCGGCGATCAGGCCGGAGATATGCGCCATGTCCACCATGAAATACGCGCCGACGTCCTTTGCAACTCTGCCGATGCACTCAAAATCGATGATGCGCGAATACGCGCTCGCACCGGCAACAATCAGCTTCGGTTTCTGTTCGTGCGCAAGGCGTTCCAGTTCATCATAATCGATGCAGCCCGTGTCCTCGCGCACGCCGTACTGCACGAAGTTATACAGCCTGCCGGACGCGTTGGCCTTATGCCCGTGCGTCAGATGCCCGCCGTGATTGAGGTTCATGGACAGCACGGTGTCGCCTACGTTCAGGAGCGCGTAATAGACGGCGAGATTCGCCTGGGAACCCGCGTGCGGCTGGACGTTGGCGTGGTCCGCATGAAAAAGCGCCTTTGCGCGTTCGCGCGCAAGGTCTTCCACCATATCGACATATTCGCATCCGCCGTAGTAGCGGTGTCCCGGGTATCCTTCCGCATATTTATTGGTCAGCGGGCTGCCGAGCGCCGCCAGAACGGCCGGCGAAACGAAGTTTTCGGAGGCAATCAGTTCCAGATGGTCACGCTGCCGCTGGAGTTCCATTCCCATGCAGGAAGCAAGCTCCGGGTCGTAGTGTGCGATAAATTCATGTGAGGGTATCAAGTCCATGTTTCCTGTTCCTATTCCTTATATTTCCGCAAAACGCGCTTTGTTTATGAAAAGCGCGCGCCGATTTCGATGCTCGCGTCCCGGCGGACGCTATTTATTCTGCAGGACGCGATCGAGCCGGTTTTTGAGCGACTGTTTCGTCTTAGCGCCGGATGCACGCTCTGATACCTCGCCGTTTTTAAAAAACAGCACGCAGGGCAGCGTGTCCACGCCATACTTTTCCGCCGTCTCGGCGAGCTTGTCCGTATCCGCACGATAAAAGTTTGCTTTCCCCGCATACTCTTGTGCAAGCTCGCAGAGCACCGGTTCCATCATGTGGCAGGGCGTACACCACTGCGCATAAAACTCGATCACACAGAGCGCGTCCTCCGCGAGCGCGGCGGCAAACTGTTCGTTCAACAGTTCGGGCAGGCACGATTCATTCATACGTCCGCTTCCTTTTCTCCGCCGAGGATTTTTTCAATCCGCGGGCGGAACCGGTCCTTTTTGCTTTTCTTTTCAAACAGCCGCAGAATCAGGTATCCGATTCCGCAGGCGCAAACACCGAAAATCAACGCGGCCAGTTCGGAAATCAGGCTGCCGAGCCAAACGCCCGCAATCAGCAGCACGAGCGGAACGGCATAGGCAAGCAAACTCGCCTGCACGACCCGTTTGGGTGCGAGGCTGACCGTCACCCGGTCGCCCACCTTTGCGCCGACGGAATTCTCCAGTTCGATTTCCATCTCGTGTTCGCCGGCCGTCAGGCAGGCGCCGCAGTGCGAGCACTGCGCGCTGCGCTGAAAGCGCACGCGCGCGCTTTTGCCTTTTGTCTCGGTGACAACGCCAAAGCTGCAGCTTTGCTCTTCCACTAAAAGCTCACTCTTCCTTTTCCGTGCAGGCGATGTGCAGTTCGTCAAGCTGCTTGTCGTCCACAAAGTCCGGCGCGCCCGTCATCGGACAGGACGCGTTTTGCACCTTCGGGAACGCGATCACGTCCCGGATGTTGGACGTGCCCGCAATCAGCATGACCAGACGGTCGAGCCCGTATGCCATTCCACCGTGCGGCGGCGGACCAAAGCGGAACGCGTCCGTCAGGAAGCCGAAACGGTACTCGGCCTGTTCGTCCGTAAAGCCCAATGCGCGGAACATGCGCTTCTGCAAATCCCTTGAATGAATACGAATCGATCCGCCGCCGATTTCCACACCGTTGAGCACGATGTCGTATGCTTTGGCGCGTACGCTCGCCGGGTCGGTTTCGATCTTGTCCACATCCTCGTCCATAGGGCTCGTGAACGGATGATGCATGGCCATAAAGCGGTTCTCTTCTTCGCTCCATTCAAACTGCGGAAATTCCGTAACCCAAAGCAGGTTAAATTGATCTTTCGGAATCAGGCCCAGTTGGTCGCCAAGCTTGAGCCGCAGCGCGCCGAGAGAGGCAAACACCGTCTTGTCCACATCTGCAACGATGAAGAGAACGTCGCCTGTTTCCAGGTTCGTTTTTTCGCGAATGACCGCGATTTCGTCTTCCTTGAGGAACTTGAGGATTGGGGACGCAAGCCCTTCCGGCTTGTCGTTCATCCAGATCAGGCCCTTTGCGCGGTATGTTTTGACAAACTCGCCCAGCGCATCCAGCGCTTTGCGTGAAAACGACGCGCTCGCGCCCTTGGCGTTGATGGCGCGCACGCTCCCGCCGTTTGCCAGCGCGTTTTGAAAGACGGAAAACTCGCTCGTTTTTACAACGTCCGAAATATCGATCAGTTCCATGCCAAACCGTGTATCCGGCTTGTCCGAGCCATAACGCGCCATTGCATCCACATATTTAAGCCGCGGCAGCGGCAGTGCGATATCGACGCCCAGCGTTTCTTTGAACAAACGCTTTAAGAAGCCCTCGTTGACGGACTGTACGTCCTCTTCCTCAACAAACGACATTTCGAGGTCGATCTGCGTAAAGTCCGGCTGGCGGTCTGCGCGCAGGTCTTCGTCTCGAAAACATCGTGCAATCTGAAAATAGCGGTCGTAGCCGGCCAGCATCAGCAGCTGCTTAAACAGCTGCGGACTCTGCGGCAGCGCGTAAAACTTGCCCGGGTGCACGCGGCTCGGCACGAGGTAGTCCCGTGCGCCCTCCGGCGTGCTCTTGGTCAGAATCGGCGTTTCCATTTCGACGAACCCCTGTTCGTCGAAATATTTGCGCGCAATAAACGCAATTTTGTGCCGCATGAGCATGTTCTTCTGCATCGCGGGCCGGCGCAGGTCGAGATAGCGGTATTTCAGCCGCAGCAACTCGTTTGCGCGGCAATCGTCCGAAATTTCAAACGGCGGCGTTTCGCTCTTGCTGAGAATTTTAAACTCGCTGACGAGCACTTCCAGTTCGCCCGTAGCCATGCTTTGGTTAATCATTTCGCCTGTGCGCAGGACCAGTTCGCCGCGCACGGCGAGCACGTATTCCGAACGGATCGTGCAGGCGCGCGCAAAATCCGCCTCGCCGAGCGTTTCGGAATTGAACACGACCTGCATAATGCCGCTGCGGTCGCGCAGCTGCACGAACACCAGCGCGCCGAGGTCGCGCCGGACGTTCGTCCACCCCATCAGGGTTACCTGTTTGCCCGCGTCGGCCTTGGTGAAATTCGCGCAGTAATTTGTGCGCTTCCATCCGCTTAAAAACTCGCTCATTTGTTTTCGCTCCTCAAATCAATGCTGTATAGATGCTCTCCGCGTCCAGCGCGGTCGTTGTTTCCTGTCCGTCGGTCATGCGCTTCAGCTTTCCTTCGTTGGCCGTCAGCTCGTTTTCTCCCAGCACAAGCACGTGCTTTGCGCCGGTTTTATCGGCATACTTCAGCTGCGCTTTCACGCTCCGGCCAACATGGTCGATCTCGGCGCAGACTCCGCGCTTTCGCAGTTCGTTTGCCAGCGCAAACGCCCGTTCCTCCGCCGCTTCGCCCATGGACGCGATGTAGAGATCATAACGAACGGGCTTCGGAATCTCTGCGCCGCCGCTTTCCAGCACGAGCAGCAGCCGCTCCATGCCAAGTCCAAATCCCACCGCGGGTACGTGCGGGCCGCCGATTTCCTCGACCAGTCCGTCGTAGCGGCCGCCGCCGCAGACGGTGCCCTGCGCACCGATGCTGTTTGAGATAATCTCAAACACGGTTTTCGTGTAGTAGTCCAGCCCGCGCACCAGCATCGGGTCGATTTCGTAGTCGATCTTCATCCCGTCGAGCAGGCGCAGCAGTTTCTCCTGATGCGCGCGGCATTCCGGGCACAAATAATCCTGAATGTTCGGCACGTGCTCGGCAATCTTTTTGCAGGATTCCACCTTACAGTCCAGCACGCGGAGCGGGTTTTGTTCGTAGCGAATCTTGCAGGTTTCGCAGAGCCCGTCGTAATGCTCGCGAAGATACCCTTTGAGCGCCTCGTGATACTTCGGCCTGCAGTTCGGGCAGCCGATGCTGTTGAGGTGTACGCAAAGTCCCTCGCAGCCAAGCTCGCTTAAAAGCTCCGTCGCAACAGCGATGCACTCCGCGTCCGCCGTCGGTTTTGCCGCGCCGAAGAATTCTACGCCGAACTGGTGATGTTCGCGCAGCCTCCCGGCCTGCGGCCGCTCATACCGAAACACCGGATTATTGAGGTAAAACACCTTGGTCGGCTGCGCCTCGCCATAGAGATTGTGCTCCACGAACATGCGCACGACGCCCGCCGTGCCTTCCGGCTTGAGCGTGATGGAGCGCCCGCCCTTGTCTTCAAAGGTGTACATTTCCTTCTGGACAATATCGGTCGTTTCGCCGACCCCGCGTAAAAACAGCTCCGTATGCTCGATCACCGGCGTACGCGCTTCCAGAAAACCATATTTCTTCACGACGCCGCGAATAATTCTTTCAAGATACTGCCATTTATAACTTTTCTCGGGCAAAACGTCTTTTGTGCCCTTGGGTGCTCTGTAGTCCGCCATTACCGACCCCTCCGTTGTTCTGTTTTGCCGTTCGGCCCGCTTATTTCGCACCGTTCGATACGCAAATGCGAAAAAGCAATTCCCATTATACCGCCTTTTTTAAGAAAACGGTATAAAAAAAGCAGGTTCCGTTCCGATAGGGACGGGAAACCCGCGGTGCCACCCTGATTGAACGAACGCGCCGTTGCGATTCGTTCCGCTTCATTGCCCGATAACGCCGGAATGCGTCGCGGCTTCTGACAAAGCTGTCTTTTTGCCGCGCGGTTCGCGGGTGCCGTTCGTCCAATCGCCGCATGCAAAGCTCACACCAAGCGCTCCGCTCTCTTGAATGCAGCAAACCCGGACTACTCTCCCGGTCTTGACCTTTCCAAACATTATAGCCGCCGCCTTATGCCGTGTCAATCGTTTCGCGTTCTTTCGCGGCGCGTTTGCATTCTCAGCTGAAAAACGCGCGCTTCCGTTCGCAGAGCAACTCCAGCTTGGCAGTATAGGTCGGCACGTCTTTGGGGCTCGGCAGACGTTCGATGCGGTTTTCGCCTCCGAAGACGCGCTTTGTCATTGTCCCCGCGCCATGCGAAAGAATGCTCGCCGTCTCCTCCATCATGTCAATGTTGTAGACGCATTCCTTCCCCGGCAAAGCGTAGCCGACGTTCTCAAGATTACCGCTCATGTATTTCTGGCGATACATGTAGTATGCGCGCATGCCAAGGTTTTCGGCGCATGCCGCGCCGATGCGCGTCATCTCCTCTGCCGCCGCCGCATCCGGCAGCGTAAATTCCGTACCCTCCGTTTTAAGCCGCGATGACCGTTTGATTGCAAGCGAATGGACGGTCAGACAGTCCGGCGCAAGCTTCTCAATTTCCGCGCAGGTGCGCCGCATGTCGTCCGGCGTTTCCCCCGGCAAGCCTGCAATCAGGTCCATGTTGACGCTGTCAAACCCGGCTTCGCGCACCAGGCGATACGTTTCAACGATATCCGCCGCCGTATGCGTGCGTCCCACGCGCCGCAGCGTTTCGTCGTTCATCGTCTGCGGGTTGACGGAGACGCGCGTTACGCCAAGCCGCTTCAGCGTATCAAGCTTTTCCCGGTCGATTGTGTCCGGCCTTCCGGCTTCCACCGTGCATTCCGTGCCGAACGAAGCATACCGTTCCAGTAAAAAGGAAAGCAGTTCGTCCAGCTGTGCGGCGCTCAGAACGCTCGGCGTGCCGCCGCCGATGTACAGCGAGCGCACCGTTAATCCCTGCGTTTCCGCGATTTCCGCGCCGCATGCGATGTCCGCTTGCAGGGCGTGAAGGTATGGCGTGAGGCGGTCGTTTTTGCTGAGCACCTCGCTGGGAAACGAGCAGTACAGGCACTTGGTTTTACAGAACGGGATACCGACGTACAGATCGATCTCGTTTGGCCGGACGCTTTCAATATACGGCTTCTGCACGGCGCAGATCGACGCGGCAAGCGCCGTCTTTTCCGGCGAAACGTCAAATGTTTCCTGAAAGACCCGCCGCGCGGATTCTTCGCCGTCCGACGAGAGTTCGCGGAAAAGTTTGGTCGGTCGGATGCCGGTCAGCGAACCCCATGGGGTTGAAACGTCCGGGTACAGCTGTTTTAGTAATTGATAGCAGGCGAGTTTGAGCCTTCGCTTTTCAATTTTTTTAACCAGCAGCGCGGACGCGTCGTTTGGCAGCTCAAACGAATCCTGCACAAAAACGCCGCCCGCCGTGGCGCGCAGTTCATAGCGGCTGCCGTTTCGCTCCATCTGCAGATCAAACACGGTCTCAAGCGAATCCGAATTCGCTTCTTCCGTCAAAACGATCTCCGTTAAGCCGAGAAAGAGCCGTATCTCCTCCGCAATATCGTTGCGATATTCCGTTCTGTTTGTGGATATGCCGATCATCCGCGCCGCTCTATCGCCAGAATAAACGGGTTATTCCAGCGTTCGTAGTCCAGCGTCGTGTTCCCTTCGTGCCCGCAGAAAACTTCGTAATCGCCGTCCAGCGCAAAGAGTCCCTGCTTAATCGAGCGGTATAGTTCCGCCTCGCTGCCCCCGGGAAAGTCCGTGCGGCCGACGCTCTCGCGGAACAGCGTGTCGCCGCAAAAGAGCTTGTGCTCCTCTTCGAGGATATAGCTTACGCCGCCTTTGGTATGCCCAGGCGTGTGGAGGACTTTGATCGTCAGCCCCGCGATTT
>Ga0209607_1001082_pt1 | contig 23024 bp, 22 predicted proteins | sample AD_UKC117_MetaG_FD_184413 | JGI IMG/M metagenome (GOLD analysis project Ga0209607, IMG submission 184413) | Active sludge microbial communities of municipal wastewater-treating anaerobic digesters from Hong Kong - AD_UKC117_MetaG (SPAdes)... | ecosystem: Engineered > Bioreactor > Anaerobic >... | reverse complement strand
GAGCAGGGCGAGGGGCTTCATCGTGCGGGGACCTCCATTGCAGCGGGAAAGAGCATAGCACGATTCCGCGCCCGGGCGACCGTCTTGTCGCCGGCGCGGCTACATTCGCCCCCAGATGTCGATGTCGTGGATCGTGAGGCCGCCCCACTGGATGAAGGCGCAGAGCGCGGCCCAGATGAGGGTTGCGACCAGGGTGACCCATTTCAGCTTCGTGCGGATCATCGGGTCGGTGGGGGCCGAGCCGGGGGTCCCGGGCACGATCGAGCCGTCCTCGGACTGGCTGCGGACGTTCAGCGGCAGGACGACGAAGAGCGTCAGGAACCATACCACCACGTAGACGACCAGGATGGAGGTGATCGTCACGCTTCCTCGAGCTCCACGAGGGTCCCGTTGAAATCCTTGGGATGCAGGAAGAGCACCGGCTTGCCGTGGGCCCCGGTCTTCGGCTCGCCGTCGCCGAGCACGCGCGCGCCCTCGGCGAGCAGGCGGTCGCGGGCGGCGCGGATGTCCTCGACCTCGAAGCAGAGGTGATGGATGCCGCCGGCGGGGTTGCGCGCGAGGAAGGCGGCGACCGGCGAGGCTTCGCCCAGGGGATGCAGGAGCTCGATGCGGGTGTTCGGCAGGTCGATGAAGATCACCGTCACGCCGTGCTCGGGCTCGGCCTGGGGCGCGCCGACCCTGGCGCCCAGCGTGTCGCGGTAGGTCGCGGCGGCCGCCTCGAGGTCGGGCACGGCGATGGCGACGTGGTTGAGCCGTCCGATCATGGGGGTCGATCCTCGCTCCGGGCAGCGCCTCTATAGGCGAGGCGCCGGCGGACGGCAATCGCGGCCGGGGCGTTCCGGGGCTAACGCATCCGGAGTTACTATGTTCTTCTTTGACTGCCCTGCAGCAAGACGAGGGCGGAGCCATCCGGGCGGGATAGTGACGCCGCCTGCCCGGATCTCGGGAGGAGGGCGCGCGCTGCCGCGTGCAATTCTCCTGTCGCCCTGCGGCGCGGGGGATTTACCGAACCGCCAGCTTTCCGGCCCGGATGGCGTTCTGCGGTGGAAATCGCGATGCGAATGTCTATACTTGCGCCGCCACTCGGCCAGGCCGCGGGGGCGGTTCAGATGTGCGACGAGGTAGACCGAATGAAGGTTGTGTTGTTCTGTGGTGGCCAGGGGACGCGCTTGCGCGACTATTCCGATCAGATTCCGAAACCGCTGGTCCCCGTGGGCGGAATGCCGATCCTGTGGCACATCATGAAGTATTATGCCTCCTTCGGGCACAAGGATTTCGTGCTCTGCCTCGGCTACATGGGCGAGACGATCAAGCGGTTCTTTCTCGAATACGACGAATGCATGTCCAACGACTTCGTCTTCGAGGACGGCGGCGCCAAGCGGCAGCTGCTCAGGACCGACATCCACGACTGGCGCATCACCTTCGTCGACACCGGCCAGTCGACCAATATCGGCGGCCGCCTGCTGAAGGTCCGCGAGCATCTGGCGGGCGAGGAGATGTTCCTGGCCAATTACGCCGACATCCTGACCGACATGGACCTCGACGCCATGGTCTCGGCCTTCCGGGCCTCGGATTCCACCGCCGGCTTCTGCTGCGTGCAGCCGCCCTATTCCTTCCACCTCGTCACCACGCGCGAGAACGGCAAGGTGGCGCGGATGATGAACGTCAAGGAAAGCGGCATGTGGATGAACGGCGGCTACATCATCCTGCGGCAGGCGATCTTCGACAATCTCTTCGAGGGCGAGGAACTGGTGATCGAGGGCTTCGACCGGCTGGTCAAGGCCAATCGGCTCTATGCCCACAAGCACGACGGCTTCTGGATGCCGATGGACACCTTCAAGGAGAAGCAGGCGCTCGACGACATGGTCGCGAAGGGCACCACCCCCTGGCAGACATGGAAGGCGCCGAAGCCCGATGCTCGATCTGCGGTGGCCTGAGCTTCGCACGATCCTCGCTCTCGGCGCGCATAGCGACGACATCGAGATCGGGGCCGGGGCGACCCTGCTGCGGCTGATGCGCGAGCATCCCGGCCTGCGCGTCGTCTGGGTCGTGCTTTCCGGCGGGGGCATCCGCGGGGAGGAGGCGCGGGCGAGCGCGGCGCGCTTCCTCGAGGGCGCCGCGGCCTCGGTGGTCGAGTTGCACGAATTCCGCGACGGGCGGTTTCCGCTGCAATGGGGCGAGATCAAGGATGTCTTCGAGGCGCTGAAGGTCCATGAGCCGGATCTGATCTTCACCCATTACGGCAAGGATCTGCATCAGGACCATCGCACCGTCTCGGAACTGACCTGGAACGCGTTCCGCGACCATGTGATCCTCGAATACGAGATCCCGAAGTGGGACGGCGGCATGGGCTCGCCCAATGCCTTCGTTCCGGCGAGCGTCGCGGATGCCGACCGCAAGATCGAGATCCTGCTGAGCGCCTTCGCCAGCCAGACCTCGAAGCACTGGTTCGACGATCTCACCTTTCGCGGACTCATGCGGCTCAGGGGCATGGAATGCTGCGCGCCTGACGCGCTCGCCGAAGCCTTCTACGCCCGCAAGCTCAGCCTGGGCGGCCCGGCGGGGCGGTGACGCCGGGCGCCGGGGCATCGCCCAAGTCGGAGCCTGTCGGGTTGGCCGTGTCGGGCTTCGGCTTGGAAGGCTCGCAACGCAGTCAAGGGTACCGCCCGTGCTCCACGAGGCGTTGGACCGGAAACGACTAAACGCATCCGCGTTCGGATTCTGCCGGCCGGATGGGGCCCGCGGGCCGTCCGGACTGCCGGTCAGGCGCCCCAGACGCGCTCCAGCAGGCTGAGCCAGTTGCCGTGCAGCAGCTTGGCGAGGAGCGGCGTGTCGTAGCCATGCGCCCGCAGCGCCGCCTCGAAGGCAGGCAGGCCGGCCACGTCGCCGATGCATTCGGGGATCGTGGCGCCGTCAAAATCGGAGCCGATCCCGACATGGTCCTCGCCCAGATGGGCGATGAGATGGTCGAGGTGCCGGAGCAGCGGGTCCCAGCCGGTCTCCACCGTCCTGCGGCCGTCGGGGCGCAGGAAGGCGGCGGCGAAATTGAGCCCGACGAGGCCCGCGCGCTCGCGGATGATCGCGAGTTGCCGGTCGGTGAGGTTGCGCGAGGCCGGGCAGATGGCATGGGCGTTGGAATGGCTGGCCACGAGGGGCGCCGTGGAGATGGCCGCCACGTCGTCGAAGCCCGCCGCATTGAGATGCGAGAGGTCGATCACGATGCGCAGGGTATCGCAGGTGCGCACCAGATCGCGGCCGAGCGCGGTGAGGCCCGGGCCTGTGTCGGGGTCACCGGGAAAGCGGAAGGGAACGCCATGGCCGAAGATCGTCGGCCGGCTCCAGACCGGTCCGAGCGAGCGCAGGCCGACAGCGTGCAGCAGGTGGAGAGCATCGAGATCGGGTCCGATCGCCTCGGCCCCTTCCATGTGCAGGACGGCGGCGATGCCCCCCGCATCGAGACAGGCGCGGATCTCCGCCGCCGACCGGCAGAGGCGCAGCGCGCCCTCCGAGACGCGCTCCATGCGCATCAGGATTCCCGCCATGGCGAGCGCCGCCGGCTGCGCTGCGTCGGTCCCGACGGGATCGGGCAGCGGGAGGTCGAAGGGCGGGTCGCGCATGAGTGCGTCGATGTCGGCGCCGGCCTCGGGGGAGGGCACCCAGATCGCGAAGAGCCCGCCGGCGAAGCCGCTGCGCCGCATCCGCGGCAGGTCCAGATGGCCGGAACCGTCGCCTTCGAGCCAGATCCGGTCGCGCTTGGCCGCGTCGGCACGCCAAAGCCGGGAGAGCAGGTCGTTGTGGCCGTCGAAGACCGGGATGGGCCCGGTCATGCCGGGCGCCGGCCCTTGGCGCGGGACGAGGCGCCACCTGGCCGGGCTTCGGGCGCTTCAGGCTGCGTGGGCTTTCGGGGAGTGGCGGACTGGGGAGGATTCGAACCCCCGACCCCTTGATTCGTAGTCAAGTACTCTATCCAACTGAGCTACCAGTCCGTCGGCGACCGGATAAACCCAAACGCCCCCGCTGTGCAAGGCTCAAAGCTCGCGCAAATTTCGCTAGACGCCTTGGCGGAGGCGGGCCGGGCGGGGCGGCATCGGTCTGAAACGGGGCCGATCGGACCGCCGGGGTCGACCTCCGGAGGCGCAGTGCCGCGGGCCCGGGCGAATGCTTGCCAATTGTCGCTTTCGTTGTCATTGTCGAAATCATGACAATCTGGCCTCCCGAGCGCAGCAGCCTAACACGGCCGGCCTATCGGTCGCTGGCTCAGGCGCTGATGAAGGCGATCGAGGCGGGGGAGGTCCGGCCGGGCGACCGGCTGCCGACACATCGCGAACTGGCCTGGCAGCTGGGGCTGAGTGTCCAGACCATCGGCCGCGCCTACGAGGAGCTGACCCGGCTCGACGTCATCGCCGGGGAGGTCGGGCGCGGCACCTTCGTGCGGGCCGGGCCGGTGGAGACGCGCACGCCCTGGCAGCGGCTCGTCGACAGCGACCACGTGATCGACTGCTCGATGCTCAAGCCGGTCGGGGCGGAGATCCATGCGGAGCGGTTGCGCATGACCCTGGCGGAGATGAGCCAGGATCTGCCGCCGGACGTGATGTTCTCGTTCCGGCCGCGGGCCTCGCTGAAACGCCATCGCGAGGCCTCCGTGCGCTGGCTGGAGCGCTGCGGACTCTCGGTGCCACCCGACCGCGTGCTGCCGACCAATGGCAATACCGCGGCGATGACCGTGGCGCTGATGACCGCCGCGGCCCCGGGCGATCTGGTCGTCACCGAGGAGCTCGGCCATCACACCCTGCCGCCGCTTGCCCGCTACCTGGGGCTCCGGCTCGCGGGCCTGCCGGTCGACCGGGAGGGGGTGCTTCCGGAAGCCTTTGAGCACGCGTGCGTTTCCGGCGCCGTGAAGGTGCTCTATATCGTGCCGAACGGCCTCAATCCGCTGGCCCTCAGCATGGGCGCTGAGCGGCGCGCGGCGCTGGTCGAACTGGCGAGGCGCCACGACGTCATGATCCTGGAGAACGACGCCGGCGGGCCGCTCCAGCCGGCCCGGCCGCGGCCGATCGCGATGCTCGCGCCTGAGCGGACCTTCTATTTCACGGGGTTCAGCAAATGCCTGCTGCCCGGCCTGCGGCTGGCCTATCTGGTGGTGCCCGAGACGCTGGTCTCCGCCGCCTCGGCGAGGCATCTGGTGACCAACTGGATGGCGACGGGGATGGTCGCGGAGATCGCGACGCGCTGGATCCTCTCGGGCACCGCGACCGAACTGCTCGATTGGCAAAAGGCGGCGCTGGCGCGGCGCAATCGCATGGCGGCGCAGGCGCTGCGCGGCCTCGATCCCGTGGCGACGCCGAACGGGCTGCATGTCTGGCTGCCGTTGCCCGAACCCTGGGAGGCCGGCGCTTTCGTCAACCTCGCCCGGCTCCACGGCGTCGCGGTGGCGGCGGGGTCGTCCTTCGCCATCGGCGAGCCGCCGCGCCATCGTGGCGTGCGCATCTGCCTCGGCGCCGCTTCGGATGACGCGGTGGCGCAGGGCCTGGAAATTCTCGCGCGCCTCGCCCGCAACCGGCCGGAGCAGGACCTTCTCGCGGTCTGATCGCCGGCAAGCTGAATTGTAATGATTCAATAAATAAATTGACATGCTTTTGTCTCCGTATATTTCTCGGGCAAATACCTGACCTCTACGCTTCCGCCACCGACAGGGCCGGCTCCCTGCGCGTTGCCGCGCATGGCGGTCGTCGGAAGGCGGGGAAACGGCCGAAAGACCCAAGATCCTACAGGGAGACAAATTGATGACCGGAAGAAAGAGCGAGATTCTCGGCGCCGTTTCCGTCGTAGCGGTGCTGGCCTTCGCCACAGCGGCGCAGGCCGAGACATGGCGCTACGCCACCGAGGAAGCGGCGGCGGCGGATGTCCAGAACGTCTTCGCCGAGAAGTTCAAGGAGGAGGTCGAGGCCAACTCGGATCACGAGATCCAGCTCTTCCCCTTCGGTACCCTGGGCGAATCCGACGACATCATGGAGCAGGCGAAGGCCGGCATCCTCCAGTTCGTCGACCAGTCGCCCGGCTTCACCGGCGCGACCATCCCCGAGGCGCAGGTGTTCTTCGTGCCCTATCTGCTGCCGCAGGACAATGACGCGCTGGTGGATTTCTTCCGCAATTCCAAGGCCATCAACGAGATGTTTCCCGAGCTTTATGCTCAACAGGGGATCGAACTGCTGACCATGTTCCCCGAGGGCGAGGTCTGCATGACCACGCAGGAGCCGGTGCATGGTCTCGCCGATCTCGACGAGGTCAAGTTCCGGGTGATGACCAATCCGCTTCTGGTGCAGTCCTACGAGGCCTTTGGCGCGGTGCCGACTCCGCTGCCATGGGGCGAGGTCTACGGGGCGTTGCAGACCGGGATCATCCAGGGACAGGAGAATCCGGGCTTCTTCCTCGAGACGACCAAGATCTACGAGGTGACGGACGTCATCACCTGCATCGGTCACAACAATTTCACCACGGCGGTGATGGCCAACAAGGCCTTCTACGACGGGCTGTCGGAGGAGGATCAGCAACTGGTCCAGAATGCGACCCAGGCAGCCTTCGACCACATCGTCGAATATCAGGCGTCGCTGCAGGAAGAGTCGCTTGGGAAGATCAAGGAAGCCAAGCCTGAGATGGAGATCAATATCCTCGGCGCCGAGGAGCGCGCGCCCTTCATGGACGCCGCCGGGTCCGTCGAGGCAGCCTTCATCGAAATGACCGGCGACAGCGGCAAGGCCATTCTCGACCAGATGAAGGCCGATCTCGAAGCCGTGCAGCAATAGGCCCGAATCCGGGAGGGAAAGGGCTCCGGCCGCCGATGGCCGGGGCCCCGGCCAGCGAAGGGAGCCCAGCCTTGAGCGAGACGTCGCCACGATCATCCGACGAATCGACCCTGCCCGGCGTCTTCGGGCTGGTCGACACGGCGATCGCCCGCATCGAGGCGGTGATGCTGGCGGCGGGCGTGCTCTTGATGGCGCTCAACACCATCGCGAACGTCGTCGGGCGCTATCTCTTCCGCAGCAGCATCTATTTCACCGAGGAGCTCAACAGCGTCCTCATCGTGCTGATCACCTTCGCCGGGATCAGCTACGCCGCGCGCCACGGCCGCCACATCCGCATGTCGGCGGTCTTCGACACGCTGCCGCCGCGGGGGCGCAAGGCGATGATGATCCTGATCTCGGCGGTGACGGCGGTCTTCATGTTCGGGCTCTGCTGGTATTCCATCGGCTATATCGCGACGCTGGCCGGTCAGGGCCGGCTGATGCCGGCGCTGCAGATCCCGGTCTGGTGGGCCTATGTCTGGGTGCCGGTGGGCTTCTTCATGGCCGGCGCGCAATACGCCCTGACCGCGGTAAAGAACGTCATCGAGGACGATGTCTATCTCTCCACCACGGTGCTCGAGGGATACGACGTGGACGAGCAGGAAATCTGAGGAGGCTGGGCGCGTGGCACTCACCATCTTCCTGATCATGATCGTGCTCCTGCTGATGGGCTTTCCGATGATGATCCCGCTGATCGTCGGCGCCTTCGTCGGCTTCTTCACGCTCTTCGGGGGGCTCAGCCAACTCGAGACCATGGTCCAGCAGATCCTCGCCGGCATCCGGCCGGCGTCCCTGATCGCGGTACCGATGTTCATCTTCGCCGCCGACATCATGACGCGCGGCCAGTCGGCCGGGCGGCTGATCGACATGGTCATGGCCTTCGTCGGCCACATCAAGGGCGGGCTCGCGGTCTCCACCGCCGCCGCCTGCACCATGTTCGGTGCGGTCTCCGGTTCCACCCAGGCGACGGTGGTCGCCATCGGCTCGCCGCTCCGGCCGCGCATGATCAAGGCGGGCTACAACGACAGCTTCATCCTGGCACTGATCGTGAACGCCTCGGACATCGCCTTCCTGATCCCGCCCTCGATCGGCATGATCATCTACGGGGTGGTGTCGAACACCTCGATCGCCGAGCTCTTCATCGCCGGGATCGGGCCGGGCCTGCTCATCCTCGTGCTCTTCTCGATCTACAGCGTTCTCTACGCGATCCGCAACGACGTGCCGACCGAGCCGAAGACCTCCTGGGGCGACAGGCTGCGAGCCGTGCGGCTGGCGCTCTGGCCGCTGGGCTTCCCCGCGATCATCATCGGCGGCATCTACGGCGGCATCTTCAGCCCGACGGAGGCGGCCGCGGCCTGCGTCCTCTATGCGCTGATCCTCGAATATCTCGTGTTCCGGTCGATGTCGGTCGCCGACATCTACGACACGGCCAAGTCCACCGGGCTGATCACCGCGGTCGTCTTCATCCTCGTCGGGGCCGGAGCGGCCTTCTCCTGGGTCATCTCGTTCGCGCAGATCCCCCAGGCGATCCTGCAGGGCGTCGGGGTCGCGGACATGGGGCCGATCGGGGTGCTCTTCGTCATTTCCATCGCCTTCTTCATCGGCTGCATGTTCGTCGATCCCATCGTGGTGATCCTGGTGCTGGTGCCGATCTTCGCGCCGGTGGTGAAGGACGTCGGGCTCGATCCGGTGCTGGTGGGCACGATCATCACGCTCCAGGTCGCGATCGGTTCGGCGACGCCGCCCTTCGGCTGCGACATCTTCACGGCGATCGCGGTCTTCAAGCGGCCCTACATGGAGGTGATCCGGGGAACGCCGCCCTTCATCATCATGCTGCTCGGCGTCTCGGTCGCACTGATCTTCTTCCCGCAGATCGCGCTCTTCCTGCGCGACCTTGCCTTCGCCGATTGAATCCGGGAGGCGGTGCATGTTCACGCGGATCCTGATCCCCTTCGACGGGTCGCCGAGCGGCGCGGAAGCGGTCCGCAAGGGGGCGGCGCTGGCCGTGCTCTGCGGCGCCGAGGTGCTGATCCTCACGGTCTTTCACCATCACAGCCTGCTCGAGGCGTCGCTGTCGGCGCAGCGCCCCGGGGAATCGGGCAATGTCGACGACGTGATGCGGGACCATGCCCGCGAAGTGGCCGAGGCGGGCCGTGCGCTCGCGCATGAGGCCGGCGTGAGCGGCGCCCGGGCCTTCGTCAAGGGCGGCCAGCCGGCGCGCAGCATCATCGCCTTCGCGCGCGAGCACGGGGTGGACCTGATCGTGATCGGCAGCAGGGGGCTTGGCTCGATCGAGAGCTTCCTGCTGGGGAGCGTGTCGCACAAGGTCACCGGGCTCGCCGATTGCCCTGTCCTCGTCGTCTGACCTCGCCGATGGCGCAGCTTGCAGAGGCAGCGACGGTCGAGATCGACGCGGAACTTTCGTTCGTTCCGCCGGAACGGCAGCGCCGGCTGGGGTTGATCCTGCTCGCCACGGATCTGACGACCGAGCGCGACGTCGCCCGGCTCGTGCCGCCCGATGCTGCTGCGGTGCATGCGACGCGGGTGGCGTATGCCAATCCGACGACGCCGGAGAACCTGCGCCGGATGGCGCCGCGGCTGGAAGCGGCGGCGGCGCTGCTGGCGCCGGGCGCGAAGCTCGATGCGATCTGCTTCAGCTGCACCGCGGCGTCGGTGGTGATCGGTGATGGCGCCGTTTGCGAGGCGGTAGAGCGGGCGCGGCCGGGCGTGCCCGTGATCACGCCGATCGCCGCGGGCTGCGCCGCGCTGAAGGCGCTCGACGCCCGCCGGGTGGCCTTGCTCACGCCCTATCTGGCGGAGACCACGCGGCCTGTGGCGGCGCGTCTCGTGGCGGAGGGTTTCGAGGTGATGCGTTCGTCCTGCCTGGGGCTCGAGGACGACCGGGAGATGGCCCGGTTGGAGCCCGCGAGCCTGATCGACGCAGCGGCGCGGGCGGACGATCCGCGGGCCGAGGCGCTCTTCGTCTCCTGTACGGCGCTGCCGGCGCTCGACGTGGTGGCGGAGATTGAGGCGCGTCTGGGCAAGCCGGTGGTAACCTCCAATCAGGCGAGCATCTGGGCGATGCGCCGGGCCGCGGGGATCGGGGAGGTTCCGGATGGATACGGCAGTCTCTTCGCGCGGACGGCCCGGGAGGGGTCGGGGTGATGAGCGCGGTGGTCGGACTGCCGGAGATCGAGGCGGCGCGGGCGCGCATCGCGGGGATGATCCGGCCGACGCCGGTCGATCCCTCGCCCGGCCTATCGGAACGGGCCGGGGTTCCGGTCTGGCTCAAGCTCGAGCATCTCCAGCACACCGGGAGCTTCAAACTTCGCGGCGCGTCGAATGCCGTGGCGCGGCTCGACGAGGCGGCGCGGGCGCGCGGCGTGGCCGCCGCCTCGACCGGCAATCACGGCCGTGCGCTCGCCCATGCCGCGCGCAGGGCCGGCGCTCGGGCGGTGATCTGCATGTCCGCGCTGGTGCCGCGCAACAAGGTCGAAGCCATCGAAGCCCTGGGCGCGGAGGCGCGGATCGTCGGGGCGAGCCAGGACGATGCGCAGGTGGAGGTCGACCGGCTGGTCGCGGAGGAGGGCATGGTGTCGATCCCGCCCTTCGACCACAGGGACGTGATCGCCGGGCAGGGCACGCTGGGCCTGGAGATGATCGAGGCGGTGCCCGAGCTCGACACATTGGTCGTGCAATTGTCCGGCGGCGGGCTGATCGCCGGGATCGCGGCGGCGGCGAAGGCGCGCCGGCCGGCGGTGCGCGTCGTCGGCGTCTCGATGGCACGGGGCGCGGCGATGCAGGCGAGCCTCGCGGCGGGCCGCCCGGTCCCGGTGGAGGAACTGCCGACGCTAGCCGATTCGCTCGGGGGCGGCATCGGGCACGACAACCGCCATACCTTCGCCATGGTGCGCGAGCTCGTCGACGAGGTGGTGCTGCTCAGCGAGCCGGAGATCGCCGCCGGCGTCCGGCATTGCTACTGGCAGGAGCGCCAGGTGGTCGAAGGCGCGGGCGGGGCGGGCGTGGCGGCGATGCTGGCGGGAAGGGTCGCGGCGCGGGGGCCGGTGATGCTGCTCCTGAGCGGCGGAAACATCGACATGAAGCTGCATCACCGCATCGTCTCCGGTGAGGACGTGGATGTTGCCGTGGAGGAGGCGCCGTGCCCGGAATCCGGATCTTGACCGAGCGCGACCTGCGCGGGCTCGTGCCGCTCGACCTCGCGGCGGTCGATTGCGTCGAGGAGGGGTTCCGCGCCCTGAGCGGCGGGAAGGTGGTGATGCCGCCGATCCTGTCCATGGCCATCGCCGAGGCGAACGGCGAGATCGACGTCAAGACCGCCTATGTGCCGGGGCTGGCGAGCTTCGCGCTGAAGGTCTCGCCGGGCTTCTTCGACAATCCCTCGCTGGGGCTTCCGTCGACCTCCGGCCTGATGATCCTGTTCTCGGCGAGGACCGGGCAGGTGCAGGCCTTGCTGCTCGACAACGGATATCTGACGGATGTGCGGACCGCGGCGGCGGGGGCGGTGGCGGCCCGGCATCTGGCGCGTGCGGATTCGGGCGTGGCGGCGATCCTCGGCAGCGGGTTGCAGGCGCGCATGCAGCTGCGGGCGCTGGCGCTGGTGCGGCCGATCCGCGAGGCGGTGTTCTGGGGGCGCGACGGGGAGAAGGCCGCGGCGGTGGCCCGGGAGATGGCCGAAGCGCTCGGTATCGCGGCGCGGGCGGAGAGCGATGCGGCGGCGGCGGTGCGCGAGGCGGACGTGATCGTCACCACCACGCCCGCGAGGACGCCTGTCCTGCGCGCCGACTGGCTGCGGCTGGGGCAGCACGTCACGGCCATGGGCTCGGACCAGCATGACAAGAACGAACTGGAGCCCGGCTGTCTCCTGCGGGCCGATCTCTACGTTCCCGACCGGCTTTCGCAGACCCGCGGCCTGGGCGAGTTGCGCAGCGCGATCGCTGCCGGACTGGTCGCGGCGGATGCGGAATTCGCCGAACTGGGTGACATCGTGGCGGGCAAGGCGGCGGGTCGCACCGGCCCTGAGGCGATCACCATCGCCGACCTGACCGGGACCGGCGTGCAGGACACCGCCATCGCGACCCTCGCCGCGGCGCGGGCCGAGGCCGCCGGGGCGGGAACCGATTTCGAGATCTGAAGGCGAGGGGGGCCAGAGCATGGGCGATGTCCAGCTGCATTTCAGCCGTGAGGAGTATGCGCAGCGGATCGCGCGCACCCGGGCCGCGATGGGAGCGAAGGGCGTGGATCTGATCCTCGTCTCCGATCCCTCCAACATGGCCTGGCTGACCGGCTACGACGGCTGGTCCTTCTATGTGCATCAATGCGTCCTGCTGGCGCTCGACGGCGAGCCGGTCTGGTTCGGCCGCGGGCAGGACGGCAACGGGGCCAAGCGGACCTGCTTCATGGATCACGCCAACATCATCGGCTACCCGGACCACTACGTGCAGTCGACCGAGCGGCACCCGATGGACTATCTCGCCGCTCGCATCGCCGAGCGCGGCTGGGACCGCGGTCGGATCGGCGTCGAGATGGACAACTACTGGTTCTCCGCAGCGGCCTACGGGGCGTTGCAGAAGCATCTGCCGAACGCGCGGTTCGTGGATGTCACCGCGCTGGTGAACTGGCAGCGGGCGGTGAAGTCGGAGCGGGAACTGGCCTACATGCGAAAGGCCGCGCGCCTCGTGGAGCGGATGCATGCCCGGATCGCGGAAGTCGCGGAGCCGGGCCTGCGCAAATGCGATCTGGTGGCCGAGATCTACGATGCCGCCCTGCGCTACGACGAGGATCTCGGGGCGGGAGGCGATTATCCCGCCATCGTGCCGCTGCTTCCCTCGGGAGAGGATGCGGCCGCGCCGCATCTGACCTGGGACGACGCACCGATGCGGGCGGGCGAAGGCACCTTCTTCGAGATCGCCGGGGTCTATCGCCGCTACCATTGCCCGCTGTCGCGCACGGTCTTTCTCGGGCGTCCGCCGGCGCATTTTCGCGAGGCCGAGAAGGCGGTGCTGGAAGGCATGGATGCCGGCTTGGCCGTGGCGAAGGCCGGCAATCGCTGCGAGGACATCGCCAATGCCTTCTTCGCGGTGCTGAATCGCCACGGCATCGTCAAGGACAACCGGACCGGATACCCCATCGGGCTCTCCTATCCGCCCGACTGGGGCGAGCGGACCATGTCGCTCCGGCCCGGCGACCGGACGGTGATGCAGGCGGGCATGACCTTCCATTTCATGACCGGGCTCTGGATGGAGGGCTGGGGCCTCGAGATCACCGAGAGCATCGTGATCGGCGACGAAGGGCCGGAATGCCTCGCCGACGTGCCGCGTCGGTTGACGGTGAAGGAATAGCGCCATGCTGCAATCCCAGCCGATGCCGGTAAGCCCCATCGTCGCCGACGTGCCCTTCGACGACGATGGGGTGCATCACGGCTTCCTGCGCATGCCCTACAGCCGGGACGACAGCGCCTGGGGTTCGGTGCTGATCCCGATCACGGTGGTGCGGAACGGCGATGGGCCGACCGCGCTCCTGACCGGGGCGAACCACGGTGACGAATACGAGGGGCCGGTGGCCCTGCAGGCGCTGGCGCTGGAGTTGAAGCCCGAAGAGATTCGTGGCCGGGTGATCATCGTGCCCTTCATGAACGCGCCCGCCTTCCGGGCGGGAACCCGGACCTCGCCCATCGACCGGGGCAATCTCAATCGCAGCTTTCCCGGACGGGCGGACGGGACGCCGACGCAGAAGATCGCGGATTACTTCGCCTCGACGCTCGCGCCGATGGCAGATTTCGTCCTCGATTTCCATTCGGGGGGCCGGACGCTGGATTTCCTGCCCTTCGCCGCGGCGCACAGGCTCGACGCGAAGGTGCAGGAGGAGGCCTGCATCGCGGCGATGCGCGCCTTCAACGCGCCCTATTCGATGGTGCTTCTGGAGATCGACAATGTCGGCATGTTCGACACCACCGTCGAGGCGCTGGGCAAGGTCTTCGTCTCGACCGAGCTCGGCGGCGGGGGCACGGCGACGGCGCGCTCGATCGCGGTCGCGAGGAAGGGCGTGCGCAACTTCCTGATCCATGCCGGCATCCACAAAGGCGATCCGGAGACCGCAGCCAGCGTCGATCTCGACATGCCCGACGGAGATTGCTTCGTCTTCGCCGAGCATGACGGGCTGATCGAACCGCTGGCCGATCTCGGCGCGACGGTGGAGAAGGGCGGGGAGATCGCGCGGATCTGGCCGGTCGCGCGGACCGGCGTGGCGCCCGTGGTCTATCGCGCGCGGCGCGGGGGCATTCTGACGGCCCGCCACTTTCCCGGCCTGGTGAAATCCGGCGATTGCCTCGCGGTGACGGCGGTGGCGGTGGAATAGGCGCCGCCGGCCGCGCGGCTCCTCGCGCGCGCCCCGGGGTGACAAGCGCGCCGCGATGGGCATTATCGGCCGTCGTGGCACCGGGAAGCTCGCGCGGGAGGAACGCAGATGCAGGAGATCGGGCTGGTCGGCCTGGGGACGATGGGGGCGGCGCTGGCGCTCAACATCGCCGAGAAGGGCTTTCGCGTGGCGGTGCAGAACCGCACCACCTCGGTGATCGGCGAGTTCGTGGCCGGCGCGGGGCCGCTGGCGGAGCGGATCACGCCCTGCCCGACGCTCGGCGATCTCGCGGCGGCGCTCTCGCCGCCCCGGGCGGTGATCCTGATGGTGCCGGCGGGCGAGCCGGTCGATGCGATGATCGCGGCGCTGCGCGCGGTGCTGGGGCCCGAAGACCTGATCATCGACGCGGGCAACGCCAATTTCCGCGATACGCGCCGGCGGGCCGCGGAAGCCGAGGCGGCGGGGCTGCCCTTCCTCGGGATCGGCGTCTCCGGCGGCGAGGAGGGGGCGCGGCACGGGCCCTCGATCATGGGCGGCGGCGCCAAGGCCGGCTGGGACCGGGTGGCGCCGGTGCTCGAGGCGATCTCGGCGAAGTTCGAGGGCACGCCCTGCGCCACCTGGATGGGACCTGACGGCGCGGGGCATTTCGTCAAGACCGTGCACAACGGCATCGAATACGCTGACATGGAGATGATCGCCGAGGTCTACGGCCTCATGCGCGACGGCTTGGGCATGGCGGCGGGCGAGATCGGCGCGGTCTTCGCGCGCTGGAACGAGGGGCCGCTTTCCTCCTATCTCGTGGAGATCGCGGCGACGGTCGCGGAAACCGTGGATGCGGCGACGGGCCGGCCGCTGCTCGACGTGATCCTCGACCGCGCCGGGCAGAAGGGCACCGGGCGCTGGACGGCGATCGAGGCGCAGCATCTCGCCGCGCCGGTGACGGCCATCGAGGCGGCGGTGGCGGCGCGCAACCTCTCGGCGCGGCTCGAGGAACGCAGGGCGGGGGAGGCCATCTTCGGGGCGGCGCCGGAGCGCATCGCCGGCGATGCCGGGCTCATCCCCGCGCTCGAGCAGGCGCTTCTCGCGGGCAAGATCGCGAGCTATGCCCAGGGCTTCGGGCTGCTCGTCGCGGCCTCGGGGGAATACGGCTGGGCGGTGCCGCTGCCGGAGGTGGCGAAGGTCTGGCGCGCGGGCTGCATCATCCGCTCGGCGATGCTCGACGACATGGCCCGCGCGCTGTCCGAGCATCCGGGCACGAACCTGATGTTCGCGCCGAGCTTCGCGGAGCGGATGAAGGCGAGCCACGGCGCGCTGCGCCGAGTGGTCTCGGTGGCGGCGCTCTCGGGCAATCCCGCGCCGGCGCTCGGGGCGGCGCTGGCCTATTTCGATGCGATGCGCACCGGCCGCGGCACCGCCAACATGATCCAGGGCCAGCGGGATTTCTTCGGGCTCCATTCCTTCGAGCGCGTAGACGAGAGCGGCAGCCACCACGGCCCCTGGGCAAGAGGTTGAAGCCGTCCTCCGGAAATGTGTCGCGCATCCGGCCACGCGGCATGCGGTGCATTCCGATTTCCGGCCGCGCTTACAGCAGGGCCCCGAGCGCGACGAGGGCTGCGCCGACCATTGCGCCGCCGAGGCCGTAGACCCAGCCCGGCGGGCGGCGGCGGTCGGGCGGCGGCGGCGGCGCGCTCGCCCGGATCAGCGCCGCCTCCGCCATGGCCGGCAGGCGGGGGCCGAAGCGCGACAGCACCCGGACCGTGGCGGCGAGGTCGCAGGCGACCGCCGCCGGGCCGAGGTTACGCGCGATATAGTCGGTGACGACCGGGCGCGAGGTCTCCCACATGTTCATGGAAGGATCGAGGCTGCGAGCGACGCCTTCGACGACTACCATGGTCCGCTGGAGCAGGATGAGCTCGGTGCGGGTCTGCATGCCGAAGCGCTCGGTCACCTCGAAGAGATGCGCCAGCAGGCGGGCCATGGAGATGCGGGTGGCGTCCTGGCCGAAGATCGGCTCGCCCACCGAGCGCAGCGCCTGGGCGAAGGCCTCCATGTTGCGGTCGGGCGGCACGTAGCCGGCCTCGAAATGCACTTCGGCGACGCGGGCGAAGTCCTTGCGGAGAAAGCCGATGAGAATCTCGGCATAGACCCTGCGGGTATAGGCGTCGATGCGCCCCATGATGCCGAAGTCGAGCGCGACGATCGCGCCGTCGGGACCGAGCTTGAGATTGCCCTGGTGCATGTCCGCGTGGAAATAGCCGTCGCGCAGCGCGTGGCGCAGGAAGGACTGGATGATGCGCTCGGCGAGGCGCACGAGGTCGGTCCCCGAAGCCTTGAGCGCCGCCACGTCGCCCATGTTGATGCCGGCGGCCCATTCGAGCGTCATGACCCGGCGGCCGGTCGCGGGCCAGACCACCGCCGGCACGCGGAAATCCGAATCCCGCTCGGTATTGGCGCGGAACTCGGCGGCGGCGGCGGCCTCCATGCGCAGGTCGAGCTCGCCCAGCACGACGCCCTCGAAATGCTCGATGACCGCGCGCGGGCGCAGCCGGCGGGTGAAGGGCGCCAGCGTCTCGATCATGCGCGCGGCGAAATAGAAGGCGTCGACGTCGCGCAGGAAAGCGCGCTCGATTCCGGGCCGCAGCACCTTGACCGCCACGTCCTGGCCGGTGGTGCGCATGGTGGCGCGGTGGACCTGTGCCAGCGAGGCGGCGGCGATCGGCTCGGAGAAATCGGAGAAGAGGGTGTCGACCGGCTGGCCGAGCTCGCGGGCGATGGCGGCGCGGGCCTCGTTGAGCGGAAAAGGCGGCAGCTTGTCCTGGAGCACGGTCAGCTGGCTCGCGAGATCGTGGCCGACCACATCGGGCCGGGTCGAGAGCAGCTGGCCGAACTTGATATAGGCGGGCCCCAGCGCGGTCAGGGCGCGGAGAATCGGCGGCTGGGCCGGGTCGCCCTGATAGCCGAGCCACTGGAAGGGCCAGCCGAGGACGCGCGCGGCGACGCGCAACGCCGGCGGCGCCTCCATCGCCTCGAGCACCAGCCGCATGGCGCCGGTGCGCTCGAAGGTCGCCCCGGTGCGGATCAGCCGCCAGAGATTGTGCGGGCCGCGCAAGTCAGAGCTTCCAGCCGGAGTGCAGCGCGGCGACGCCCATGGAGAGATTGCGCCAGGCGACGTTCCCGAAGCCCGCGCTGCGGATCATCTCCGCGAAGGGCTCCTGGGCGGGAAAGCGGCGGATCGATTCGACGAGATACTGGTAGCTTGCGCGGTCCCCGGCGATGGTCTGGCCGAGGGCGGGGATCACGTTGAAGGAATAGCGGTCGTACAGCCAGCGCAGGCCCTCGACCGGCACGCGGCTGAACTCGAGCGCGAGGAAGCGCCCGCCGGGGCGCAGCACCCGGAAGGCCTCGGCGAGCGCGTCCTCGATCCGCGTCACGTTGCGGATGCCGAAGGAGATCGTATAGGCATCGAAGCGCGAATCGGGGAAGGGCAGCTGCATCGCGTCGCCCGCGATCCAGTCGATGCGTCCGGCGCGGCCGGCCTTCTCTGCACGGGCCCGGCCCTCTGCCAGCATGCTCTCGGTCATGTCGAGGACCGTGACATGGCCGCGATCCTTCACCCGGTCGAGGAAGCGGAAGGCGATGTCGCCGGTGCCGCCGGCCACGTCCAGCAGTTCCATGCCCGGCCGGGGCGCGAGCCAGTCCAGCGCCGCCTGCTTCCAGAGGCGGTGGATGCCGAGGCTCATGGCGTCGTTCATCACGTCGTAGCGCGTGGCCACCGAGGTGAAGACACCGTGCACGCGGCCGGCCTTGTCGGCCTCGGGGATGGTCTCGAAGCCGAAATGGGTGGTCGGCGCCTCGGGGTCCGTCATGGGGGAGCGGTCTTTCTGTCGGTCGAGCCAATGCTTATAAGGCGGGACCGGCGGGTTACAACCGTCACGCCGGCCGGAGGGGACTTGCCGGAACTGCCCGAGGTCGAAACCGTGCGGCGCGGACTGGCGCCGGTGCTGGAGGGACGCCGCATCCTGCAGGCGGATGTCCGGCGGCCGGATCTGCGCTGGCCGTTTCCGCCGCGCATGGCCGAGCGGCTGGCGGGCGCGCGGGTCGAGCGGCTCGGGCGGCGGTCGAAATACCTGCTGGCCGATCTCGATTCGCGCGAGACTCTGATCGTGCATCTCGGCATGTCCGGCCGGTGGCTGGTGTCGGGCGTGCGGGTCGGCGTCTTCCACCACGCGCTCGCCGCGCCGGAGAAGCACGACCACGTGATCCTCGACATCGAGGGCGGCGGGCGGCTGACCTTCAACGACGCGCGGCGGTTCGGGGCGATGGATCTCTGGCCGACGGAGGATCTCGAGGCGCACCGGCTGCTGGCTTCGCTGGGTCCGGAGCCGCTGGGGAACGCCTTCGACGGGCGGTATCTCGCCGAACGGCTGGCGGGGCGGAAGACCCCGGTCAAGGCGGTGCTGCTCGACCAGCGGGTCGTGGCGGGGCTCGGGAACATCTATGTCTGCGAGGCGCTGTGGCGGGCCGGGATCTCGCCGCTGGCGCCGGCGCGCGATGTCGATGCGGCGGCGGCCGAGCGGCTGGCCGGGGCGATCCGCCTGGTGCTCGAAGCGGCGATCGCGGCGGGCGGCTCGTCCCTGCGCGACTATCGCCAGGCGGACGGCGAGCTGGGATATTTCCAGCATTCCTTCGCGGTCTATGGCCGGGAGAGCGCGGCCTGCACCCGGCCGGGCTGCGGCGGCGTGGTCGCGCGGGCGGTCCAGGCGGGACGCTCGAGCTACTTCTGCCCGCGCTGCCAGCGGCGGGCTTGATCGCGGGCGCCGCCTGCGATTACCGTCCCGGCGAACCATCCTGCGAGGAGAGCGACCGTGGCCTATGAAACGCTGGTCGTCGAGACCGGGGACCATATCGGCGAGATCCGCCTCGACCGGCCCGATGCGATGAACGCACTCAATGCCGAGCTTCTGCGCGAGCTTGCCGCTGCCATCGGCGAGCTGGACGCCTCGCACCGGGTCCGGGCCATCATCGTCACCGGATCCGACAAGGCCTTCGCGGCCGGCGCGGACATCAAGGAGATGGCCGACAAGTCCTTCGTGGACATGACGCTCGACGATTATTTCACCGGGCCGACGGAAGCCATCATGGCCTGCCGCAAGCCGATCATCGCCGCGGTGGCGGGCTATTGCCTCGGCGGCGGATGCGAGCTGGCGATGCTCTGCGATTTCATCATCGCCGCCGACACGGCGAAGTTCGGCCAGCCGGAGGTCAACCTGGGCGTGATCCCCGGCCTTGGCGGCACCCAGCGGCTGGTGCGCTCGATCGGCAAGTCGAAGGCGATGGAGATGTGCCTGACCGGGCGCTTCATGGACGCCGGGGAGGCCGAGAGTGCGGGGCTGGTCAGCCGGGTGGTGCCGGCCAAGGATCTGATGCAGGAAGCCCGCGCCACCGCCGCGAAGATCGCGGAGAAATCGCCGCTGGCGGTGCGCGCGGCCAAGGAGAGCGTGAACCGCAGCTTCGAGACCACGCTGCGCGAGGGGCTGCTGTTCGAGCGCCGGCTCTTTGACGCGCTCTTCGCCACCGAGGACCAGGCCGAGGGCATGGCGGCCTTCCTGGAGAAGCGCTCCCCGCAGTTCCGCGGGAAATAGCGCGGCGCGGCGGCGGAATGGTCTGTTGACTCGCCGCCTCGCTCCGCGTAGAGGGGCGCTTCGAAATTCCCGTGACCGAAGAGACGGACCCGCGACATGGCAAATTCGCCGTCATCCAAGAAACGCGCGCGCCAGACCGAGCGCCGCACCGAAGTGAACAAGGCGCGCCGCTCCCGCATGCGGACCTTCGTGCGCAAGGTCGAGGAAGCGCTTTCCTCGGGCGATCAGGCTGCCGCCGCCGAGGCGCTGCGCCTGGCCCAGCCCGAGATCATGCGCTCGGTGAGCAAGGGCATCCTGCACAAGCGGACCGCCAGCCGGAAGGTCTCCAGGCTCGCGGGGCGGGTGAAGGCCTTGGGCGCCTGAAGACAGGCGGCCAGGGCCTCGCGCATAGGGCGCGCCCTTCGGGGCGCGTTTTTTTTCGGATGCTTTCCCGGATGTTCCGCCTTCGGTCTAGTTGTCGCATGCGGGTCACTTGGCTATCCTTGCGGCCACGGATCGAATCCCGTTCGACCGCGACCCCTAGTAGAACTAAGTCGTTTTCCGAGTACCCTGAGTATTTTTTGCCACAGGGCCGTCGCATCTGAACATGATTGCTGGATGAACTTTGCGACGGGCCTTCGGGTCGAAGAAGATCGGACGAGCGTTTAGATTCCACGAATCGATCGAATCCGCACCGGACCGGCTTTCGGTTAAGCGGATCAGAATATGATGGGGAGAGACGACGATGCGGCGGGCGGCGCGGGTTTCGGATTCGATGTGCCGGGTCTTCGGGAGCCGGCCCTCGCTGTACGGGGCCGCGACCGGATCCGGCGCCCGCGCGGTCACGTTCGTGCCGCCTCGCTCAGCACCAGGGGAGGCGAGATGATCCGGCCGGCCGCGATGCGAGATCTGGAGTCTCCTGCCGATACCTGGGACCGGCTCCGGGGCGTCATGCAGGGCCAGATCGGCAAGGATTCCTACAAGAACTGGATCGATCCGCTGGTCTTTCTCGGCTCGGAGAACGGGGTTGCGCAATTTGCGGCGCCGACCAGCTTCGTCGGGACCTGGGTGTCGCGCAACTACGGCGAGGCGATCCGACAATTGCTGGTCAAGGACGGGATCCCGGCGAGCCGTCTCTCGTTCTCCGTGCAGGCCCCGGAAGCGCCGGCCGTCGCCGCCGAGGTCCCGCCGGTCGCGGCCGCGGCGGGCGAGGAGGCGCCGCAGGCCGCGGAGAGCGATCTGCCGACCTCGCCGCTCGACACGCGCTTCACCTTCGAGAACTTCGTGGTGGGCAAGCCGAACGAACTCGCCCATGCCGCCGCGCGCCGCGTGGCCGAGGGCGGCCAGGTGACCTTCAACCCGCTCTTCCTCTACGGCGGGGTGGGGCTCGGCAAGACGCATCTGATGCATGCCATCGCCCATGAGGTGCGGCGGACGCGCTGCGATGCCCGGGTGCTCTATCTCTCCGCCGAGCAGTTCATGTACCGCTTCGTGGTGGCGCTGCGGCAGAAGGACATGCAGGGCTTCAAGGAAATCTTCCGCTCGGTCGACATGCTGATGGTCGACGACGTGCAGTTCATCTCCGGCAAGGAATCGACCCAGTCCGAGTTCTTCCACACATTCAACGCGCTGATCGACCAGCAGAAGCAGATCGTGATCTCCGCCGATCGGGCGCCGGGCGAGATCGAGGGGCTCGAGGAACGCATCAAGTCGCGGCTGCAATGGGGCCTTGTGGTCGACCTGCACCCGACTGACTACGAGTTGCGGCTGGGCATCCTGCAGTCCAAGGCCGAGGCGCAGATGCTGCAGAATCCCGGCGTGACCGTGGGGCCGGGCGTGCTGGAGTTCCTCGCGCACCGCATCTCGTCGAACGTCCGGGTGCTGGAGGGCGCGCTGACGCGGCTCTTCGCCTTCGCGAGTCTCGTGGGGCGCGAGATCAATCTCGACATGGCGCAGGAATGCCTCGCCGACATCCTGCGCGCCTCCGAGCGCAAGGTCACCATCGACGAGATCATCCGCAAGGTCGCCGACCACTATACCCTGCGCATCTCGGACCTGATGTCGGCGCGGCGTGCCCGGGCGGTCGCCCGGCCCCGCCAGGTGGCGATGTATCTCGCCAAGACCCTGACCACGCGCAGCCTGCCCGACATCGGGCGCCGCTTCGGCGGGCGGGACCATACCACGGTCATTCACGCGATCCGCAAGATCGAGGAGCTCAAGGTGAGCGACGCCCAGATCGCGGAGGACGTGGAACTGCTGCGGCGGATGCTGGAGGCCTGAAACCGGCTCCGCTCCGCCGGCGCGGTGAGTTCGAAGGGGCTTCCGTGGAGACTGATGCTGACAATGCGGTCCCGTTCGCCACAGGTCCGGGCGCTCCGCACCCGCCCGGGCCGGGCGCTGCCCTCGTCTTGTGGCGGGGCGTTCGAAGTGGAAACAATCGGCTTCGAAGGCGATCGCCCGAAGGGGATTCCCGCGGCGCTTGCCCTTTCCCGGTAATCCGGTAACGTGCCGTTCCGCGCAACCGCAACGGGACCGTGCGCCCGGATCTCTAAACGGTGGATGTCATGAAACTCAGCATGGAGCGTAGCGCCCTTCTCCGGGCCATGAGCCGGGCGCAGTCGGTCGTTGAGCGGCGCAACACCATCCCGATCCTCGGCAACGTGCTGATCGAGGCCGAGGGCGAGCAGGTGAGCTTCCGCGCCACCGATCTCGACATCGAGGTCGTCGACCGGGCGCGGGCCATGGTCGGCCAGGCCGGCGCGACCACCGTCTCGGCGCATACGCTCCACGAGATCGTGCGCAAGCTTCCCGACGGCGCCATGGTCGAGCTGAGCGACGACGGCATCTCCGGCCGGCTCGAAGTGCGGGCGGGGCGGTCGCATTTCAGCCTCGCGACCCTGCCGCGCGAGGATTTCCCGATCATGGCCTCGAGCGAATATTCCAGCAATTTCGCCTGCCCCTCGCCGGTGCTGCGGCGGCTGTTCGATAAGGCGAAATTCGCAATCTCGACCGAGGAGACGCGCTACTACCTCAATGGCGTCTACCTGCATGCGGCGACGGGGGTCGATGGTCCGGTGCTGCGCTGCGTGGCGACCGACGGGCACCGGCTGGCGCGTATCGACGCGGCGCTGCCCGAGGGGGCCGAAGGATTGCCCGGGGTGATCGTGCCGCGCAAGACAGTGGGCGA
>Ga0209607_1001081_pt1 | contig 23024 bp, 22 predicted proteins | sample AD_UKC117_MetaG_FD_184413 | JGI IMG/M metagenome (GOLD analysis project Ga0209607, IMG submission 184413) | Active sludge microbial communities of municipal wastewater-treating anaerobic digesters from Hong Kong - AD_UKC117_MetaG (SPAdes)... | ecosystem: Engineered > Bioreactor > Anaerobic >... | reverse complement strand
CCGGACGAAGTGGGCGAACTGGTGTTGAAGGGGCCGAGCTACTGTGCCGGGTATTTCAACAATGAGGAGGCCACGCGCACGGCCGTTGACGAGGATGGCTGGTTCCACACCGGCGACCTGGCCCGCCACGACGCCGGCTGGTACTTCTTCATCGTGGACCGTAAGAAGGACATGTTCATCTCCGGCGGCGAGAATGTGTACCCGGCGGAGATTGAGAAAGTGCTGTATGAGCACACGGCCGTACACATGTGCGCCGTCGTCGGTATCCCAGACCCGAAGTGGGGCGAGGTGGGCGTAGCCTGCGTGGTGCTCAAGCCAGGCGCAGCGGCCACCTCCGACGAACTGCTCCAGCACATGGCCGGTCGCCTGGCCCGCTTCAAAGTCCCCAAGCGCGTGGAAATCATGAAAGCGCTGCCCATTTCCGGCGCGGGCAAAATCCTGAAGCGCGAACTGCAAGACCAACTTGCTTCGTAAGCCGGTTATGGCCTGGGCGTAGCCGGCATTGACAGGGTGCGGGCCGTCAATTAAAATATGTACATAGATAACGATAGTTGTACATACGGAGGCGAAGGCCATGATCAAAGTCTCGGCTACAGACTTCAGGAAAAATCTATTTGACTATTTAGACAAAACGGCCGCTGGCGAAATCATCATCATCCAGCGCAACAACCAGGAAGTCGCCCGCCTGCTGCCGATGGAGCGCGTCAACTGGCGCGAGCAGATGACCACAGCGCCGCAACTCCTGGTCACGCCGGCCGAATTAATTCAACCGCTCGATGACATCTGGGAAACGTACACGTGAAGCCGAACGCCTATTTGTTCGATACCCACGCGCTGATCTTCTGGGTAAACAAAGTCTCAGTATCCGATAAATTTATCGCGTTTTTTGATAGTCAGGCGCAGCAAGACGCTTTGCACGTCTCGACTATTACCTTTTGGGAGATTGCCCTATTGGTACAGAAAGGCCGGTTAGCCATACCAGACATCCACGCCTGGCAGCATGAACTATTCAGCCAGACGAACCTGCGCCTGCTCCATCCGTCCGTCAGCGACATGATTAACTCAACGCTGCTGCCGCCCCATCATAAAGACCCGTTTGATCGCTTATTGATTGCCCAGGCAAAGGCTAACGATCTTACTTTTGTCACGCAGGATCAAATGATCCAGGCATATGACGTTCCCCAAATCTGGCTGTAAATCGGGTTTGTATCCGGCCGCCTATTCGTACTTTAGCGCGGTGATAGGCGACAGCGTGGCCGCCCGCAGCGCCGGATAGAGGCCCGACAGCAGCCCAATCACCGTGGCAAAAATCAGGGCAAAGAGCGGCAGCCACGTCGGCGTAGCCACGGCCACCGTGGGCGGCGGGCCGCCCGTCTGCGCCGCCTGCCCTGCCAGATAGGCAATGGCCAAGACGTTAACCACCTGGCCCAATCCCCAACCAACGGCCACCCCGCCCAATCCGCCCAGGAAGCCAATCCCCGCCGATTCGCCCAAAAAGACGCTCAGTACATGCCGATTGGTCGCCCCCACCGCCTTCATCAGGCCGATTTCGCGCGTGCGCTCCAGAATTGCCATCGCCATCGTGTTGGCAATGCCGATGGCCGCCACCAGCAGCGCGATGGCCCCCACGCCGCCAAACACCACCTGCAGCACCACGTAAAAGCTGTTGATGCCCTGCACAAACGACTGCGGCGTCCACGCTTGAAAGCCCATCGCCGTGATCTGGTCGGCCACGTCCAGCACCTGATCCAGATCGGCAGCGCGCACGATGACCGTGTTGTAGCCCACTTTGCTGCGATCCAGCCGCTGGCCGGTAAACCAGACGTTCATCGCCTCCACCTCTTTCAGCGACATGTAGATGGAGTAATCGGCCTCGTCGCGGGATTCGGCCAGCACGCCGGCCACCCGCGCGCGCACCGTTTTGCGGATTTCCGTGCCGTCTTCGCTGTACTTGATGAGCGTGAAGGTGATTTGCTGGTTCAGCAGATCGGGCGGCGGCGGCGGTTCCTGGCCGGGCCGGGCGCGCGGATCCCAGAAATTGTTGGGCAATTGGAAGCCGACAACGACCGTGTCGGGCAGCAGTTCCGTCGTGCCCTGGTCGGCGCGCAGGCCCAGTTCGCTCAGGTCAGTTGTGCCCACGCCCAAAAGCTGGCCGCCGCCTTCCAGCCGGTCGACGGTCATTTGCGCCCAGCCTTGCAGGTAGTCCTGGGGGATCACGGCCGTTACCCCCGCCATCCCCCGAAACGTTTCCACGGCCGTATCATTCAGCGGCGCGTCGATAATCGGCTGGCCGGTCGTCTGATCAAACTCCGTAAAGTTGGGCGAGACGTTGATTTTGGTCAGGTCGCCGATGCCGCCCAGCTGGTTGGCCGCGTTCTGCTGCAAGCCCGACCCTAGCGACACCAGCAGCACCACCGCCGCCGTGCCAATGATGACGCCAACGGCCGTGAGCGCCACCCGCCCCTTCCGCCGCGCCAGGTTTTCCACCACCAAGGCAATCAAATCAAAAACCGACATCGTCGTTCACCCACAAAGACCTGACAGGTCTCGGAGACCTGTCAGGTCTAATCTACTTTACGGCCCAAAATTTCCCGGCCCGCCAAAGTCCGATGGCACATCCGAGGGCACATTCTGCACCGGCTGCTCCGGCGCGGGCACACCGCTGCTCAGGCCCAGCAGGCCCAGAAAAAAGCGCCAGATTTTCGCGCCCAGCGTTTCCGGCTCCGGCTCGGCGGCCGGTTCCTCAAACCCTTCCGGCGGCATCTCCGGTTCCTCAAAAACCATCGCCTCCATCACCTCCACCGTCAGCGTATCCGTCAGCACCTGCGGCTGGTTGAAGTCGTCGGTGTAGTCCACGCTCAGGCGCAAATCCAGCGGCCCCGGCTGGCCGGCCGTCAGCAGCGCATCCAGCGGGAAGAAGCCGCCCGGCTCCAATGCGCCCACAAACACCGAATTGTTTTCCAGCACGGCCTCGTCGGCCGTGACCTTAAACGTGCCCAACACGGCCGCACTGCTGCCCACGTTCACAATCTGCAAAGGCAAACTGGCCGGTTCGCCGGCAAATACGGCCGGCTCCGGGGCGTAAAAGTTGAAGCTGACAGACGGCCGTTTATACACCAGCAGCGTCACCACCTGATCATCCACAAAGCTGCCGTTCTGGTCGTCGCTGTACACAAACGAGACCTTCAACGGGTACGCGCCCGGCTTGGTGGTGGCGTTGACGATGAGCGATTGGCTGGTATCCAGCGATTGGCCGCGCAGCAAATCGCCCAGCGAGCGCACGTTGGACGTGCCCACCGGGGCAAATTCCGTGAAGCTGCCGCTGGCCCCGGCCAGCCCGCCCGCTTCCGGCGTGCCTTCCGGATTGGCGCCGCTGCTGCCGCTGCCGCCGCCCACGATCATCGTCACGCGGCGGGCGTCGGTGCTGCCCTGATTTTGCACCGTCAGGGCCAGATCAAACACCGTGCCCGGCTCCAACTGCGGCACGCTGATGGTGTAATCGGTGATGATGAGCTGCGGGCGCAGGCGCGGCGCGGCCGTGGCCGTTGGCGTGGCGGTGGGCGTGGGCGTGGCCGAAGCCGCGCCGCCAACCGCCTGCGGCACGATGGGAAACGTCAGGGCGAAGGTGTCGCTGTAGGCCGTGCCGTTGGCGTCGGTGTAATCCACTTTTACCTCCAGCGTGCCGATGGCCTGCCCGGCCAGATCCTTGCTGGCGGCCAGCGGCTGCCAGAAGCGCGACTTTTCGCCGGGCTGCAAGCCGCCGATGGCCCGCACGCCGCCGGTATTGCGGGCCATAAAGCTGCCGCTGACGAAGGTGGCGACGATGTTGCTGGCGGGAATTTGCCCGGCGTTGGCCAGGGTCATCTCGAAATCTAAATTGGAGCCAGGGGTGATTTGCGCCGAACTCGCGCCGTAGCTGTCCACGACGAGCAACGGCCGTACAAAAGCGGTCGCCGCCGGGGTGTTGGTGGGCACTGGCGTGCCGGTCGGGCCGGGCAGCGCCGTGACGGTGAGGGCGTTGGGCAGCGAGGCGGCCTGCGCGTCCGGGTTGACCACGGTGACGGTGTAGGTGCGCGGCGGCGCGCCTGCCGGCAGCACGGCGCGCAGCAAATTGGCGCTGACCGACGTGGTCGCCAGCGCGCCGTAGCCTTCCAGCACGACCACCGCGCTGCTGGCAAAGCCGCCGCCGGTGACTACCAGCTCGGTATCGGCAGCGTTGCTGACGGTGTTGGGCTGCACGGCCGTGGGCTGCGGCGCAGATGATGGCGCAGTAGTAGCCGTGGCGGTGGGCGTTGGCGTGGGTGTATCGGCCTGGGCGTGAATTTGCGGCGCGGCGCTGATCGTCAGGGCCAGCAGCGCCAGCAGCAGGAGGCCGGGTAGGTATTTGCGGAAAAAGGGTGATTGGTTCATAGGCGTTCGATCGCTGGTTAGACCTCAAGGGTTTTGCAAACCCTTGGGGTCTAAATTATCAGGCTCCGGTAACGGCCGTTTCATATTCGGCCTGGGTGACGATACGGCCGTCTAGCATGTAGACGGTGTGGGTGGCGTATGCCTGCATACGCGGATCATGGGTGACGACGAGCACGGTACGGCCGTTTTGGTGCAAATCGGCCAGAAGCTGCATGATGGCGTGGCCGCTGGCCGTGTCCAGGTTGCCGGTCGGTTCGTCGGCCAGGATGAACTGCGGGTCGTTGACCAGGGCGCGGGCGACGGCCACGCGCTGCTGCTGCCCGCCGGACAGTTCCGCCGGTTTGTGGGTCAGCCGGTCGCCCAGGCCGACGCGCTGGAGCAGGTCGCGGGCGATGGCCTGGCGGCGGCGGCGGCTGACGCCGCTGAAACGCAGCGGATAGGCCACGTTCTCCAGCGCCGACAGGCTGGGAATGAGATTGAACGATTGGAAAATGAAACCGATGGTGCGGCGGCGGTAAATCGCCAGGGCGTTTTCGTCCATCGCTTCCAGCGAATCGCCGTTGACGTGAATCTGGCCGCTGGTGGGGCGGTCCAGGCCGCCCAGCAGGTAGAGCAAGGTGCTCTTGCCGGAACCAGACGGCCCCATCACCGTGTAGAAGGTGTTGGCCGCCACCGTGAGATCGACGCTGTCCAGGGCGTGGACCTTTTGCCGGCCCATCTGGAAGGTTTTGCGCAATTCGCGGGTGGTGATCAGGTCTGGGGTGGACATGGGTGGGAGGGTTATCCACGGATGACACAGATTTCATGGATTTTCATCCATGAAATCTGTGTGACTTGTGGCATAGGTCTAGAAAAACGGCCGTACCACCGTCAGGCCGCTGAACTGGGCGGCGATGAGGGCGGGCAGGGCGCGAATGAGCAGGGAGGCGATGACGACGAGCAGGACCACACTCCACGCTTTGGCGCGGCCAATGGTTTCGGCGGCGCGCACGCCAATCAACAGCAGGAGGATGTGCCACAACAGGTAAATATCCACAAAGCTAAGCAGCGCGGTCAGGTAGATGGTCAGGTTGCCGTCGCCCGCCGGGGCGAAACCGGAGAGACCAAGCGTGGTAAGCGGCTGGCCGGTGAGCCACATGGCGGTGATGCGCACCACGTCGCGGATGGCGAAAGGCAGCAAGGTCCAGGCGACGACGTTGAGCGCCTGGCGGCTGCTGCCCCGCCCACCCATCAGGGTAAGGCCGAGGTGGATGACCCAGCCCAAAATCAGCCAGCCCAGATAGACGCCCAGGACGGTGACGACAGCGGGCAGCAGGTAGGTGAAGACGGGACCGCTGGTGGCGGCCATGGCCTGCTGGAGTTGGGCTTGCTGTTCTGGGGTGTAATATTCAAAGCCGGGAGGGGGCGCGCCGCTGTTGGCGGCGGCCAGGTTGGCGGCGGCTTTGACGGAGCCATTCACCAAGGTGCGGATCAGGCCGGAGAGGACGAGGATGAGGATGGGGGTTTGCCAGACGGTCGTTTCCGCGACGGCAATACGGGCGAAGGTGCGCCGAGGTTGGAAGAGGGTCGGGAGCAGCCAGTCGAAGCGCCAACGGCCGTTGAGTTCCGCCGAATCAAGAGAGATGTCGTTCATACCACACGCGTTACGCATCCTTATAGCCGCGGAATTGCTGCGGCGATCTCAAAACGGACATTCTAGCAGGAATTGTGCGGATTTAACACGGCCTTTTGGCGGATTTTGGACTACGATTTGCCACCGATTTTTCACCATCCGCCGGTAAGCAATCGCAGGCGTTCAACCTGCGGGTGGACGCTGTCTGTCTGTCCAGTACAATTGGTCTTGTGACAGCCACATCACCCCTGACCTCTGTCTGGATTTTAGGCGATCAGCTGCTGGCCCGGCAGCCGGCGTTGGAAACGGCCGTGGCCGCCTACGGCCGTGACGCCGTGCGTGTGGTGCTGGTGCAAAGCGCGGCGCGCGTGGGCAAAACAGCCTGCCAGCGCCAAAAGCTGGTCTTGCTGTTCAGCGCCATGCGCCACTATGCGCGCACGCTGGAAGCGCAAGGCTTCGTGGTAGATTATCGCCTCGCCCCGACCTTTTCGGCCGGACTGCAAGCCCACGTCACGGCGTATCAGCCGGAGTGCCTGTTGACCATGGCCGCAGCGAACTGGCACGGCCGTGCGTTCCAGCACACCCTCGCCGACCGCCTGGGCCTGCCGGTAACCATCCTGCCCAACACCCAATTTTTGGTCGGCCGGTTCGATCCGTACCCGGATACGCCGCCGGCGCAGCCCGTGGTGCAGGAGTATTTTTATCGGGAGATGCGTCGCCATTTTGCGGTGCTGATGGACGGCCGTCAGCCTTTGGGCGGGCAGTGGAATTACGACAAGCAAAACCGGCAGCCGCTGCCGGCCGATTTGCCGCTGCCGGACATCCCCGTTTACGAACCGGACGAAATTACCCGAAGTGTGATGGCTGAAGTAGCAAACATGCCCGGACTGGGGGCTGTGGATGGTTTTGCGCTGGCGGTCACCCGGGCGGAAGCGCTGGCGGCGTTCGACGATTTTCTGGCCCACCGGCTGGGCGCTTTTGGCGCGTATGAGGACGCGATGACTACCCGGCAGGCGACGTTGTTCCACTCGGTGTTGTCGCCTTACCTGAATATTGGCTTACTGGAGCCGCTGGAACTGATCGAAGCAGCGGAGCGAGCTTACCACGACGGCCGTGCGCCGCTGAATTCCGTCGAAGGGTTTGTGCGCCAGATTTTGGGCTGGCGCGAATACATCTACTGGCAGTACTGGCGGCAGGGACCGGCGCTGTTGGCGATGAACGCCTGGGTAGCGGACCGACCCTTGCCCGCTTTCTTCTGGTCGGGCGAAACGGAGATGGCCTGCCTGCGTCACGTCATCCGGCGGGCGCTGGATCAGGGCTATACCCACCATATCGAGCGGTTGATGGTTGTGTGCAACTTTGCTGTGCTGGCGGGCTTGCTGCCCACGGCCGTTAACGATTGGTTTTTAAGCTGCTATGTCGATGCCTATGAGTGGGTGATGGTTCCCAACGTCATTGGCATGGGCCTGAACGCCGACGGCGGGCGCACGGCGACCAAACCCTACATCGCCAGCGCCAACTACATCCACAAAATGAGCGATTACTGCGCCGGCTGCCGTTACAACCACAAACAACGCCACGGCCCGGATGCCTGCCCGTTCAACTTTCTTTACTGGGATTTCCTCATCGAACACGAAGAGAGGCTGCGCGCCAATCCACGCCTGGGGCGGAACGTGCTGGGGCTGCGGCATTTGGATGAAGCGGAGCGCACGGCCGTTACCCGCCAGGCGCAGCAGTTTTTAGCCAGCCTAGTCGCCCCGACCGGCTAACGCCCGGCTTTTTGCGTTTCCTTCATCCAGTCGGTAAGTGAAGGCCGTATAATGAAGGGTGATACCGATCTGATCAAGACGCGTGACCCATGAAACGATTGCTCATTGCGCTTAGCCTCATACTTCCGGCCGCCTGGCTGCTGCTGGCCGCCCTGTTTCCGCAAATCGACCGGACGCTGCAGGTGCCGCTGCTCCATTTCTACATCGTCACCTTTTTTACGTTTGCGGCGGCGGTGGTTACCTTTTTTACGGCCGTGGCCCTGGGGCACAGCAGCGCGCCGCGCCACCAACTGCTGGCGACGGCCTTCGCCGTAATGGGCGTCTTGTTTTTTATCCACGGCGTGACCACACCCAACGCCTTGATCTTCGTGGCCAATCCCGGCATCCGCTGGGCGGCCTGGCTGACGTTGTTCCTGGGCGGGGTGGTGTTTGCTCTGGCGGCGCTGGATAGTCCGCAACGGCCGTTGCCCCTCAAACGCCTGGACATCATCCATTGGGCGCTGGCGGTTTTCTGCGGCGGTTTCATCCTCATTGTGGCGTTTCGGTCGCAGTGGCTGGGGGCCATCGACGCCCAGGCCGCGCCCTGGCACCAGCAGGCCGTGTTTGCCCTGACCCTGCTGATCTGGCTGTTTGCCGCCGTGCGCCTGTGGCGGACGTGGCGGCAGACGGCGCTGCCGGTTGACGGCGTGATGGCTCTCATTGCCGCCTGGTTTGCCATTGGCTCAATCAGCATGCACGCGTTTGCCGCCTGGAAGCTGAGCTGGTGGCTGTATCATGGGCAGCTTTTGTTGGGGGTGATCACGGCCGTGTGGGCGTTGTCCCAGACCTACGAACAGCTCCGCCAGTTCCGCCTGACGACGTATTACACCGCCCTGGGCCTCATTGTAACCGCCGGGCTGGCGCTGTTCGCTTCGCATCTGGTTTCCCAATTTGTGGAGCAAAACTTGCTGGTTCCTCTGGGCGCAACGCTGCCGGCGTCAGCCGAGCCGCTGATCGCCCCGGCCGCGATGACCGAGATGATTGTACGCGCCCGGCTAAGCGGCTTGCTGATTGCCGGATTCGCTCTGGGCGCGCTGTTTCTGGTGCTGCTGGTGGTTGTGCGCCGCGCCGACCGGCTCATCACCGCACGCAGCGACGAGCTGGCTGCTGCGTATGCCAACCTGCAAGCGGCCGAAGCGCTGCGCGACGATCTGACCGACATGGTGGTCCATGACCTGCGCACGCCGCTGACTTCGATGCGCCTGAGCCTGGATTTGCTGGAAAAGGTGTTGGACGCACCGGAGCAGGCTGAGTTCCGGCAGCGCCTGATCGACAATGCCCGGGGTTCTCTTGAGCAAATGCTGGCGCTGATTAACCAGATGCTGGACCTGGCCAAGCTGGAAGCGGGCCAGCTCAATCTGTCTCGGCAGCCGCTGGCGCTGGCCGACCTGCTGCAAGAAAAGATACGACTGTACAGACCGCAGGCGGAGGCGGGCAAGAAGCAAATCCAGGTGGAGATGGGGCCGGATTTGCCCCTGGTCATGGCCGACCCGGATTTGATAGGTCGCGTGGTGGACAATCTGGTGGGCAATGCCTTGAAGTACACTCAGCCGGGTGGGCGGATTAGTTTGTGCGCGCAGGCGAACGGCACGGCCGTTCTGGTGCAGGTGGCCGACGATGGCGAGGGCATTAGCCCGGAAGCGGCGGCGCGCATTTTTGATAAGTTTTACCAGGTGACGGATGCCGACGGGCAGCCGCTGCGCCGGGGGACCGGGCTGGGTCTGTCGTTTTGCAAGCTGGTGGTGGAAGCGCATAACGGCCGTATCTGGGTAGACAGCCAGCCCGGCCAGGGCAGCACTTTCTCGTTCACCTTACCCGCAAAAAGCGGGGAGATTGGAGACTAGAGATTAGAGACTTTTTCAATCTCCAATCTCCAGTCTCTAGTCTCCATCCTTCACCTTTCTGTAACCTTTTTCGGCCCTAACCGTCTAAAATACACACCATGAATGCACAATGGCCCGAATCCGAACTCCTGGTTGCCCTGCGGCGCAGGGAAGAAGCGGCGTTTGTCGCGCTGTTTGAGACCTATTCCGACCCAATATTTCGCCTGGCCGCCGGTCTGCTGGGCGACGAGGCGGAAGCGGAAGGTTTGGTGCAGGAAACATTCCTGCGCCTGTTCGAGCGCCTGGATCAATTCGAAGGGCGTTCCAGTCTGGGAACGTGGCTGTATCGGGTGGCGTATAACAAATCGGTTGATTTGCTGCGCCGCCGGCCGGTGACACTGTCGTTGGACGAGCCGCCCGACGACGATGAGACGCCGCTGCCGATGATTCTGGCCGACTGGCAAGCAGCGCCGGAGAAGCTGTTATCGAAGGCAGAATTGAGCGCTGAACTAGACCGGGCGATTGCGGCGCTGCCGGAGAAGTACCGGGCGGTATTTTGGCTGCGGGAAGTGGAAGGGTTGTCGACGGAGGAAACGGCCGTGATCACCAGCCTGTCCCTTAGCGCCGTCAAAGTCCGTCTGCACCGCGCCCGCCTCTTTTTGCGCGAGCGCCTGGCCGAGTCTTTTGCTGCCCTGGTCTGAGGGATGAACATGATGACTTGTGATGAATTAATCAAATACCTGTCGGATTATATCGACCAAAATTTGGATGAAGCATTGTCGGCCGCCGCCCAAGAGCACCTGGCCACCTGCCAGAACTGCCGCGTCGTGCTGGACACAACCCGGCAAACCATCACTCTGTTCCGGGAACAGGGCCAGCGTACCATCCCCATCCAGCGGCGGCAGCGCCTGTTTGATAATTTACAGGCCGCCTTTTTGCAGACCAAAGATGGGGCGGGCACGTAAACGCCGCGGATCTACCCCCCTGCTCGCACCGGCAAAACAGCGACAAAACTCATTCCCCGATTTTGTAACCAATCCCCTGCTCATTCGTCTAAAGAAATAGAAAGGCAAGATAAGATGAACGAGACACAGAAAAACGCCCTGAAATTCATCGTCATCTGCGCGCTTTGCATCGGCATCGTGTCTGGCCTGGTGTTGTTAGGACAATGGCTTATCAATTAATTTAGACGGAGGAATGTCATGCCAAAAAATATGGGAACTGTTGATCGTATTATCCGGGCGGTGTTTGCCGTGGCTGTGGCCGTGTTGTATTTCACCGGCGTCATTTCCGGGACCTGGGCGATTATTCTAGGTGTGTTGGCGCTGGTTTTCCTGGCGACGAGCATTGTGGGCACCTGCCCGTTGTATATGCCCTTTAAATTTTCGACCAATAAGGGATAAGTAAACCGCAATAGGTTTTGGGAATAAGACCCGAAGGGTTTTGCATCAATTTAGTCGAGTATCCTCGGTTTCAAACCCTACGGGTCTTCTGAAAACTTTCTACTGATTACTGAGTAAACCGCATTAGGTTTTGGGAATTAGACCCGAAGGGTTTTGCATCTATTTAGTCGAGTATCCTCGGTTTCAAACCCTTCGGGTCTTCTGGAAACTTTCTGCTAATTACTTAACCTGTTATCCCATCGTCACCTGCGCAAACAGGCCGGCCTGAGCCGGCCTGTTTACGTTATCGCTGCGTTTACTGCTGGCTGTTGACCAACGCCGCCTCAATGTACGGCTGGAACTGCTCAAAAGGCAGCGCCCCGCGCACTTCCTGGCCGTTTACAAAAAACGTCGGCGTGGTGGTAACGTTGCGGGCCGCCGCTTCAGCACGATCCGTCTGAATGGCGTCACGATATTTGCCGGAATCCAGGCAGTTGTTAAAAGCGGCCTGATCCAGGCCCAGGTTGGCGGCAAACTGCTTGAGAACCGCATCGCTAAACGTGCCCTGGTTTTCACCTTTCTGGTTCAAAAACAGCGTGTCGTGATACTGCCAGAAAGCGCCCTGGTCGTTGGCGCATTCGGCCGCCTCGGCGGCGCGCACTGATTCCGCGCCAATAAAAGCGAAGTTGTGGTATTCAAACCGTACCCGGCCGGTATCGCCGTAGGTGGCCAGGATTTGTTCCCCGGCTCCCTGGGCAAACTGGCCGCAGTAAGGGCATTGGTAATCGGCGTACTCTTCGATGAGCACCGGGGCATCCGCCGGTCCCCAGGCTTTGCCGTCGGCATTGGGCGGCTCACTCAGGGCTTCCGGCGTGACGATGCCCTGCACCGCCAGGCTGGTAGTGACCTGCCGGGTCCAGAATAACAGGCCGACGACGATGACGATCCCGACAGCCACTGCGGCGATGGTGATGTTGCGCCGCCGCTTTTGCTGGGCTGCATGCTGCGAGCGCCGGGCGCGCACAGATTGACTTTGTTTTTTGGTCATGGTGGTAATCCTCCGTATGATTTTGGTTGATTTGGCAGTCTGGCGGGAAATTAGAGAGCGCGGGGTGGAGGATTGGGCGGGGCGTTGACGGCCGTTTCCGGCGTATGGATCCAGGTGGTCCAACCAGAAAGCAGGCTAAAAACGGCCGTCCAGGCTTTTGCCGCCGGCGGCCACATGGCCGGGCAAGGGCAGGCGTGGGTGTTAACGGCCGTGCTGGCCTCGGCCAGCCGCAGGGCATCGTGACAGGGGGTGGACGACAGGGGATCAACGGCCGTGGCGGCGGGTTTGGCCGTCTCCTGGCAGGCCGAATTGTCAATCAGAATGATCGGTCGGCCCAGAATGACCACAATCAGGATAACGCTTACCCATCGCCACATGCCGGGCATTGTAACAAGAGTGAGGGCCACACTCCACAATCAAGGCGCAATATCTCACCGACTCTTAACCCCCGGCGTGAAAAAATCAGGAGACTGGTGACTGGAGACTTTTTCAGTCGCCAGTCGCCAGTCTCCAATCAATCAGTTACCCGATTTATTTTAGACAGTGAGGCTGAGGGTCAGGTGCGTTTCAGGCCAAACAGATGCAGCAGCCGCGCGCGCCCGGCTTGAATTTGCACTTTGCGCGCCTGCCAGGTGCCAACGATGCCATACGGCAGAAACATCACCAGCAAGATGTAAATGACGCCCAGCAAAAAGGCAGCGTTTTCGCCAAACCAACGGTCCAGATAAAACTCTAGCAGCCGGAAAACGGCCGCGCCGACCAGCGCGCCGCTCAACGTGCCAATGCCGCCAATCAAAATAATCAACAAGGCGGCCACCGTCCAGCCCAGGCTGGCAACCGACGGGCTGACGATTGGTTGGTGCAGGGTGTGGAAAAAGCCGGCAAACGCGGCCGTTATGGAAGAGACGATGAGCGCCGTCAGCTTGAAGTAGAAGGTGTTGTAACCCAGCATCAGCGCCCGGTTCTCGTTTTCGCGCGTAGCGATGCACACCCGCCCGGTGGGCGAATCGACAAAACGCCGGTAAACCAGGTAAACGAAAAAGGTAAAAAACAGGGTAATCAGGTAAAAGCGGAAACGCTCGGTGGAGGTGTTGATCCAGGCGGGCACGATGACGCCCTGCAAGCCGACGTCGGCGCCGGTGTAGGCCACCAGCTCGTTGGAACTGACCACGATTTCGAACACCGAAGCCAGACCGAGGGTAACCAGGGCAAAGGTGATGCCTTTGACGCGCGGCAGCACCAATCCAAAGAGCAGCGCCTGCACAATCCCGGCCACAATCACCGCCAGCACGGTCGCGCCCAGGCCCCACTGGAAATTTTTCAGGGCGATGCCCGTCAGGTAGGCACCGACGGCAAAAAACATGGCGTGGCCGAAGGAAAGCAGACCGGTGATGCCCAGGATCAGGTCGTAGCTGATGGCGTAGATGGCCAGGATGAAGACCTCGATCATCAGACCCTGCATGAATTTGGCGTTGCCGGTCTCGTTGTTGAGCACGGCCGTTAGCGGCTGCCCATCCACAACTGCCACGATGAAGGGGAACAAGACCATAAAAATGAGCGCGGCCAGAAGACTCCAGTTGGCTTTGAGCCAGTGAACCAGGCCCGTTTGGCGGACGTCAGCTTGGGGTATCGTCGATTGCATGGTCGATTAATCCTCCCGTCCAAACAAACCGTTGGGCAGCAGCAGCAAAATGATCACCATGAGCAGCACGGTGGAAGCAGGCACCAGCGGCGGCGACGGTTTGAACGGCTCGGCCAGGAAGGGCAGGTTGATGCCGATCTGGCCGTATTTGATGATGAACTGCTGCAGCAGCCCTACCAGCACGGCCCCGGCGGCCGCGCCGGGATAGCTGGTCAGGCCGCCAATGGCCAGGGCAATGAGCGCCAGCAGCAGGAACTGGGTGCCCATGGCGCTGGACAGGCCGATGGATGGCGCGGCCAGCACGCCGCCCAGGGCCGCCAGAGCCACGCCCAGGGCAAAAACCATGGTGAAGACCTGGCGCACGTTGATGCCCAGCGCCTCGACCATTTCGCTGTCTTGCACGCCGGCGCGAATGATCATGCCCAGGCGGGTGCGCTGGAGCAGCAGCCATACGCCCACCAGGACAATGAGGCCCATGATGATGATGAAGATTTCGTTGTAGGTGCGGATACGGCCGTCGAACAAAAATATCGTCGAGCATTGGTTTGCCAGCCGCTCGGCCAGGGCGGTCACTTCGCCGCCGCAGCCGGCGCCCGTACCGGAGAAGATGTCTGGCTTGGGCATGGTAAATTCCGGCCGGCCCCACACAGCCCGCACAAACTCAATGCCGATGAAGCTGATGCCCAGGGTAAGCATGATCTGGTAGATGGGGCGGTCGTATAACGGCCGTATCATCGTGCTCTCAATTAACGCCCCCAAAATCCCTCCGGCCGCCGTGGCCGCGACGATGGCGAAGAAAAACAGGGCGGTGTTGCTCAGGCCAAACAGCCAGGTGGTCAGGGCGTCGTTGGCCCAAAAGGCGACCAGCCCGACCAGCAGGAAAACGCTGGCGATGATCAGCGGGGTTTTGGCAATGTGGGTGGGAGGAACGGCCGTTTCCCGGCTTTGCCGCAAGCCCACAATCGCCGCCGCCAGCAGCACACCGCCCAATAAAATACCCACCATCAGCACCGCCGGAGGCAGACCTTCCGGCACAGCCGGCGCAGGCATCTGCATCGTGCCCTGGCTCAGCGCCAGGGAAAAGGTAGACGGACTCTGGGCAAACACTTCCGGATCCCACTTGGCCAGCGGCCACTGCGACAGCGTCACGAACAAAAGCGCCAGCGCCGCTGCCAGCCCAACCCAGGGCCACAGTTTCCCGCCCAGGCCGCCTAACCGCCGCCGGCCCAGCACCACCGCCAGCAGCGGCATCAGCACCAGACCGGCCGCCAGCAGCGCCAGCGGCGTTACGCCGTCTACAAACGTGTCTGGGCGCACATAAACAGTCCAGCCAATATACGCCCCCAGCATAAACATCTCGCCATGCGCCAGGTTCAGCACATCCATCAGGCCTAAGATCAGCGAAAATCCGGAGGCCACCAGGAACGTGATCGCGCCCACGGCCAGCCCGCGCAGCACGGTAATCACCCAGTCGCCTGTTTCCATCCCTTGCGAGGCCGACACAAACAAAAACGCCAAAACCGCCAGCACAATCAGCCGTGTCCGATTTTTCTTCAATGTCCCAACCATACCATCACCAATTCAATTGCGGATTTTTGATTTCGGCTTGAAGACCTTCTTCCCCCATCCGAAATCCGAAATCCCAAATCCTATGCTGCGCCTAAATAACGGTGAATTGTTTCCTCGTCATGCACCAAATCGGCCATCAAGCCATGCTTTACAGACTGGCCTTCTTCGATGATGACATACCGCTCCGCCAGTTTGCTGGCCACCACAAAATTTTGCTCCACCAGTAAAACGGTCGTGTTGGCGGCCAATTTTTGAATTGCCTCGATCATTTGCTCAATGATGACTGGGGCCAGCCCTTCGCTTGGCTCGTCGATCAGCAGCAGCTTGTTATCCGGCACCATGGCCCGTGCTACGGCCAGCATCTGCTGCTGCCCGCCGGAAAGGTTTGTGCCCGGCAGCTTGATCAGCCGCTTCAAATCAGGGAACAGACCAAAAATCAGCTCTTCCTTGCGCGCCAAGTCACCTTTTTGCCGCTCAGCGATCCGCAAATTTTCGGCCACGCTTAAATCGCGGAAAATGGCCCGGTGTTCGGGCACGAAGCCAATGCCCATGGTGGCTATGTCGAAACTGCGGCGGCCCTGAATGGGACGGCCGTCAAACCTCACCGCCCCCTTTCCCGGCGGCGTCAGCCCAATGATCGATTTAAGTGTCGTCGTTTTACCCGCACCATTGCGCCCCAACAGGACTGTAATGCTGCCCTTGGGCACCTCCACCGACACACCTTGCAAAATGTGAAACTGCCCGATGAAGGTGTGAATGTCTTGTACTTCGAGTAAGTTGGTCATAGTCGTTTGTTAGTTTGATGGTTTGTTGGTTTGTTGGCGCCTTTGCTAACCAACCCAACCAACTAACCAACCCATCCAACTATTGATATAAAGCCCCCAAATACGCCTTCTGCACGGTCTCGTTGGTGCTAATCTCCTGCGGAGATCCTTCAGCCAACACTTCGCCATAGTGCATTACCGTGATGGTATCGGAAACGTTCATCACCACGTTCATATTGTGTTCCACCAACATGATGGTTTTGTTGCCGGCCGCCTGAATCTCGCGGATGAGGGCCATTAATTCCGGCACCTGCTCGGAAGCCATGCCGGCCGTGGGTTCGTCCAGGAGCAGCACCTCCGGGTCTGGGGCTAAGATCATGCCCAATTCCAACTTGCGTTGATCGCCGTGGGGCAGCGTCCGCGCCATTGACGAAGCGCGATCGGCCAATCCCACCTGCTCGATGACCTGCCAGGCGCGCTGCTCGTACCGTGGGTAGGCGCGGTAAGAACGGAACAGTTTGAAGTTATCATGGCCCAGCGCCTGGCTGGCCAGACGAATATTTTCCAGCACAGTCAGGTTCGGGAAAATGTTGGTGATCTGGAACGAACGGCCGATTCCCTTATGCACCGTGCGATGGACCGGCAGGCGGGTAATATCCTCGCCCTTGTAAAAAACCTGGCCGCTGGTAGGCGCCAGATTGCCGCTCAGCAGGTTGAAGAAGGTTGTTTTGCCGGCGCCGTTTGGCCCGATAATCGAGTGAAACGAGCCGGCCCTGACCTTCACACTCACGTCGGCCACCGCTACCAGCGCGCCAAACTCCCGGCGCAAGTTGCGTGTTTCCAGAATGATGTCGTTGGCCATAGTTACTCCGTGTTCCGTGATTCGTGATTCGTGTTCCACTTTCCTGAGCCGATTGTTACGGCCCACGGATTATGGTTCACGAATCACGAATCACGTTTTACGTTTTACGTTTTATTCGCCGCTTAAGCTGCCATAGGGCAGATCGCCGCAGCGGTCTTTCAGTTCTTCCGGCAACAAACAGGGCACGTCTGGCCGGGTGGTGGCTACGTAGTCAAAGAAACGGAATTCCGGATCATCCACGTTGGTCAGGGTGACGATGTACATATCCTGAATGGCCACGTGGTCTTCGGGGCGAATGTAGATGACGCCCTTCGGCCCGTTAAACTCCATGCCTTCCATCACCCCAATCATCGCCTCGGCGCTGACGTCGCCGCCGGTGGCGCGCAACGCGTCAGCGATGAGCAGCCCGGCGTTCATGGCATCAGCGTCGAAGAGATCGGGCGGCACGCCCTGATTTTCCATCGTTTTGCTTACCAGCCAATCGTTGATCTCGTTGTCTGGGGCAGTGTAATGGTACAGAATGCCGCTGGTCGTGCCAATGGCGTTGGCAAAGAAGGTGGGCATGACGACGTTATCCACGAAAGCCGAAGCCATGGCCATCTCGTCCATGACGCCTAACTCCTGCGCGGCCTGCATCATGGGCACAAAACCGCCGCCGGCCCACGTCACCAGGAAGGCTTGCGCGCCGGAATCCAGGATTTGTTCCATGTAGGGGGTGAATTCGGTGGTGTCGGCCGGGGCGAAGATGTCGTCGGCGACGAATTCACCGCCGTACAACGTACAAGCATCGCGGAAAGCATCCGCGCCACCATAACCAAAGGAGTAGTCGGGGGCGATCTGGACGAAAGTGCTGTAATCGTTGACCAGGTATTGGCAGATGTTGACGGCGTCCTGGTAGTTGTTGCGGCTGGTGCGGAAGGTGTACTCGTTGAAGTTGACGCCGGTGATGTCGTTGGCGGCAGCCGGGGCCACGATGAGCGGAATCTGGTTTTCGCGAGCCAGTTCTTGCAAGGTGGCCGTCGCGCCGGAGCTGACCGTGCCCACCAGGATGTTGACGCCGACGTCCTCGATGAGTTCGCGGGCGACGGTGGCGGTGGTGTCCGGCGTGCTCTGGTCGTCACGGACGTAGACTTCGATGGGGCATTCGTCGAGTTGGAAGTTCCATTGGGTATCGGAGACCACTTCGGCGGGAGCGCCGGTGGCGTATTCCAGGCCATAGGGGAAGCTGCGTAGGATGTGGGCGCCGTAGATGGCCAGCGCGCCGGTGGCGTCGGTGATAAGACCAACTTTGACGGGTTCAGTGCAAACGGCCGTGCCCATTTCTGCGGTGACGGCCGTTTCCTCAGCCGGAGCCTGCGTCTGCGACACGTCGCCCAACGCGCCAATCGGCAGATCGCCGCAGCGATCTTGCAGCTCTTCCGGCAGCAGGCACGGCACATTCGGCCGGGTCGTCTTCACCAGGTCAAAGAAGCGGAATTCCGGATCGTCCACGTTGGTCAGGGTAACGATGTACATATCCTGGATAGCCACGTGGTCTTCCGGGCGAATGTCAATCGTGCCCTTTGGCCCTTCAAACGACATGCCTTCCATCACCCCGATCATCGCGTCGGCGCTGACGTCGCCGCCGGTGGCCTTAACAGCTTCCACCAGCATAATGGCTGCGTTCATGCCATCGGCGTCGAACAGGTCCGGCGGAGTGCCAAAGCGCGCTTTGGTCTGCTCGACCAGCCAGTCGTTGATCGGGTTATCCGGGGCGGTGTAATGGTACAGGATACCGCTGGTCGTGCCGATGGCGTTGGCAAAGAAAGTGGGCAGCACGACGTTATCCACAAAAGCGGAGGTCATGGCCATCTGATCCAGCACACCCAATTCCTGCGCGGCCTGCATCATGGGGACAAAGCCGCCGCCGGCCCACGTCACCAGGAAGGCTTGCGCGCCAGAATCCAGGATTTGTTCCATGTAGGGGGTAAATTCGGTGGTGTCGGCCGGGGCGAAGATGTCGTCGGCCACAAATTCGCCGCCAAACAGCGTGCAGGCGTCGCGGAAAGCGGCCGCGCCGCCGTAACCAAAGGAGTAGTCGGGCGCGATCTGGACGAAGGTGTCATATTCCTGGGTGGCGTACTCGCAGATGTTGACAGCGTCCTGGTAGTTGTTGCGGCTGGTGCGGAAGGTGTATTCGTTGAAGTTGACGCCGGTGATGTCGTTGGCGGCAGCCGGAGCCACGATGAGCGGAATCTGATTTTCGCGGGCTAACTCTTGCAAAGTGGCCGTTGCGCCGGAGCTGACTGTGCCCACCAGCACGTTGACGCCCACGTCCTCGATGAGTTCGCGGGCGACGGTGGCGGTGATGTCCGGCGTGCTCTGGTCGTCGCGAATGTAGACCTGGAATTCGCAGCCGTCCAGGGTGTAGCTGGTGTAGCCGCCATTGTCGACGCCTTCGCTGCCGGTAGCGTATTCCATGCCCAACGGGAAACCACGCATGATGTGCGCGCCGTAGATGGCTAACGCGCCGGTCTGATCGGTGATTAGGCCGACTTTGACCGGTTCGGCGCAAGCGAAGCCCCCAGCCTCGGCGGCGGGGGCTTCGGTGGGTTGTTCAGCGGTCGCTTCCGTGGGGGCAGCCGCCGGCGCTTCGGTGGGCTGGGCGGCCGGGGCTTCGGTCGCCACCGGCGTTTCTGCCGCTCCGCCGCCACAGGCGGCCAGCGCCAAAATTACCAACAGGGACAAAAAGGTTAATAAACTGATACGACGTTTCATATGCTCTAATCCTCCTCAAAAATCTAAAATGTTGGGGTTAAACCTGTTGTCTCGTGACGTGTGCGTGAGTTTTTCACATAATCGCCTCCGTTATATTTCCAGGTCGCTGACCAGGACCAGGGCTTCCCCTTCACAAACAGTCGTACCGGCTGCATTTGTGCAGGTAGTACGCAGGTTGACTAAATCTTTATCGGGGCGGAGGCGGGTGATGGTGACAACGGCCGTTACCACCTCCCCCACCTGCGCCACCGCCGGATAGCTTACTTTTTGCTTCAGCCAGTTCGTGCCGCGCCCCGGCAGCCGCGTGCCGAGCAGGTCGGAAATCATGCCGGCGAGTAATGGGCCGGGCACGGCCGTTGCCGCCTCCGCGCCAAATTGCAGCCCCACATCACCTGTCAACCGGCGATAAGCCGCCACATCTTCGGGCGCAAAACTTCTCATCGTGCTGGCCGATTGGCCGATGGTTAGTCCTTTCATATAGCCTCGGAAGCTAGAGCGAGAGCAAGAGCGAGAGGATTTTCCCCCTCTAGCTCTCGCTCTAGCTCTAGCTAACTACGTTCCGCTTCCGCCGCAGTTCATCCACGAAGGCCCGGAAGCCGGGCATGGCTTCGCCGTGGACCACTTCTTGCACGAACTGCTGACGTTCCGCTTCCAGCCGGCGGGCGACGTCGTCGCGGTCGAGATTGAGCAGGTGTTTGCTGCGGCGGATGCTGCCTTGCTTTTTGGCGGCGATGTCCAGGGCGACGGCTACGGCCGTTTCGCGCAGTTGGTCGGCGGGAACCAGGCGGTTGGCCAGGCCCCAGGCAACGGCCGTGGCCGCGTCAATCGTGGCATTGGTAAATAAGACCTCCGCCGTCCGCTGCCGCCCAATCACCTGGGGCAGCAGCGCCGTCCAGCCGCCGTCCGGGCTGGCGCCAACGACGCTGTAGTAAGGCGTGAAGCTGGCTTGTGGCGTTACCAATACCACGTCGGCGGCCAGGATAAAGCCGATGGAGCCGCCGGTGGTCGTGCCGTGAACGGCCGTGATCACCGGGATGGGCAAATCCAGCAGCGCCAGAATTACCCGGTTCAGCAGGCCGACGATTTCGTTGGCGTACAATTCGGCCATGTGCTCGTGCTCCACAAAGCCGAGGGCGTCGCCGCCGGTGGAAAAGGAACGGCCGTTGGCCTGCAAAATGAGGGCGCGGGCGGTGGGGTCGGTGGAAACGGCCGTGATCCCATCCAAAAGCTCCTCCAGAAAAATAGGAACCAGGCTGTTGTGCCGCTGCGCCCGGTTCAACGTCAGAATCGCCACCGGGCCTGTTGTTTCAAGTAAAACTAAATCGTTCATATTTCGGATTTTGGATTTCGGATTTCGGAATACGGTACACGGATTACCGTTTCGCCATCACACGTTAACTGCCCCTGCGGATTGGCGATAGTGGTGCTCAGACGAAGCTGGTTATCCGGCAGCAGTTCGGTGATGGTTAGTTGAATGGTCATTTCCTCGTCGGCGTAGGTGGGCGCGGGGAAGGTGAAGCGCTGCTCAAGCTGCGCCGCGCCGGGAAAATGGCGGCTCAACACGCCGCAAATCGCGCCGTAAAGCAGCATCCCATGAGCCACTGTGCGCCCAAAACGCGTCCGCGCCGCAAACGCCGTATCGACGTGAATTGGGTTGTCGTCCCCACTCAGCCGGGCGAATTCGTCAAAATCGGCCTGGGTAAAGAGCCAGTTTGTGGTGATGGTGGTTCCGATTTGCCAGTTCATATCGTTTTTGGAGATTGGAGACTGGAGACTAATGAAGTCTCCAGTCTCAGTAGATTAAAAAACTAAGCCACAGATTTCACAGATTTCACAGATTGAACCAGAAAAAAATCTGTGCCATCTGTGAAATCTGTGGATCAATGGATGGTTTTTCGATCTACTGAGTCTCTTGTCTCCAGTCCCTAGCCTTTCACTTCTTCACCAAACTCATTGCGCAGTTCGCGTTTTAGCACCTTGCCGGCGGCCGTGCGCGGTAGGGGCTTGTCCATAAAAATCACCGACTTGGGGATCTTGTAGCGGGCCAGTTTGCCCTGGCAGAAGGCGATAATTTCTTCCTCGGTGGCCGTCTGGCCTTCTTTCAGGACGATGAGGGCGCGGCCCACTTCCTGCCATTTGGCGTGGGGCACCCCGATGACGGCGACTTCGGCCACGGCCGTGTGCCCATAAATCACGTTCTCCACCTCCGCCGGATACACATTCTCGCCGCCGGAGATGTACATATCCTTCCAGCGGTCCACGATGGTGTAGAAGCCTTCCTCGTCAACCATCGCCGCGTCGCCGGAGTGCAGCCAACCGTCAATCAGCGCCTTGGCCGTCGCTTCCGGCCGGTTCCAATAACCGCTGGTCACGTTGCCGCCGCGAATGCACAACTCGCCCACCTCGTTCGGGCCAAGGACGTTGCCCTCGCGGTCGCGGATGGTCACGTCGGTGTGCAGCACCGGTTTGCCCACCGAGCCAGCCTTGCGCACCGCATCTTCGCGGGTGATGAGGAACACGGTCGGCCCGGTTTCGGTCATGCCGAAGCCTTGCTGGATGATGATCCCTTTCTCGGCGAACAGATGCACCAGATTGGGCGGCAGCGACGAGCCGCCGCTGGCCCAATGGCGGATGCTGGCCAGTTTGGCCGGATCAAACTCAGCGTACTGGCTCAGCATCAGGTAGATGGCCGGGACCAGCAGCAGCACGGAGACTTGATACTGCTGCACCAACGCCATAAACTGCGCCGGGTCGAAGGCGCGCATGACGACGAGCGTGCCGCCCGCGTGCAGTGTCGGTCCGGCGTACAGCCCCAGCCCGCCGATGTGGAAGGTGGGCAGGACGTTGAGGTTCACGTCGTTGGCGGTTAGCTGGATGGCCTGCCCCATGCCGACGGCGTTGTAAAAGAAGTTGCCATAGGTGACTTGCGCCCCTTTGGGATGGCCGGTGGTGCCGCTGGTGTAGATGATGGCCCAGGTGTCGTCGTAGGTGAGGCGGGGGGAGAGGGGCGGAACGGCCGTTTCACCCGCAATCGCCGCTTCATACACCCATTCACCAGCCGGCGCGCTCTCGCCCAGCACCACAAACTGGTCACAGGACAAATCGGGCCGCAGTTGGTCTACCACCGGGGCAAACATCGCCTCGTAAAACAGCGCCGAGGGCGTGCAATCGGCCAGGATGTAGGCCAATTCGGGCGCGGTCAGCCGCCAGTTTAGCGTGTTGAGGATGACCCCCAATCGCCCGCAGGCGAACAAAATCACAAAATAGTCGGCGCTGTTCTGGGCCAGCAAGGAGATACGGTCGCCCTGGCGCAAGCCCAGTTGGCGCTGCATGAAATTCGCCAGTTG
>Ga0209607_1001079_pt1 | contig 23081 bp, 15 predicted proteins | sample AD_UKC117_MetaG_FD_184413 | JGI IMG/M metagenome (GOLD analysis project Ga0209607, IMG submission 184413) | Active sludge microbial communities of municipal wastewater-treating anaerobic digesters from Hong Kong - AD_UKC117_MetaG (SPAdes)... | ecosystem: Engineered > Bioreactor > Anaerobic >... | reverse complement strand
AGGCCATCGAGATGGGCGACGCCCTTCACGATGGCCTCCTGCCCGCGCACCGTTATATCGGCGCCGAGGCGGGAGAGTTCCGGCGCATGCATGAAACGGTTCTCGAAGATCGTCTCGCGGATGACGGACGTGCCGTCGGCCAGCGTCATCAGGGCCATGAACTGGGCCTGCAGGTCGGTCGGGAAGCCGGGGTGCGGCTGGGTCGAGAGGTTCACGGCCTTGAGGCGCGTGCCGTTGCGGCGGATGCGCAGCGTGTGGGCAGCCTCGTCGGCGTCCACGGTGACACCGGCCTCGCGCAGCTTGGCGATCATGGCGCCGAGCGCCTCGACCGGGCAGCCGTCGAGCGTCACGTCACCGCCGGCGGCGGCCGCGGCCATGGCATAGGTGCCGGCCTCGATCCTGTCCGGCATGACGGCGTAGGTCGTGCCTTTCAGCGTGTCGACGCCGTTGATGCGGATGACCGAGGTGCCCGCGCCGGTGATCCTGGCGCCCATGGTGTTGAGGCAGTCTGCAAGGTCCTCGATCTCCGGCTCGCGCGCGGCGTTCTCGAGGATGGTCTCGCCCTTGGCCAGCGTCGCGGTGAGCATGGCATGCTCGGTCGCACCGACGCTCGGCATGGAGAAGTTGATGTGCGCGCCCTTGAGGCCATGGATGGCGGCGGCTTTCACATAGCCCTGCTCGACTTTGAGGTCGGCGCCCATGGCGGCGAGCGCCTGCAGGTGCAGGTCCACCGGACGGGCGCCGATGGCACAGCCGCCGGGTAGCGAGACGGTGGCGTGGCCGGAGCGCGCGATCAGCGGGCCGAGTACGTTGAAGCTCGCCCGCATCTTCCGCACCTGGTCATAGGGCGCGATCGTGCTTTTCAGCTCGGCGGCGTTGAGGTGACAGGTCGACTCGCCCTTCGGCCAGTAGACTTCGACGCCGAGGGTCTCGAGCAGCTGCGCCAGAAAGCGCGTGTCCGCGAGGCTCGGCATGTTGGTGAGGGTCACCGGCTGATCGGTCAGCAGGCAGGCGACCATGAGTTTCAGCGCGGAGTTCTTGGCTCCGGAGATCGGGATACGGCCATGCAGTTCGTGGCCGCCTTGAATAACGAGTCTGTCCATGGGGGCTCTTATACCCTGCTTCGCGGTTTTGGGAGGGCCGGAATGTGTTGATTTTCAGCGGGTTTCACGGATTGTCCGCGAGGAATTGCACGAGATCGTCTTTCCAGAAGACCGGCCAGGTGTGGGTGCCGTGGCCGCGCGTCTCCGCGGTGGCGGGGACGAGGACGAAACGGGCGTTCGGCATGCGGGCGGCGAGCGCCTCGGGGTCGCCAAGGCCCGGCGGGTTGATGAAGTCGTCGGCCGAGTTGATCCAGAGGACCGGCACGGTGATTTCGGAGAGGCGCGGCGCGGGGTTGTAGGTCCGAGACGCGTCGAACTGGTAGATCGTGTCGTTCGGATCGGCAGCATGGGCGCCATAGCGCGCCATCGTGGCGTGCAGCTGTTCGATGGCGTCCACACGCGTCGGTGCGTCGGCCTGCATGCGGTAAGGGTTCGAGCCGGCGAGGACGAGCGTGTTGGCATAGATCGCCTGCCCGGTCTTCAGGTCGGCCGGGTCGGCATAGTTGCCGCCGACATAGGCCGGGTCCTGCTCGAAGCCGTCGATGATCATCTGGCGGAACATGCGGTTGCGCCCGGCGATCTCGAGCACGTTGCAGGCGAGCGGCACGAGGCGCCGTGCAAAGCCCGGATAGGTCTCGCCCCAGACGAAACTGTGCATGCAGCCCATCGAGGTGCCGACGATCAGGTCTAGGCCCTCGACGCCGACACCTTCGGTCAGCATGCGGTACTGGGCCTGGACCATGTCATCATAATCGTAGCGCGGGAACGCGGCGCGGAGGCCATCGCTCGGTTTGGAACTGTCACCATGGCCGAGATTGTCCGGCGAGACGATGTAATGGGTCGAAAGGTCCAGCGGCTGGCCCGGCCCGAACAGTTCGTCGCCGAAGGAGGGCCGCAGCAACGACGTGCCGTTGCCGCCGGTGCCGTGAAGCAGCATGACCGCATTGGTGATGTGCCCGTCCGCATCGCGTTGCGGCGTGCCGAGTGTGTAGTAAGTCATCGTGACCGAAGGCAGCCGCTCGCCGGTGTGGAAGGCGAAATCCGCGAGGTCCACCGAGTGTTTCTCAGCCTGCGCGGCCCAGTCTTCTGCGTTCGCGGACGTGGTGCCGAACAGGGCCGCGATGAGTGTGAGTGCGCCGAGAACCCGCATGGAATGCTCCTGAGACCTGCTTGTGTCGTTGCCGCGAGCGTACCCGCCCCGCCTGCGAAGGCAACCTGCGCAATCCCGCTGGGTCAGCCGCGAAACCGTAGCGGCAGGCGTTTCAGGCCGCGCAGGCCCGGCCGGGCAATCCAGCGCACCGCCATGGGATCTCCGTTCACGGCAAGGCCCGGATAGCGCGATAACAAAGCCTCCAGCGCGACTTCCGCTTCCAGCCGCGCGAGGTGAAGGCCAAGGCACTGGTGCGGCCCGGTGCCGAAGCCGACATGCCGGTTCGGCCGGCGGGCAAGGTCCAGCACAAGCGGGTCGGCGAACGCGTCCGGGTCCATGTTGCCTGCGGCCAGCAGCGCGATCACCTTCTCTCCGCGTCGGTAGGGCCGGCCGGCGATCTCGGTGTCTTCCTTCGCAAAGCGCGGCTTGGTCATCTGGACCGGCGTGCACCAGCGCATCAACTCGTCCACCGCGATAAGCCGGGCGTCCTCGTCCATGGCGCGGACCTGCTCCGCCGCGCCGGGCATCGTCAGCAGGGTCCACACGCCGGCAGAGAGGAGATGCGTCGTCGTCTCGTGACCGGCCGCGAAGAGGACGAAGACCATGGCGACAAGTTCATTGTCGCTCATCCGGTGGCCTTCCGCTTCGGCCATCACGAGTTCGGTGACGAGGCCGGGACGCGGCTCGCGGCGGAGGACGGCGAACTCCTCGCGCAGCATGTCCTGCAACTGCCCGATCTTCATGACGGCACGCAGCACGGTCCACAGCGAGTCCCCGCCCGCGACACCGTCGAGCAGGCCGTTCAGGCGCGCCTCCGTCTCCGGCCGGAAGCCGAGCAGGTCATAGATCGCGCGCAGCGGCAGGCGGCGGCAGAAGCCGGCGACGAGGTCATTGTTGCCGGACGCCTCCACCTCGTCGAGCAGCCGGTGTGCGGCCGCCAACACCTTCTGGCGCGAGGCCGCGATGGCGGCCCGGCGGAACGGCGCCTCCGAGAGGTGGCGCAGGCGCGCATGGTCCGGATCGTCGAGCGTCAGGAGGTTCTCGGCCAGCAGTTTCAGCGGCTTCGGCAGGAAGGGAATGCCGAGCGCGTACTTGTGGCCGGCATTGCGCGCGTCCGTGGCGAAACGGGCGGAATCCTTCAGCATCTCTTGGATCGCAGCGTGCCGGGTCAGCAGCGCGACCCGGCCGTAGAACGGCACTTTGGTGTCGAGGAACGGCCCCGCCGCAACAGCCTCCGCCAGCGCCCGGTGCGGGGCGAGCAGATAGGCCTGCGAAGTGAGGCTCAAGGTCACTTCCCGTCGCCGCTGCGGGGCGTCGTGGCGGCGGGGGCCTTGCGGGCGGCGGCCTTGCGGCGGCGCAGATTGGCCCGCAGTGCCTCGGCCAACCGGCGGGCTTTCTCTTCCTCGGGCGTCGGTTTGTCTGTCATGTCAGGTGCAATTCGCGGCGAAACGGTCTTTTCATGTCGGATGGCTTAAGCTAAACGCCGCTTTCCGCACCTGCAATGCCGCGGTAGCTCAGTGGTAGAGCGCATCATTGGTAATGATGAGGCCGAGAGTTCAATTCTCTCTCGCGGCACCAGTTTCCCGACAATTTTCCTTTCTAAATCCAGGTCTTCGGACGTGGATCGGCCTGTTGTGCCCGTCGCTCGCCTGCGCCGGGCGGGACGTCTGGACGCCTTTTATTTCCGGCGCCGGGTCTCTAAGGGGAACCAAGCCCTGAGCCGAGGGATGCGATTCGATGAGCCAGCCGAAGAAGCCGAGATTCACCTATAACCGCCTGAACAAGCGGCTGGACGTGCTGGTGACGGGGCGGTTGTGGCTGCAGGTGATCCTGGCCCTGGCGGCCGGCATGGCGGCGGGGCTGGCGCTCGGGCCGGACCTCGACCTTGTCAGCCGGACCACGGCGGAACTGATCGGCGACTGGCTGGCCCTGCCCGGCAAGCTGTTCCTGGCGCTGGTGCGCATGGTGATCGTGCCGCTGGCGGCGAGTTCCATCGTGCTCGGCATCGCGGGCGCCGGCGGCGGCGAGGCGCTGAAGACGGTCGGCCGCAAGCTGGTGACCTTCATCCTGCTCACAACGGTGATCGCAACGATGATCGGCGTGACCCTGGCGCGCACCATCCGCCCGGGACGGTCACTGGAAAGCGTCTTCCCCGCCCCGCCAAGCCTGAAGCCGGAGAACCTCGCCCTGGCCGAGCCGGCGCCCTCGGCGCTGGAAGGCATCACGCGCGACCTGCCGGACATGATAACGGGCCTCATCCCGCAGAACATCGTCGCCTCGGTTCTCGAACAGGACATGCTGGCGATCGTGGTGTTCTCGATTTTCGTCGGGCTGGCGGTGATCAGCGCCGACAAGAAGGAACTGACGCGGCCGCTGGTGGCGCTGTCGGAGGCGCTGCTGGAGATCAGCATGACGGTGATCCGCACGGCGATGCGGTTTGCGCCGCTGGCCGTGTTCGGACTGATCGCCGAGACGATTTCCGCAAACGGGCTCGCCACGCTGCGCGACCTTGCCGTCTATTGCGGCATCGTGCTGGCCGGGCTCGGCTGCCTTCTGGTCATGTATATCCTGATCGTGACCGTGTTCGGACGGATGAACCCGGTGACCTTCCTGCGCGCGGCCGGGCCGGTGCAGCTGCTCGCCTTCTCGACGTCCAGCTCGGCCGCGGTGATGCCGCTGACCATGAAGACCGCCATCGACAAGCTGAAGACGCCCACCTCGCTCGCCGGGGCTGTCGTGCCGCTGGCCTCGACGGTGAACATGGCGGGCACGGCGCTCTACCAGTCCGTCGCGATCGTGTTCCTGGCCGACCTTGCTGGCACGCACCTGTCACCTGCGGACCTCGCCATGATCATGGTGACCCTGACCGGTGCCTCGATCGGCGCACCGGCGGCGCCCGGCGCCAGTATCGCGATCCTTGCGGCGACGGCGACAAGCTTCGGCGTGCCGCTGACCGGCCTGCCGCTGGTCATGGGCGTCGACCGCCTGCTCGACATGGCGCGCACGACGGTGAACGTGACCGGCGACCTCGTGCTCTGCCGTATCCTTGCGCCGAAGGGACAGGCAGCAGACCATCTCGACGCTGTCGTCGAGCTGGTTGCCGAACCGCCTGTCGCGGCCGCCTGAGCTCGCACGCCGAAACAGTCCTCCCCTGAAAGCCCAGCGAATGCCGCGTGCGGCTGCGTGCGCCAAAAATTCAATTTCATTTGTATTGCATAAAATTCAAATATGTGAGCTTTATTGAACGATCACCCCGGAGTCGTTCCATATGTTCAGACCGCTTACGTCCATTGTTGTGCTTGTTTCCCTGTCCGCCTGTTCCGGGCCCACATCCGCCGATGTGTGTGCCGGCGCCGATAGCCCCTGTGTCGCCCTCAGCCTCGACAGCGGACGGCCTGTCTTCGATGCGGAAATCGGAGCCGCCGGGGTTCCCCTGAAACTCGTGTTCGACACGGCGTCAGGCGGCTTCCTGATCTCGCAGACCCTGCAGGAGCGGATGAACTTTCCGGAAGGCGACGGCATTCTCGTCGGCAGCCCGGCAGACGGCGAGCCCGTCAAGATGAACACCGCCAGGATCGACCGGCTGGTCATCGGCAGCTTCACCGTCGAGCAGGCCGAAGCCCTCGTGATGCCGCCGAACGTGATCCGGGTGCCAGGTGCGGACGGACTGATCGGGCCGCAATCGCTGAAGACCCCGCTGGTCGAAGTCGACCTTGAGGCCCACCGGCTCCTGTTTCCCGCGGCGCGGAAGGATACCGATACGGTCTGGCATCCCCTGGACGCCGACGGGCTCCCCCTCGGGATGCTGGATATCGACGGCCAGACCATCGAGATTCACATCGACACCGGAAATCCGGGCGGCCTCCTCCTGCCGCTCGAACTCGCCAGCACATTGCCGATCAAGGGCGAGCTGGTCCAGACCGGCACGATCCGCACCATCGACGCCGAGATGCCGGTCTATCGCGGCGAACTCGAAGTTCCGGTGACGATTTCCGGCATCGGGTTCACGTTGAGCTCCGTGCAGTTTTCCGGACTTCCGCTTGCCAATCTGGGCAACGATGCGCTGGAGGGCATGATCGTCACCGTGGACACCCAGGCCATGGAATGGAGCTGGTCGGGAAGGCCGCAACGCGCCATCGAGGCGCTGACGCCCTTCTGGACCATCGGAGTGCAAACGAGCCCGCGCCATGGCGGCGGAACCGAGATCCGTTCGGTGGAGCCGGGCAGCCGCGCCGAACGGTCGGGCCTTGTTGCAGGCGATATCCTCCTGCGGATGAACGGGGAAAATGCGCAGGGCATTTCGCCCCGGCGCAGGCTGGCGCTGCTGCAGACCCCCGGCACGATCCTGGGCATCCAGCGCGACGGCGCGGATCTGGATATCGCGATTTCGCCCGAATAGTCTCCGCACACGGCGCACCGGAATAAAAAAAAAGAGGCTGCAATGCAGCCTCTTTTCAGTTTTAGGGTAACTGGCGCGGCCTATTCGCCGAAACCGCGGTCGCGCATCAGGGCGTCGATCTCGGCATCGCGGCCCCGGAACAGTCGGTAGGCCTCGGCCGGGTCCATAGAGTTGCCGGCAGCGAAGAGATATTTCACCGCGCGGGCCGCGACGTCCGGATCGTAGAAGCCGCCCGGCGACTCGGCGAAGGCCTCCGCCGCATCCGAGGTGAGCACGTCGGCCCAGATGTAGCCGTAATAGCCGGCCGAGTAGCCCTCGCCATCGAAGATGTGCCCGAATTGCGGGGTGCGGTGGCGCATCACGAGTTCTGTCGGCATGCCGAGTTCGGCCAGCGTGTCGCGCTCAAACGCGTCGGGATCGAGACCTTCCGGATCGGCCATGTGCAGCTTCATGTCGATCAGGGCCGAGGCCAGGTATTCCGTAGTGGCGAAGCCCTGGTTGAAGGTCGAGGCCTTGCGGATCTTCTCGACCAGTTCAGGCGGCATGGGCTCGCCTGTCTTTGCACTGACGAGATAGGTGTCTATCACGTGATCGGTCGGCAGCCAGCGTTCCAGCAGCTGGGACTGGAACTCGGTATAGTCGCGCAGGCCGGAATTGAGGGTCGGGTATTCGACCTTCGAGGAGAGATAGTGCAGCGCGTGGCCGAACTCATGGAACATTGTCTCGGCATCGTCCCACGAGACGAGCACGGGCTCGCCGGGCGCCGGTTTCACGAAGTTCGAGTTGTTGGCGGCCAGCACGTTGGTCTCGCCGCGAAAGCTCTCATGGGCCCGGTAGGTCGTCGCCCAGGCGCCCGAACGCTTGCCGTCGCGCGCAAAGGGATCGAAATACCAGACGCCGACATTGGCGCCCGTCTTTGCGTCGACAACTTCATACACGGTCACGTCCGGATGGAAAACCGGGACGGAACCGTCGGTGATCGGAATGAACCGGAAGCCGAACAGCTGCTCGGCCACGTCGAACATGGCGAGGCGCAGGTTGTCGAGTTGCAGGTATTGTTTCACTTCCTCGGAATCGAGATCGTATTTCGCCTTGCGGACCTTTTCCGAATAATAGCGGTAATCCCAGGGCTCGATCTTGATCTTCGCACCCTCGGCATCGGCGAGGGCCTGCATGTCGGCGACTTCCTCGTGCACGCGCGCAGTCGAGGCTTTCCAGACCTGCAGCATCAGGTCGAACGCACGTTCCGGCGTCTTGGCCATGCGGTCCCCGAGGCGCCAGGCGGCATAATTGTCGTAGCCAAGCAGACCGACGCGTTCGTCGCGAAGCTTCAGGATTTTCGCAATGATAGCGTTGTTGTCGTGCGCATCGCCATTGTCGCCGCGGTTGTAATAGTTGCGCCAGACCTGCTCGCGGAGGCCACGCTCGGTCGAATAGGTCAGGAACGGGTCCATCGAGGAACGGGTGTTGCGCACCGCATACATACCCGGTTTGCCGAGGGCCTCGGCCGCCGCCGCCGCGGAGCTGAGATAGGAGGCCGGCAGGCCGCCCGTCTGGTCCGGCGTCAGGAACGTGACCCAGCCTTCCTCATCGGCGAGGAGGTTTGCTGAGAATTCCGAATAGAGGCCCGCGAGTTCCTTGTTGATCGCGGCAAAGCGCTCGGCGCTCGCCCCGGTCAGCGTGCCGCCATTGCGGGTGAACTGCTGGTAGTAGAAATCGGTGAGGCGTTGTTGCACGGGCGTCAGCGTGTCGAATTCCGGCCCATTGCGCACGGCGGCGAAGCGCTTGAACAGGTCCTGGTTCTGGTTGATCGCGGTGTAGAAGGCCGAGATTTCCGGCTCGGCGCGGGATTCGATCTCGCGGAACTCCGGCGAGGAGAGGTTCGAACTCCAGAGATAGTAATATGTCAGCGCACGGTCGAGTTCGCGGCTCGTGTCTTCCATGGCGGCGACGGTGTTCTCGAAGGTCGGCGCGTCGGGATTGGAGGTGATCGCGTCGATCTCGGCCTGGGCGTCAGACATGCCTTTCGCGATGGCGGGCTCGAGCAGCGCGATATCCATCTTATCGAAGGCCGGCACGCCGCCATAGGGGCCGGTAAAGGGATCGATCGGAGACCAGGCGGCCGACGCCGGGATTTCCGGCGCGGCCGTCTCCACCATCGTCGAGGCGTCGGCAGATCCGGATTTCGCCGCGTCCGGCGTGATGCCGGCGCAGGCCGTCATCATCGTGGAGCCGAGAATGAAGGACAGGAAGGTCTGTTTTCTGGTCATGTCGTGTTCCCGAATTTATTCTAATTTTGACGAAACTTTTAACAGAGAACCCTTGGTGCGCAAAGGGTGGCGGAAAAGAAAAAGGGGCGGCCCGCAAGCCGCCCCTTCTCGTTCGGGCACCTGAGCCTAGAGGCCGCCGGGTCCGCAATCGTTGGCGAGGAAGTCCTCGATCGCGGTCAGCGTCTGGCGGTGGTGTTCCGGCCACCAGGGCAGCTGGTGGAACATGTCCTTCACTTCCAGGAACTTCGCCGGCACGCGGCCTTTGACAGCGTTGTAGAAGTCGCGGCCATCGCGGATCGGCACACGCACGTCGCGGTCGCCGTGATAGACCAGGATCGGGATGTTCGCCTTGCTGGCGTTTGCCAGCGGGTCCATGCCGGTCATGGTGTGGCCCTGGACAGCGCGGTTGATCCGGTTGTCGGAAACCTTGGTGCGGAACAGTTCAAGGTTCGACACGCCGGCACCGGCAATGGCACACTGGAACGGGCCGTTTTCACGCACCGTTGCCGCGAAGGCTGCGAAACCGCCATAGGAATAGCCGAAGATGGCCAGACGGTCCTTGTCGGCGATGCCTTCGGAGACGAGCCATGCGGCCGCGTCGTCCTTGTCGTCCTGCATCTTCAGGCCCCACTGGTTGTCGCCAGCGAACCAGAGCTCACGGCCCCAGCCTTCCGAACCGCGGTACTGCGGCTGCAGAACGGCATAGCCGCGCGAGGACAGGAACTGCGTCCAGCCCGAGGAGTCCCAGCCGGCATAGTCGCGGGCCCACGGACCGCCGTGCGGCAGCACGATCGCAGCACCCGGCTTGTCGCCCTTCTTCCAATCCGGCGGAAGCGTCAGCAGGCCCGGAATGCGCAGGCCATCACGGGCGGTGTAATAGACCAGCTCCGTCTTGGCGAGCTTGTGCTTGAGCATCCACGGACGGGACGAACCGAGCACGGCAAGGCGAGACTTGTCGATCAGCAGGTAATAGGCCGGCGGGCTGTTCGATGCCGATGTACGGATCAGGACGCGCGACAGGTCTTCGTTCGTATCGAGAATATCGATGTCGAGACCGGGAAACACGGTGCCGAGGCCTTCGACGATGCCGCGGTATTCCGGGTCGATCCAGTAGGTCTGCCGGGTGGCGCCGTCATAGGTGAAGCCGAGCGGCTTGTTCCAGTTGTGCGCCTTGCTCCCGAGGACAACGCCCGAAGCGCTGAATTCCGGGTGTGCGAAGGCCGGCTCGTCGTCGAACTTGTCCGCCGCCGGATCGTACATCCAGATCTGGGCCTTGTCCGAAAACTTGTCAGTCAGGACATAATACTTGCCTGTCGCTTCATCATAACCGTCGACCTGCATGAGATACCGCTTGCCGGCGGTATAGGTCAGCGGATCCTCGCGGTCGAAGGAACCGGTCTTCGGATTGAGGATGTAGGTGCGGATTTCGTAGTCGTTGCCGCCGACCGGCTCGAGTTCCTGCTTGGTCCGGACCGTTCCGTCACGCGGGTCGATATAGTCGATGCCGAGATCGCCGGCGTCGTTGTACAGGAAGGTCTTCGCCTCAGTCTTGAGGTTGACCCGGTAGTACTTGCGCGTGCGCTGCTGCATGTCGCGGGCGGAGACGAGGATGTTCTCCTTGTCGAGCGGCAGCGTGGAGGCAACGCCGATCACATCGCCCAGCTGGGCGCAGTCGTCATCCTTGTCGATGAGATTCGCGAAGCCTTCATCGAGCTTTTTCGGGTCGATGCTCTTGTCGCCGTAGTAGGTCTTGAACAGGAAGGTCTTCACCGCACCGGCGCCGCCGCCTTCGAGACAGTAGGTCTGACCGGTCCAGACCTGCTTGCTGCGCACGACCAGGCGGCCCTGCCCGATGGCATCGGCTGCATAGAATCGGGCGCGCTTGTTGGACGGGGTGATCCGGTTCGGGATCAGGGGCTTGGATGTGTCGATCTCGCCATCAATGTCCCAGACGGCCAGGGCAAGCTCGCCATTGTCGCTGCCCGGCTTTGCAACCAGACCGACAATGAAGTCGCCTTCCGGCGCCATGGACAGCGACGCGATCGCGGGTTCCATGGCAAATTCTTCGATAGGGATTGGCTCTGCGGCCGCGCCTGCTGCAAGACCGGCAGCAAGCAGCGCAGAAAGTGCATATTTCATAAGGGCTTTCCTCCGGTGGGGTGAAAAGCACTTTAAGAGCGCCGGTAGGCAGGTCAAGTTTACCTTCACAGCCCCCAAAACCACGGCAGCAACTGCTCGCGTTACCGAAATGCAACAGTATTTTTTCTGCGGCACCCGCGAACATGAAAATCTATTCATGCTGCCTTGATACCGCGCCTTCACCGTGCAAGCTGCCTGACAGCCGCATTCGCGTCCTGCGCGCATGTCTGGTGAGGTTCATCAACTTAGTTACTCCATGGGGGAGAATACTACATGTCGAGCAAACGCTCATTTAGTCGCACGTTCCTGTGCGGCGTTGCCTTCGGGGCCCTGACCCTGTCGGGCGCCGCCTGGGCACAGGACGCCACCACTGAAACGACCGAAGACGAAGCCGTTGAAGTCGTTACCGAGAAGCCTGCCGAAGACGAAGCCCGTCAGGAAAAGATCACGGTCACCGGCTCGCTGCTGCGCCGCGACGAATTCACCTCGGCTTCTCCGATCCAGGTGATCACGGCTGACACTGCCTCGCTGCAGGGTCTCGTCGACTCCGCCTCGATCCTGCAGGGCTCCTCGCTCGCTTCGGGCTCGACCCAGATCAACAACCAGTTCGCCGGCTACGTCGTGGACGGCGGTACCGGCGTCAACACGGTCGACCTTCGCGGCTGCGGCACGACCCGTACCCTGGTCCTGATCAACGGCAAACGCCCCGGCCCGTCGGGCACGCGCGGCGCTGTCGGCGCGTTCGACTTCAACGTCCTGCCGGGCTCGATCGTCCAGCGCTACGACGTCCTGAAAGACTCGGGCTCGACGATCTACGGTTCGGACGCTGTCTGCGGCGTGGTCAACGTTGTGACCCGTACCCAGGTCGAGAAGCCGGAACTGAACCTCAACATCACCAAGCCGTTCGATACCGGCGGCGAGTCATATGAGCTTTCGGGCGCCTATGGCTTCAACTTCGACATGGGCTCGATCGCCCTGGCCGCTTCGTACACCAAGAACGAAGACCTGTCGGTCGGCGACCGTTCCTACCTCGACTGTACCGCTGACCTGGCGAAAGATCCGCAGACCGGTGAGTACCTCGACCGCGTCAACCGCTCGATCACTGCTGACGGCGAACTCGGCTGCTCGAACATCTACCACAACACGGTTCTCGACCGCGCCTTCATCGGCGGCCCGCGTCTGGTCCCGTCGACGGACGGCGTGACTGTCGCTGACCCGTTCACCGGCGGTTCGATCGCTGGCTACCGCCCGCGCCGGAACGCCGGCTACGGCAACTCGGTGTTCGGTCCGAACGGCCCGGCCTTCTACGAAGACGTGCTGACCAACCCGAAACAGCGCAGCGCCGATGCGATCAACGCACGTGAGCTGACCAGCGTCTACGGCGTCGGCGACTTCGACCTGAACATCTTCGGCGGCACCAAGTCGATCACCGAAGTCCTGTTCACGAACCGCAAAACGACAGCTGAAGGCTGGCGCCAGTTCTTCCCGACCATCGGTAGCGCAATGTCGCTCGACGTGGCGGAAGCCTTCCTGGCTCAGTACTACGGTCCGACCATCGGTGCTCTCTACGCACCGTACTACACGGACTACTTCGCCTACGCGAACGACCCGAGCTACACCAACCCGCTCGGCACGCTCGCCCTGCCGATCACGATCTGGCCGTCGAACACGGAAATCGATGCAGACTACCTCTACATCGCCCAGTCGTTCTCGGGTGACATCGGTTCGACCGGCTGGGGCTGGTCGCTCGGTGGCAACTACTCCAAATCGGATGCTTCCTACACCCGCAACCAGATCCTGGCTTCCACGTCGGGCGACCTGAACGTGGGCAACGGCAGCGCACCGACCTACGATCCGTTCGATCCGGACTTCCTGTCCGGTAACTACAGCAAGGACGTCTACAACCTGCTGACCGGTATCGACACGGGCAACACCGAGTACGAACAGTGGCTGGTCAACGGCTCCGTCTCGGGCGACCTGTTCTCGCTCCCGGCCGGTAAAGTCGCAGCCGCTGTCGGCTTCGAATACCGCGACTTCTCGATCAACGACGTTCCGGGCGAATACACCCAGTCCGGCGATATCTGGGGTTCGTCGACCGCCGGTATCACCAAGGGTTCCGACAACGTGGCAGAGATCTTTGCCGAGGTCGAAATCCCGCTGCTGAAGGGCGTTCCGTTCGCTGAAGAACTGACGGTCAACGTTTCGGGCCGCGCGTTCGACTACGACTCGTTCGGTTCTGACTCCGTCTACAAAGTCGGTGCAAACTGGCAGATCACTCCGTCGATCCGCCTGCGCGCAACGCAGGGCACCTCGTTCCGCGCTCCGGCGCTGTTCGAACAGTACCTCGACGCCCAGACGGCCTTCCTCGGCCAGACGGCGATCGACCCCTGTATCGACTGGGGTGAATCGAGCAACCAGAACATCCAGGCGAACTGTGCCGCCGTCGGCATCCCGGACAACTATGCCGGTGCAGGCAGCTCGGCTCTGATCGTCTCGGGCGGCAACGGTGACACGCTGGAAGCCGAAACGAGTGACTCGTTCACGATCGGTACGGTCTTCACGCCGACCTTCGCGGACATCAACATCGCCGTCGACTACTATGAGTTCGAAGTGAGCGACCAGATCGGTCAGCTGGGCGCAGGCAATATCCTGACGGCCTGCTATGGTGGTGAACCGGCGAACTTCGCCAGCAACACCTACTGCGACCTCTTCACCCGCGACCTGGCAAACGGCCCCGGCCAATTCGCCATCGAGCAGGTCAACGACTACTACCTGAACATCAACAAACAGCTCCAGCGCGGTATCGACCTCGACTTCCGCTACGAGCATGAGTTCAAGTTCGGCGACCTGATCATCGACGGTGGTGGTACCTGGACCCTGGAAAGCCTCTTCCAGAACTTCGATCCGGGCACTGTGGTCGGCTTCGACAACCAGGACTTCAACGGCACCATCGGTGAACCGAGCTTCGTCGGCGACGCCCGTATCCAGCTGGATCGCGGCGACTGGACGTACACCTGGGCCACCGACTACATCGGCCGCACGTCTGACGCGCGCTACACCGATAACGACGGCATTGAAGAGCCCTACTTCGGCACCGTGGCCAACTTCGACTACACGGCCGAAGCGACGATCTACCACCACGCATCGGTCCGCTGGACCGGCGACACGTGGCAGTTCACCGTTGGTATCCGGAACATCTTCGACGATGCTCCGCCGACCGTGTCGGACAACGGCGTCACCGCACTCCGCGGTCAGGTTCCGCTGGTTGGTACGCAGTACGACCTGCGTGGCCGCCGCGCCTTCTTCCAGGTCTCCAAGACCTTCTAAGGCACCGGAAACGGATAAACGGGAAAGGCGGACCTTCGGGTCCGCCTTTTTCTTTTGGGCTCAGGGTGAGACGCGGCTCAGGTCCGCGGCAGGCACGGTCAGGCGAGCGTGCGACGCAGCGCGGCCGACCAGCCTTTCAGGAGGGCGTCGCGGGCGGGCGCGTCCATTTTCGGCTCGAACCTTGTGCCGGGCACCTTGCGGGCAAGCCAGTCGCCCGGCGTCAGCACGCCCAGCTGGATCCCGGCGAGCGCCGCCGCACCGAGCGCCGTCATCTCGCGATAATCGGGCCGCACGACGGGCCGCGCGCAGACATCGGCCAGGAACTGCATCAGCCAGTCATTGGCCACCATGCCTCCGTCCACCCTCAGCTCACGGATCTCCACGCCATCCGCTGCGAAGGCGTCCAGCAGGTCCCGCGTCTGATAGGCGACGGCTTCGAGGCCGGCCCGGACGAGGTGCGCGGCGGTCGTCGCGCGGGTGATGCCGCTGATCGTGCCGCGTGCATCCGCATTCCAGTGCGGCGCGCCGAGTCCGGTAAAAGCCGGCACGATGTAGACGCCCCCATTTCCGGGCAGCGCTTCCGCCACAGCCTGGCTTTCAGCGGCATCGGCGATCAGGCCGAGATCGTCGCGCAGCCATTTGACCACGGTGCCCGCGTTGAAGATCGAACCCTCCAGCGCCATCGCGCCTGTGCCGGCGGCTTCGTAGCCGACCGTGCCGAGGAGGCGGTTATGGGAGTCGGGCTTTTCCGCACCGGAATTCGCCACGAGGAAAGCCCCGGTGCCATAGGTGATCTTGGCCATGCCGGGCGCGAGGCATCCCTGCCCCACCAACGCCGACTGCTGGTCGCCGGCCGCCGACAGGATAGGCAGCGCCTTGCCGAACAGGGCTGCATCGCTAGCGCCAAAATCGGCCGCATTGGGTTTCACTTCGGGCAGCAGGCTCATCGGCACACGGAACAGGTTCGCCATCACCTCGCTCCAGCCGCCCGCCCTGCCGAGGCCCAGCCGATAGAGCAGCGTGCGCGAAGCATTGGTCACATCGGTCGCGTGCACGCGCCCGCCGGTCAGCTGCCAAATGAGGAAAGTCTCCACCGTGCCGAAGGCTAGTTCCCCGGCCATCGCGCGGTCCCGCGCGCCGGTGACCGTATCGAGGATCCAGGCGATCTTCGTGCCGGAGAAATACGGGTCGATCAGGAGGCCGGTTTCCGCCTGTACGGCAGGTTCATGCCCGGCGGCCTTCAATGCATCGCAGGCGCTGGCCGTGCGCCGGTCCTGCCAGATGATGGCCGGGGCGATGGGCTTGCCGGTCTTGCGGTCCCAGACCAGCGTGGTCTCGCGCTGGTTGGTGATGCCGATGCCGGCGATGCGTTCCACGCCGCCCGCCTGGTCCAGCGCCGCCCGGCAAACCTGCAGCGTCTTTGCCCAGATCGTCTCTCCGTCTTGCTCCACCCAGCCATCGGCGGGAAAGGCCAGCGGCACTTCCTCCTGCGCGAGCGCGATCTGGTTGAAGTCCCGGTCGAACACGATGGCGCGCGTCGAGGTCGTTCCCTCGTCGATCACCAGGATGCAGTCGGCCATGTCTCTGTTCCTCCGGGATTTTCACCGGAGGATGGACCGGTCCGCCCGCTTGCGTCAACGCGCCTCCCGGCGCGGACTGCGATCCCCGAACCACCAGAGCGTCGCGGCCGCCGCAGCGAAACTCGCCGTTTCGACGATGCCTTCGCGTCCGGCGGTATCAGTGCCGGTGAACACCGCGCCGGTAATGCCCCAGGGAAGGACGGTCAGCTTCGGCCGACATGGAGGCGGCAAGGCCGGCCCACGCCCCGGAGGTTTCGGCAAGGCGCATCGCCGCGTCATTCTCCGCGGCGCCCGCCTGCATCTGAAGCTTGATCCACTCGCCTTCGTGCGCCCAGCGGGCCCGCTCGTGCGCCTGCCTCGCCTCGACAAGGCCGGCGCGCGTCAGTATTCGCCGGCACAGAACCGCCCGCTGCCCCGGCAGGCCAGTTCGCGGGGCGTAAAATGCGGCCAGCGCCAGCTGGCCGTGTCGAAATCGGAAACGCAATCAATCAGCATGCGCACAAGTCTGCACGCAGGCTTGTGCAGGAGGACAATCAGCCCCTGACATGCAAGACGCGGCCCGTATTGCTACAGGCCGCGCCGGAATTGCCTGTCGGATAAGGCTGGCTCAGCCCGCCGGAACTTTCGCAGCGCCCCAGGTGCGCGGCTGGCTCAGCTTGGCGACAGCAGCGTTGTATTCGCGCTCCAGCTGGTCGGCATAATCGGCCACCGGCCCGCGCTTCTTCACCGCGCCGATGCCCTGGCCACATCCCCAGATGTCTTTCCAGGCTTTCTTCTCGGTGTTGCCGCCGGAGCCGAAGTTCATCTTGCTCGGGTCGCTTTCCGGCAGATTGTCCGGATCGAGACCGGCGGCGATGATGGAGGGCTTCAGATAGTTGCCGTGCACGCCGGTGAAGAGGTTCGAATAGACGATGTCCTCGGCACCATACTGGACGATGGCGTCCTTGTAGCCTTCGACGGCGTTTGCCTCGTCGCAGGCGATGAAGGCCGAGCCCATATAGGCAAGGTCCGCGCCCATCGCGAGCGCTGCGGCGATGGCCCCGCCATTGGCGATGGAGCCCGACAGGGCGAGCGGGCCATCGAAGAATTCGCGGATCTCCTGGATCAGGGCGAAGGGCGAGAGCCGTCCCGCATGGCCGCCGGCACCTGCGCAGACGGCGATCAGGCCATCGGCGCCCTTCTCCAGCGCCTTCTTCGCGAAGAAGGTGTCGATCACGTCGTGCATCACGACACCGCCATAGGAATGGATCGCGTCGTTGACGGCTTGCTGCGCACCGAGCGAGGTGATCACCAGCGGCACCTTGAACTTCACACAGGCCTCGACATCGTGCTGCAGGCGGTCGTTCGACTTGTGGACGATCTGGTTGACGGCAAAGGGTGCCGCCGGGCGGTCCGGGTTCTTTGCGTCATGCTCGGCCAGTTCGGTCGTGATGCGGTCCAGCCATTCATGCAGGACGGGACCCGGACGGGCGTTCAGCGCCGGGAAGCTGCCGACGATGCCGGCCTTGCACTGGGCGATCACGAGTTCCGGACCGGAGATGATGAAGAGCGGCGAACCGATCACCGGCAGACGCAAATTCTGGAGCACGGGCGGCAGGGCCATGGGCTTCCCCTTATTAAAGTGAACAGTGTTTACATTGCCCCCGAATGTAACGTCCCGCCCGTCATCGGCAAGCCGTAACCTTAGGGGAAGCTGCACCTGCCCGCCCCCGCCCGGCGTTGACACCCGGAGCCAATCCGGGGATCACTTGCGGTCGAGGAAACACCCCAGAGAGACAAACCGGAGGACTTCATGACGATTCGCACGACCACATTTGTTAGCGCTATCGCAATCGCGGTCGCGCTGGCCGCCTGCACGAAGGCCGCTGCACCGTCAGAAAGCGCGGAGGCCCCGGCCGCACCGGTGGAGACAGCCGAAACGAGCCCCTATCTCAGCCAGCCGCTGGTGACCGAGATCTACACCGCCGACCCTTCGGCGCACGTGTGGGGCGATGGAAAGATCTACATCTACCCGAGCCACGATTATGAGGCCGGCGTGCCGGAGGACGATCTCGGCAGCCATTTCGACATGCGCGACTATCATGTCCTCTCGATGGACGAGATCGGCGGCCCGGTGACGGTGCATCCGGTTGCGCTCGACAAGGACCAGGTCCCGTGGGTCGGCCGCCAGATGTGGGCTCCGGATGCCGCCTACAAGGACGGCACCTACTACCTCTATTTTCCGGCCAAGGACAAAGACGACATCTTCCGCATCGGCGTCGCGACTTCTGAGTCGCCGGTCGGCCCGTTCACGCCGCAACCGGAACCCATGGCAGGCAGCCATTCCATCGACCCCGCCGTCTTCAGGGACGATGATGGCAGCTACTACATCTATGTCGGCGGCATCTGGGGCGGGCAGCTGCAGCGCTGGCAAACCGGCGAGTATATCGCAGGGGACGAACTGAACGGCGACCTCGGCGACGACAGCGCGCCGGCCATCCCGCCCTATATGGCGAAGCTCACGGACGACATGCTGCAGTTCGCGGAGGCGCCGAAGGATGTGCTGATCCTTGACGCGGATGGCTCGCCGATCCTCGCAGGCGATCATGACCGCCGCTTCTTCGAAGCACCCTGGGTGTTCAAGAGGGATGGCGTCTACTACTTCACCTACTCGACCGGCGACACGCACTTCCTGCAATATGCGACCGGTGACAACCCCTATGGTCCGTTCACGTACCAGGGCAAGATCATGGACCCGGTCGAAGGCTGGACCACGCACCACTCCATCTTCGAAAAGGACGGCAAGTGGTATCTCGCCTATCACGACACGCAGCTGTCAGGAAAAACCCACCTACGCAACGTGAAGATGACCGAGCTTCACTTCAATGACGACGGCAGCATCCAGACCATCGACCCGATGCCGGGGAACAAATAGCGCCTCAGCCCACGCGGGCGCTGCCGCCGCCGTCGACAGGCAGGATCGCGCCGGTGATGAAGCGCGCTTCATCGCTCGCAAGGAACAGGGCTGCGTGGGCCGTATCCCAGCCGGAGCCCATGAATCCCATGGGGACACGGGCGGCGCGTTCCTTGCGGAGGTCTTCCTCCGGAATGCCCCGCATCGCCGCAATGCCTCGGATCGCCATCGGCGTATCCATCAGGCCGGGCGTGATCGCGTTGCAGCGAACGCCGCGCGAGGCATTAGAGGTGGCGACGCTCAGCGTCATCCGGTTCAGGCCCGCCTTGGAGACTTCATAGGCCATCTGGAAGCCGCCAGCGAAGGCGGCGAGCGAGGAGATGTTGACGATGGCGCCTGTCGCGCGCTCGCGCATGCCGGGCAGCACGGCTTTCGTCACGAGCCACGCGCCCTTGAGATTGATCGCCAGCGTGCGGTCATAGGCCTCTTCGGTCAGCTTGTGCGGCGGGCCGTCGCCCGCATCGCCAATGCCGACATTGTTCACGAGGATGTCTGCCGGGCCGAACACTTGCTCAACGGTCTTCGCAATGGCAGCGGCATCCTCCGGCTTGCTGACATCCGCCGCGAAGGGTTGGGACCGGCCGACCTCGGCGCGGATTTCGGAGACGGTCGCCTCGGCGCGGGCCATGTCCCGGTCCACGCACAGCACACTTGCCCCGGCCCGTGCAAAGAGGACTGCGATCGCCTTGCCATTGCCGATGGTCTCGCCCGGCGTCTGACCGGCGCCGGTGACGATCGCGACCTTGCCCGCGAGACGGCCGGTCACGTCGGCGAGGCTCATTTGGCGAGGTCCGGGTCGAGGGTCAGGTCATCGTCGAGCTGGATGCCGAAACTGTTCAGCATCATCGAGACCTGCGTGTACTGACCGACCGTCATGACGAGATCCATGCGCTGCTTCTCGGTGAAGCCGGACAGCGCCGCCCAGGTCTTGTCGGTGATGAAGGCATCGGAGGTCAGCTCGTCGGTCGCCTGCAGAAGGGCGCGGTCATTGGCGCTCCAGCCAGGTGCGTCCGGGCCCTGCTTGATCCGCTCGATCTCTTCCGCTGTCAGGCCGGAATTGAGCCCGATACGGACGTGCTGGGCCCATTCATAGCCGGACTTCCAGTTGAAACCTGCGCGCAGGATGACGAGTTCGCGGTCGCGCTCGCTGAGGTCGTTGTATTTCGAGAGGATATAGCCGCCCCAGCCCATGAACTTCTTGTAGGCCTTGGGCGAGCGGCCGAGCGTGCGGAAGATGTTGTAGACCGGGGCATCGCCGAAACGGTCGCCCAGCATCTCCTTGATTTCAGGGCCGAATTCGGAATCCTTCAGGGGCGCGATGCGCGGCGCTTTCAGTCTCATGGCTTTCCTTCCCGGTTTTATCTTTACCGGGAAATAAAGCGCCCGCAGGCCGGGACGGCAAGCGGGACGCCGCGTCAGCCGCGCTCCATCCGCGCCTGCATCATGGACAGCCAGGCATACTGGCGGTGGATCATCGAGACGAGGTCCTCGTCGTCGCCTTCCTCCAGCAGCCGGTCGAGCCAGAGGCCGAGGATGCGGGTGTGCGAACCCATCCATTCCCGGAGGAGTTCCTGGCGCGCATTGCGCCCCGTAGTGGCGTGATCGTCCGCGACCGGTGCGCGATCCAGCGTGATCCTGGTGTCGGCAACGGTGATCCTGCTGCCGGCCGGAGTAGCGCCCGAGGCGGCTTCCGGAGACCCGTTCGCCCCCGCCGAGGAGACAAGTCTCAATACCGCACCAGTCTGTCTCATCTCGAATCCTCCATTTTGCGAATTATTCTCATTCGCATTATTCTCCCGCCGCGTCAAGCCGCCGCCTTCTGACGCCAAGGAAACGGTTCACAATTGCAAATCTTTGCTCCAATAACGGGCCACCATGGCAGACGACATCCTTCCGCTTTCCAGCACATTTCCCGACGCAACCGAGGCCGAGTGGATCGCTTCGGTCGAGAAGGCCCTCAAGGGCCGCGGTCTCGATGCAATTACCCGCACCACCGCCGACGGGCTGAAGGTCCGCCCGCTCTATCGCGAGAGCGATTTCCCCTCGGCGGCCGACCCGCTCGGCACGCCCGGCGTGGCACCCTACCTGCGCGGCGCGACCGCCGCGCCGAACGCCTGGCTGCCATGGGATATCCGTCAGGCCTTCACGCACGCCTCGCCGGCGCACACGCATGGCGAAGTGCTGCGCGACCTGGAACGCGGCGTGACCTCGATCGAACTGGCCGTGGACCCGGCCGGGCACCACGGCGTCCAGGCCGTGACCATGCCGGACTATGACATTGCCCTGAACGGCGTCGATGCGAGCATTGCAGGCGTCGCGCTCGACCCGGTCATGACGTCCGGCACGCGCGAAGCCGCCTTCCTGGCCGAGTGGGCCAGAAACAAGGCCGATGCGAAGCTCGACTTCAACATGGACCCGCTGGGCGCCCTCGCCCGCACCGGCAAGCTGGCCGGCGGTCTCGACGGCGCCTTCGCCGAAGCCGGCGCGCTCGCCAAGGTCCTCGCCACGAAATACCCCGCCGCGAACCTGTTCCGCATCGACGCGCGCATGGTGCACGAGGCGGGCGGATCGGAAGCGCAGGAACTCGCCGCGCTGATCGCCTCGGCGGTCGACACGTTGCGCCGCCTCGCCCCGCACATGGACGCTGCGGATGCCGCCGCGAAGACGATCTTCTGCCTCGCCCTCGATGCCAATTACGGCATCGGTGTCGCCAAGCTGCGCGCCGCCCGCCGCCTCTGGGCGCGGGTGGAGGAAGCACTCGGCCTCGACGCGAAGCCGATGCGCCTGCAGGCCTATACGTCTGCCCGCATGCTGACCCGCTACGATGCATGGACGAACATGCTGCGCAACACGGCCGCCGCCTTTGCCGGCGCAGTCGGCGGCGCTGACATCCTGACCGTGCGCGCGTTCAACGAGCCGCTCGGCACGCCGGAGGAACTCGGCCGCCGCATCGCGCGCAACACGCAACTGATCGCAATGGAAGAAAGCCAGCTCGGCCGCGTCGCAGACCCGACGGGCGGTGCTTGGTTCACCGAGACTTTCGCGAATGAACTCGCCGAAGCGGCGTGGAAGGAATTCCAGGCGATCGAAGGCGAAGGCGGGTTCGCCGCCTCGCTGGTGGCGGGCGCCTTCCAGTCCCGTGTTGCTGCCATGAAAGCCGCGCGCGCGAAGGACATCGGCAAGCGCAAGATCCCGATCACGGGCGTTTCCGAATTCCCGCTACTGGACGAAATCGCCGCGCCCGTCGCCGACGCGCCGCATGTGCGCTCGAACGCCGTGCTGAGCGATGAAGCGCTGCAGGCGCTGGTCGCAGACCTGCCGCCCGCCGGCGCAGACGCCGCAGCCGAGCCGCTGCTGCCGATCCGCCTCGGCGCGGACTTCGAAGCCCTGCGCGACAAGGCCGCCAGTGCGAAGAAGGAACCAGCAATCTTCCTCGCCACGCTCGGTCCACTGGCGGAGTTCACCGCCCGCGCGGACTTTGCCCGCAACCTGTTCGCGGCCGGCGGAATCGCCGCCAAGGATGCGCCTGTCCCGCCGACCGATGCGGCCGGTGTTGCCGCCGCTTTCAAGGCCTCCGGCTGCCGCATCGCCTGTATCTGCGGCACCGACAAGCGCTATCCCGAGGAAGCCGAGGCGGCCGCGAAGGCCCTCAAGGCGGCGGGCGCCAGCCATGTCTGGATTGCCGGCAAGCATGAGGGCGACGGCATCGACTCGCAGATCTTCATGGGCTGCGACGTGCTGCACGCCCTGAAACTCGCTCACGCAGAACTGGGGCTCTGATCCATGCGCAAGGCTCGCGCCCCCCTCACACCTCTCCGCCTGCTCGGGTTCCTGCTGCTGGCGGTGCCGGCGGCATGTTCCGATGCGCCGCGTGCGGACGTCGTGGGTAAATGGGACTGTCTCGAGGTGCAGCCGACTCCCTATGAGGAAATGGTCTTCACCATGGAGATCGAACCCAAGGGCCGCTTCTTCGTGGACGCCGAGGCCGATGGCCAGTTCGACGAGGGCCACTTCCAGTTCGCCTTCACGGGCAGCGGCAAGCTGACCACGCCGAAAGACCAGTTCATCGCGATCTACAAGGACATCGACGTGGAGTGGGCCTCCATGGACGATGTCGCCTATGACGAGGCGCAGGTGAAGGAACTGGAAGCGCAGCAGCT